>Ga0210081_1000044_pt1 | contig 29768 bp, 27 predicted proteins | sample White_ThreeSqA_D_FD_185589 | JGI IMG/M metagenome (GOLD analysis project Ga0210081, IMG submission 185589) | Wetland microbial communities from the San Francisco Bay, California, USA, that impact long-term carbon sequestration -... | ecosystem: Environmental > Aquatic > Marine > Wetlands ...
TTACGCCGTGCGCGCCTGCATCCGCCGCGACCGAGCGCGCGAGGCCTATGAGCCCGTGCTTGGCGCTCGTGTAGGCGCTGCCCTTGTACTCGGCGACCAGGCCGGCGGTCGAACTGGTAAAGACGAGTCTTCCGTAGCCGCGTCCGGTCATGCCCGGAAGCACGCTTTTCGCGAGATAGAACGGGCCGTCCAGGTTGATGCGCATGGTTTCATCCCAGACATCCGCCGATTGTTCCCACACCAGGCGCTCGTGCGCGGAGCCAATGCCGTGATTGCACACCAGTATATCGACCGGGCCGAGCCGCTTTTCAGTCTCGGCGACGGCATGCAGGCAACCGTCTTCGCTACCGAGGTCCGCGACCGTGTAGTCGAGCCCGACTTCGGCAAGTTCTGCTTCACTGCGGGCGACACACATGACCCGCGCACCGCGTGCCGCAAGCAGTTCCGCCGTGGCCCTGCCGATGCCGCGCCCGGCGCCGGTGACCAGTGCAATGCGTTGTTCGACTCCGGCCATGGCCGATCTCCTCGTGGTGGCGGTGGCCGGCAGTATATCGAATCGACAATGCGCATTGCGCGCTGACGCAGGCCGAGCGTCCAAATCATCAGGAGACCGTCACGTTTCCGTCAGGCCGGCCCGCTGCGGGGTCCCTAGTGTTGAAGACGGTCAAACAGAAGGAGAAAACCATGAAAGCCAACCGAAGAAAAAGCGCTTGCTGTATTGCCGCACTGTCCGCCGTGTTCGCGGCCGGCATCGTTCATGCGGAGCCGACGACGTTCGAATGGGAGACACAAAGCGGTCTGCTGTTCAGCGACAACCAGGCGGCCATCGAAGAAATCACCGGGCAGAGTTCTATGCCGATCATGACGCCGGTCGGGTTACGCTTCTTTGTCGAAGGGTCGATGAATGGCACGTTCACCTACGACCCCGAGGTCGCAAGCCCCCTGGGGCCGCGCGGATCGTCGGAGGCATATGTCGGGCCGAGCCAGGACTGGACCGCGCACCTCATCAGTGGTGGCGCGACTATCGGCACGTTCACCGGTGATGTCGGCGAGACGATCGTCCGCGACGGGGACGCGATCCCCGGGGGACTGTCGGACCTGGTCAACGTCAACATGTGTGGTGCTCCGTGGTGCCTGGGTGTCACGCCATTCACGGTGGGTGACTGGCAAGCGACGAACAGCTCGCTTGTCTGGATCGGCGACGGGTTCCAGGATGGTTTCCTGCCGCCGCCAATCCTGCCGCCACTGGGTGCGGCCCCGCCGCTGGCACTCTTCACGGTGTTTAACGCTCAGACCGGGGAAAACACGTCGATCCTGTCGCGAGAGGTTGTGATTCGCGAGATGGCGCTGGCAATAGACGTTGACGTGAAGCCGGGTTCGGATCCGAACTGCTTCAACGTCAATGGTCAGGGCGTCGTGCCGGTCGCGATTCTCGGCAGTATGGAACTCGATGTCGCGAATATCGATGCGTCCAGCCTGTCGTTCGGCGGCCTGAGCGTACGCGTGCGCGGCAACAGGTCCCCGCAATGTAACCTCGAAGATACCAACGGTGACGGGTACCCGGACCTCGTGTGCCAGTTCGAGGACGACAGCGCCGCCTGGGTCGAAGGGAGTGACATGGCTACTGTCGAAGGCAGGTTGTTCGACGGAACGCGAATTGCGGGCAGCGATTCCATTTGCCTCGTGCCCTGAGTAGCACCCCTCGGTGGCCGGTGCCTGCGAGTCGGGCACTGGCCACCTTTACGGTGCCGGTATTTGCAGGGCGGACCCGGAGCCGAGCCCGGCCGAAACCGGCAACGCTGGCACATTTCCCTTGTTTTTTGGGTCCCGGACCGCTACTTTGCCCCGCAAGACGTTGAAGGGGACGAGTAAGCAGTCCGCTCGAGCAACAGCGACCGGGGGACGGTGTAAGCCCCGGGTTCGAATCTGCCGAATATCACCCTGGAGTCGCTACCTGAAAGGCGTTGCCAAGTAGGGCCGGCCGGCTGGCCCACGAGACGGGTGACGGGCCTTGTGCCCAGCGAGGCGGCAAGCGATGACGGTGTCATCATGCGCCGTGAAACCGGGTGGTACCGCGACGAATGTTTCGCCCCGGGTAACCAGGTACCGGACACCACATTTCAAGCAGGGTGTCCGGTACCTGGTTACCCGGGGCGTTGTTGTATTGGAGACTTGAGAATTGGCATCGTTCAAGGAAATAGAAGGCCGCTACGACGGGCCCGCCATCGAGAGCGAAGTGCTCGACTTCTGGAGAGAGCACGACATCTTTGCGAAGACGCTCGAGCAGACCAGGAATGGCCCGCAATTCAGCTTCAATGAAGGTCCGCCGACTGCCAACGGCAAGCCTGGCATTCATCATGTGCTGGCGCGCAGCTTCAAGGACGTGTTTCCGCGCTACAAGACGATGCGCGGCTACTACGTGCCGCGCAAGGCCGGCTGGGACACGCACGGGCTCCCGGTCGAACACGAAGTCGAAAAAGAGCTGGGCATCTTCGACAAGAAGGAAATAGAAGCAAAGGTCGGGATCGCCGAGTTCACGAAACGCTGTCGCGATTCGGTCATGCGTTATATCGGTGACTGGGAAAAGATGACAGAGCGCATGGGCTTCTGGGTGAACCTCGACGAAGCCTATTACACGCTCAACAACTCGTACATCGAATCCGTCTGGAACCTGCTGCAGAAGATCTGGGACAAGGACCTGATCTATCGCGGCTACAAAGTCGTGCCCTACGACCCGCGTATCGGCGCGACATTGTCGTCACACGAACTCGCGCTCGGTTACAAGGAAGTCGAGGACCCGTCGATCACGGTGCGCTTCAAGGTCGTGGGCGAGGACGATACCTACTTCCTGGTCTGGACGACGACACCGTGGACCTTGCCCTCGAACCTGGCGCTCGCCGTCGGCGAGGACATTGACTACAGCTATTGCTCGTCCGACGGGCAAACGCTGATCGTCGCCGAGGCATTGCGCGAGGCGGTATTCCGCGACCAGGAACATGAAGTCGTCAAGACCGTGAAGGGCAGCGACCTGGTCGGTATCCGCTACGAACAGCTGTTCGATTACATCAAGGTGGATGCCGAGAAAGCATTTACCGTGCTGGCGGCGGATTTTGTCAGCACCGAGGACGGCACCGGCATCGTGCACACCGCGCCCGCTTACGGCGTCGACGACCTCGCGCTCGGGCAGGCCAACGACCTGCCGGTCGTGCACGGCGTAGGCCTCGACGGCCATTTCGTCGCCGAAGTCGAACCGGTCGCCGACCTGTTCTTCAAGGATGCCGACAAGATCCTGATTCGCATGCTGAAAGACCGCGGCCTGATGTTTCGCTCCGAGCGTTACAAGCACAACTACCCGTTCGGCTGGCGCACCGGCGACCCCATTCTCTATTACGCCAAGAATGCCTGGTACATCCGCACGTCGGACTTCCGCCAGCGCATGGCCGAGTTGAACCAGACCATCAACTGGGTGCCCGAGCATATCAGGGACGGTCGCTTCGGCAACTGGCTGGAGAACAACGTCGACTGGGCGCTGTCGCGCGAACGCTTCTGGGGCACGCCGCTGCCGGTCTGGACCGACGGCGAGGAGGGCTACAGGTGCGTCGGTTCGGTCGCAGAACTCGAGAAACTCACAGGCCGGGAACTCAGCGAACTCGACCTGCACCGACCGGCCGTCGACGACATCACTTTCGAACTGGACGGCAAGACCTGGACACGTGTGCCCGAAGTCATCGATTGCTGGTTCGATTCCGGCGCAATGTCCTACGCGCAATGGCATTACCCGTTCGAGAACCAGGACAAGTTCGAGAAGCACTTCCCGGCGGACTATATCTGCGAGGCGATCGACCAGACGCGCGGCTGGTTCTACACGCTGCACGCGATCTCGACGCTGGTTTCCGACAGCGTCGCATTCCGGAACTGTATCTGCCTCAACCTGATCGTCGACAAGGACGGCAAGAAGATGTCCAAGTCGGTCGGCAATATCATCAACCCTTACGATGTGTTCGACACGGTCGGTGCGGACGCCTTGCGCTGGTATTTTCTCGCGCGCCTGTCGCCCGATGCGCCGAAGCGGGTCTCGGTAGACATCGTCGCCGATGTTGCCAGTTCCTTTATCAACACGTTCTGGAACACGTATGGCTTCTTCGTACTGTACGCGAGACTCGACAAGATCGACCTCAAGCGCGACGTACCGGTCGCCGAGCGTCCCGAGATCGATCGCTGGGCACTGGCGTTGCTGTACCAGACCATCACGACGGTCACCGATGCGCTCGATCACTTCGATGCCAAGACCGCTGGCGAGGCGATCGAATCATTCGTCGACCAGCTGAGCAACTGGTACGTGCGTCGCAATCGCCGTCGCTTCTGGAAGTCGACGGATCCGGAAGACAAGCAGGCAGCGTACCTGACGCTCTACGAATGCCTGAAAGGTGTACATGAGCTGATGGCGCCATTCGTACCGTTCCTTGCCGAGAACGTTTACCAGAACCTGGTGCGCGCGGTTGACGAGGATGCGCCGCTGTCGGTTCACCTCGCGGCCTGGCCGGAAGCCGATCCTGCATGGCGCAACGACGATCTGCTGTTCGACATCGGCGTCGTGCAGAAGGTCGTCGGGCTGGCGCGCGCCGCCCGCGGCCAGTCCGGCGTGCGCACCCGGCAGCCGCTGTCCCGACTGCTGCTGCGTGCGCCGGACGACGCTGCAGCGGGCGCGCTCGAAAGTCACAGCGACCAGATTCTCGAGGAACTCAACGTCAAGTCGATCGAGTTCATCGCAAGGGATGCCGGCCTGGTCAGCTACAACATCAAGCCCAACCTGCCGAAACTCGGCAAGCAGTATGGCAAGCTGGTGCCGGCGATTCGCAAAGCGCTGGCCGAAACCGACGGCGCAGCCCTTGCCGGTGCCGTGGCACGCGGGGAGACGTTCGAGATCGAAGTGGCCGGGCAGACGATTCCGCTTGAGGGCGACGACGTCCTGATCGAAACGCATTCGGCAAAGGGGTATTCCTGCGAGGCCGACGCAGGCTTCCTGACGGCCCTCGACACGACGGTGACCGACGAACTGGTCAGCGAAGGACTGGCTCGAGAAGTCGTCCGTTCGGTGCAGGATGCGCGCAAGCAGGCGGGGCTCGAGGTGTCGGACCGCATTGTGCTGGGTGTATCCGGTTCCGCCGCAGTGGAGCAAGCGCTGGCCGCACATCGCGACTACGTCATGAATGAGACGCTGGCCACGCGCTGGGAGACCGGCCAGGCCGACGCCAGGTACACCGGCGAGCGGGAACTCGGCGACGAGAACTGGACAATCGAGATCTCGCTCGCGTCTGGCTAGAAGCTGTGCCGGGATTCCAGCAGTATCTGGAAATCGTCAATGGTCGGGTCGCCGTCCAGCGGGAACGCAAAGTCGAGGTGAATGACCTTGCGCGACGCGCTGCGCGTCAACGCAAATCGCAGCCCGAAGCCGACGTCCTTGAGCCAGCCCAGCGGTGCGCCCCCCAGCGGGTTGTCTCCCCAGACGCGGCCGGCGTCGGCAAAGATCGCGCCGCCGACGCGCACCAGCCGGAACGGGTACCAGTCGGTGAAATAACGTTGTTCGACAGTGAAGACGAGACGGGAATCGCCGCTCTGGTAGCGCAGCGGGTAACCGCGCAACCCGCTGTCTCCGCCGATCTCGATCGGGTGATCGAGGTCCGGTTTGTGACCGACGGCTCCGTGCATGGCGGCATAGAACAGCCGCTTCTCCGACTGGTTGTGGTAGAAGCGCGCGTCGAGCGCGACGATCGAATTGACCGCATCGCCGGACTCGATACGACCGGACAGGCGTCCCAGTACCTGCAGTGACGTCTTCTGGATGGAGCCGAAACCCTGGCTGATCTCGCCAAAGTAGATCAGCGCGTCGCGGTCGGCGCCGAAGGCTTCGTCCGACCAGCCGAGCGATGCGTGGAGTTGCGTTCCCATCAGGAAGTCTTCGGTCAGGTCGATCTGGTTTCGGTTTGTCGCCGTCACAAAGTCGTCCTGTACCATCTCGAAACCGATAAACGGGTAGACGAGCCTGCGATTTTCCGGAATCGCGGGCGGTAACGTAGCGTCCGGTACCTCGGAAAACACGTTGTTGTCGTAGACGACGCCGGCGGTCCAGCGGTGGGTCCTGCCTTTGCGCAGCCCCCTGGACCAGCCGCCCCACGCCGTGTAGTACTCCTGCTCCTTGTTGAATTCCGCGGCTTCGTTGCCGAGTTCGTACAGGGCTTCGACGCGATCGTCGTCCAGCACTCGCATACCGGTAGCCCAACGCGTATCCAGCGCGTAAAAAGGGCGCGCGAGTGAGACGAGGTAGGAATGCCCGTCGGAGTTGTCGGCGACGTGCAGGGTCGCCGAAACCCAGTCAGTACCGAGATGCCGATCGGAGAATGTGAAAATCGTTGCGCGCCTGTCGACGTCTTCCTCGCGCACGAGCCGCACCGTCTGTCCACGCCCTAGCAGGTTGGCCTCCTCCAGGCCGATGCGACTGGTGTTCTCACCGCCGCTGCGCGTCAACGACACCTCGGGATCCAGGGACCAGAGGTCGTGGGTTGCGACCTCGAGATCGACTACGCCGTTCTCGTAGCGCACCGGCCGGATGTTGGCTTCGTCCAGGTAAACGTTGCGCCTGAGGATGCGTTCCGTCTCTTCGACGAGTTGCTGCGAGTAAGTGTCGCCGCTCTCGAACAGCAGCTGTTTGTGAATGACCCCGTCGCGCGTCATGATGTGCAGGCGGTTCGCCCACCGATACAGCCAGTTGTTTTCCTCGGGGTTCGACAGGTCGAAGACGTCTGCCTTGTGCAGCACGATGGTGCCAATGACGGCTCCCTGGGCGTCGAGTTCGGCGTTGTCCGGGAAATCGTCGTCGGCGACACCGGAAACGGCCGCAAACGCCAGTAGCAGGGCGACAGCGCGTCGGATTTCGATAATGATTCCAGCGTCCAATATTTGATTTTATCCCGCGGTTCGCTCGAATAGCGAAGGCAAAGATTTTCTGCCCGCTAGGTAGAACACCCTACTTGCGAATACTTTGGCATGTCTGTTATAAGAACCAAGCGCAAGATTCTGATACATCAGGAGTACTTAAGGACTTGCAGGGCCTTGCAGGGGCCCGGGCTACAGGACGTAATCAACTCCGGACAAGACAAGCGTAGACAAGCCGCGACGAGAATTCGCGGTATTAAAATAACGACACGCTGGAGTGGCAATGACAGACCACCTCGATCGCTTTCACGCGGCACTTTCCGTGCTCGTTGGTCATGGTCATATAAAACAAAGACTTATCAAGGCCTTCGACGAGCATCTCGCTGAAATCGACGAGGATGAGCTGCCGGTCGCAATGCGCCAGGATTTCGTCGACCTGCGGCGCGACATGCACCGCGTTTCGCCGCTCAATGGCGAGGGACCGGTTTGCGCCTCGGTGCGCAAGATGTCTTTCGATGAAGCGAGCGACTGCGCAAGCCGCATCGTTTCGCTGTTCGGCGAGATCGCCCGTTCACGTGATGACGTTCAGACCAGCCTGCCGCTGCCGGACGACGATGCCGTGCGGGTGCCGCCTTTTCTCGTCAAGTCGGTTTGACCGGATAATATACGTAGGTTAGCAACTCCGCCTCGGGCACCTTGCCCGGGTCGCTGACGTACGATTCCCACGCTGCACCGTTGCGTTCGATTCCGAGCGCGGCCAGGTATGCCGAAATCTTCCTGTGGGTAGTCGCAAGGCTGCGGTATGAGCCGACGTGCCTGACGCGAATGACCGGCCCGCCATAGGTGAAGCCGAGACGCACGCCGGGCCCGTCACGCGGCGTTTCTTCGCGTACGCCGCGCACCGGAATTGCCGCATCGAATACCAGCTCGGAGCCGCTGAAGCGGCGTGTGATCGACAGTGGCGCGCCGGCGCTTTGCAGTCCCTGGTTGTCGATAAACGCCAGAATCTGGAAGTAGGCCGCGCCCAGCGCCTCGGCAATGGCGGCCGCTTCCGGGCGCGAAGTCGTCGGCAGGTACGCGATTTCGGTGGCTTCGACGACGAGGTGTTCCACTTCGATGTCGCTGAAATCGGCGCGTGGCAGGCTCTCGGCCAGTTCCTTCAGGCTGGCGAGACCAAGGCGGTAATCGCGTGCGATGACGTTGCCGAGCAGCGGCGCCAGGTAACGACCCACAATATTCATGCCGTAGTCTGCTTCGAATCCCCAGGTGACCGTAGTCGAGCCGGTACCCGCCTCGAAATCGAACCAGGCCCTGGCTTCGCCGGGTTCGCCGGGACTCATGACGATTTCAATGTGCTTGAAGGGACGGCTTTCGGTGATTGTCTGGGTTCCGCTGCCGATGACCGTGCTGTCCCAGGTAAGAGTGGCACCTTCGCCACGACTGCTGCCGGAATAGATGAAGCGCGCGTTCGGGTCGGTCTCCGCCCACGGGGACCAGAGCGTAAAGCGCCGAAAGTCATTGGCGAGCGCGAATACCGTTGCCGGCGGTGCGTCGATCTCGATACTGGCCTCAACGCTGTGGGTACGCGGCAGCGCGAAGCCGATCACGACCAGCAGGGTAATGGCCGCGGCCACTCCGTAGAGCACTTTTTGCACGATTTCGAACCCGGGGTTGCTGTTGTCCGCGCAGGATTATTCCACAGTTGGCTGCCGTTAGGCACAATGCCGACATGCACACAGCCAACACAAGCGAATTGCCGATCGGCGTATTCGATTCCGGAGTCGGTGGCCTGACGGTACTGCACGCGATTCGCGAGGCGCTGCCGGACGAGCATCTCGTGTATCTCGGCGATACGGCGCGACTGCCCTACGGCACCAAGAGCCCTGCCTCGATCGCGCGCTACGCGTTGCAGGCCGCGAGGAAACTCCAGGAGCAGGATATCAAGATGCTCGTCGTCGCCTGCAATACCGCGTCGGCGGTCGCGCTCGACGAACTCGGCAGGCAAATGGGGGAACTGCCCGTGATAGGTGTCGTCGAGCCGGGCGCAACTGCGGCAATTGCCGCGCATCCGGCCGGCAGTCACCTGGTACTGGCGACCGAGGCGACAGTCCGGCTCGGTGCCTACCGCAAGGCCATCGATGCCCGCGACCCGGCAGCGACGGTTCGCGAACTGGCTTGCGAGATGCTCGTTTCGCTGGCCGAAGAGGGCTGGAACGATGGCGATATTGCCGAAGCAATCGTGCGGCGATACCTCGAGGAAGCGGGTGGTGACACACCCGACTGCATCATCCTCGGATGCACGCACTTTCCGCTGCTGAGAAATACGATCCAGGCCGTGGTCAGCGATCGGGTGACACTGGTCGATTCGGCCAGTACCACGGCAACCGTCGTCCGCGAAACGCTCGCCGCGACCGGGCGCGCCCGCGCACCCGGCACGCCAGGAACGCTGCGTCTGCTGGCGACAGACGGGGCGACCCGCTTCGCGCGGGTCGGCGGGCGCTTCCTCGGACGGGAATTGTCCTACAGCGACATCGAACTCGTTGACCTGTAGCCGCTGCGGGGCGGTCTCAGGCGGGCTCCGCTGTGCAATAATGCACCATTGAAATCTTCCTGGGGAAACCTGTGAGCTTACGAATCCTGACGCGCCCGATGGGCGTCATCATGCTGTGTGTCCTGTTTGCGGCCTGCGCCAAAGAGGCGCCGCCCGAGACCACGGTCTCGCAGCTCGAGATGACCGAGCCGCGGCCCGACATCTATGCCGAATTTACGCTGACGGCGGATCTCAGCGATCTCAGCGAGGCGCAGCACGAGATGATCCGGCTCCTGATCGATGCGTCGCAGATCATGGACGACCTGTTCTGGAAACAGGCGTTTGGCGATGATCACGAGGCCTGGCTTGACTCGATTGCGGACGAGGAGACGCGTCGCTTCGCCGAGATCAACTACGGGCCGTGGGATCGGCTCGATGACGACAAGCCGTTCATCGAGGGCTTTGGGCCGAAACCGCTGGGCGCGAATTTCTATCCGCCCGACATGAGCAAGGAAGAGTTCGAGGCGGCGTATTTGCCAGGCAAAAACGGCCTGTATTCGCTGATACGGCGCGATGCGGCCGGCGAACTGATCCTCATTCCGTACCATGTGGCTTACGCCGAAGAACTGGCTCAGGCCGCCGCACTGTTACGCGAAGCGGCGGCACTCGCCGAAAGTGACGACTTTGCGAATTACCTCAAGTTGCGTGCGGCGGCGCTGATCAGCGACGAATTCCAGGTGAGCGACATGTACTGGATGGACGTCAAGGATAACCAGGTCGATGTCGTGATTGGCCCGATCGAGTCCTATGAAGACAGGCTTTTCGGCTATCGCACTGCCTATGAGGCGTACGTGCTCATCAAGGACCTCGAATGGAGCGAGCGGTTGAGCCGCTTCGCATCATTCCTTCCCGCGTTGCAGGAGGGGTTGCCGGTACCGGAGAAATACAAGTGGGAAATGCCGGGTACCGACGCCGACCTGAACGCTTATGACGTTGTCTATTACGCCGGCCACAGCAATGCCGGGGGCAAGACGATCGCGATCAATTTGCCGAACGACGAGGAAGTCCAGCTTGAGAAGGGCTCGAGACGCCTGCAGTTGAAAAATGCAATGCAGGCAAAATACGCAAAGATCCTGGAGCCCATTGCCGACGTCCTGATCGACGATTCGCAGCGCCAGCACATCACGTTCGATGCTTTCTTTGCCAACACGATGTTCCATGAAGTGGCACATGGCCTCGGCATCAAGAACACGATCGACGGGCGTGGCACCGTGACCGAAGCGATGCTCGACCTGGGGTCCAGCATGGAGGAAGGCAAGGCGGATATTCTCGGTTTGTACATGATTACCGAGCTGCACAAGGCCGGCGAGCTCGGCGATGTCGACCTGCGTGATTACTACACGACGTTCATGACGAGCGTGTTCCGGTCGATCCGTTTCGGCGCCAGCAGTGCCCACGGGACCGCGAACATGGTGCGCTTCAATTTCTTTCTCGACGAAGGCGCTTTCGTGCGCGATGCCGAGACTGGCAAGTACCGGGTCGACTACGGCCGCATGGAAGAGGCCATGACCAACCTGTCACGCCTGCTGCTGACGCTGCAGGGTGACGGCGATTACGAAGGTGCCGCCGAATTGACGGCGACCCGGGGAATCATCTCGCCGCAGCTGCAGGCGGATCTCGACAGGCTGACCCAGGCCGATATTCCTGTCGATATTACGTTCCAGCAGGGCGTCGCGGAGCTCGGCCTCGAGTAGGGCGGGAAAGCCTCAGAGGTCCTGCTTGGCGATGACGGGCAACTGGTTGCCGAACAACGTCGTCAGGTAGAGGAAACGCGGAGTCTCGAGCACCCCGGTCAGCGTCGGAAAGCGCGCGGCCGGGTCGTGCATGTTCATCAGCACCTCGCCGTCGGCATTGAACGCGATGACGTGCGAAGCCGGAACGGCCGCGGGCCGCACAAACGCCGGCAGCCGCTGCACGACCTTGCGCAGGAACGGCCAGCCGGACAGGGCATCCAGCAGGCGGTTGCGGGGCGCGGCGAAGCCCAGCCAGAACCTGCCGTTCATGCCGGCCTTGAGGTTGTCCGGGAAGCCGGGGAGGTTGTCCAGCAGCACGTCGGTCGTTCCGGCGCGCGGGCCGGTCAACCAGTGTTTCAGCACACGGTAGCTGGACGTTTCGTTGACCAGCAGGAAGCTGCCGTCATCGCTGACGGCGACGCCATTGGCATAGTTGAGGCCTGTCAGCAACGTGTGCACCGAGCCGGTCGCCGGGTCGAATACGAACACGTTGCCGTGGCCGCCATGCTCCATGATGTCGAGCAGGCTCGCCTCGAACGTACCCTGGTAGCGTTCGGCACCGAACTTGCTGCTCGACTGGCTGAAATAGATCCTGCCGTCGGGCCCTATCGCGAGATTGTTTGCATACACAAGCGGCTCGCCGTCGACTTCATCGAGCAACGTCGTGACATGACCGGCCTGATCGATGCGCTGCAGACCGATATAGGAGTTGGCGATCACGAGTGAGCCGTCGCTGTCCGTCTCGATGCCGAGCGGCCTGCCGGCTACTGTTGCAAATTCACTGACGCCGCCATTGTCGACCCGCAGGATGTGACCGCCGTCGGTCGTCACGTAAATGCGACCGTCGCTGCCCACCGTGGCATCCTCCGGCCCATTGAACTCACCGAGATCGATTCCGCGAGCGGGTTCCAGCAGCTCGTTGCTGGCATAAGGGTCAACGAAGCCCCGGTCTTCCGGCGCATCCCAGGCAACAGGATCGATGGGCACGGGCCAGAACAGCAGGTACAGGAGGATTGCGGCGATTAACCAGCCGCCAAGCTTCAGGAGCTTACGCATGGCCGGGCCGGATCAGCGCTTGGCATCAATCATTTGCAGGAACTCGACTCGCGTGCGCGCATCCTTGCGAAACGTGCCAACCATCTGGCTCGTTACCATCGACACGTCGGACTTGTGCACGCCGCGCGTCGTCATGCACTGGTGCACCGCTTCGATGACGACCCCGACGCCCTTTGGCTGGAGGACGTCCTGGATACAATTTGCGATTTGCGCCGTCATCTTTTCCTGCACCTGGAAACGGCGCGCAAACGCCTCGACGACGCGCGCCAGTTTGCTGATGCCCACGACCTTGTTGTTCGGCAGGTAGCCGACGTGCGCCTTGCCGATGATGGGCGCCATGTGGTGTTCGCAATGCGACTCGAACTCGATGTCACGCAGCACGATCATCTCGTCGTAGCCTTCGACTTCCTCGAAAGTCCGTTTGAGGTACTCGACAGGGTTTTCGCGGTAGCCGCTGAACCAGTCCTCGTAGGCGCGTGCCACGCGTTGCGGGGTGTCGAGTAGCCCTTCGCGGCGCGTATCTTCGCCGGCCCACAACAACAACGTGCGCACGGCTTCTTCGGCCTGCTTGCGACTGGGTTTGCGCGGCTTGCTTGGTGTCTTCTTGTTGGCGGCCACTATCGGTTCCTGTCTGGTGGGACCACCATCCTACGCAGACTTATCGGTGATATCGAGGCCTGTGGGGCAGCTCACGCCGGTGCCGCCGATGCCGCAATAACCGCCCGGGTTCTTTGCCAGGTATTGCTGGTGGTAATCCTCGGCGTAGTAAAACGTCTCGAGGGGCAGGATCTCGCTCGTAATCGCGCCCAGGCCCGCGCGTGTCAGCTCGGACTGGTAGGCGGCCTGGGAGCGACGCGCCTCGGCCAGCTGGACATCGTTGATCGTGTAGATTGCGGAGCGGTACTGAGTGCCGACATCGTTGCCCTGGCGCATCCCTTGCGTCGGGTCATGGCTTTCCCAGAATACGCTGAGCAATTCCGGGTAACTCACGATGCCGGGGTCGAAGACCACCAGTACGACCTCGGCATGCCCGGTATTGCCGGTACAGACCTCTTCGTAGGTGGGATTCGGCGTGACACCGCCAGCGTAGCCCACGGCGGTGGAGAAGACGCCAGCGGTTTCCCAGAAACGGCGTTCCGCCCCCCAGAAACAGCCGAGCGCAAACACGGCTTGTTGATACCGCTCGTCAAAAGGACCCACGAGCGGATTGCCATTGACGAAATGCCGGTCTGGAACGGGTAACGGCGTGCTGCGTCCGGGCAGCACCTCGTGATTGTCTGGAAATGTCGTTTTTCTCATTACTGGCCTTGTGCCCGTCAGGCGTCCGGATCGTCTTCTGCACGGTCGCCGTCGTCTTCGTCCTGCGGTGCCGGCGGCGGGTTTTCCTGCAACAGTTTATCGAGGTCGGACTGACGGTAGTAGAAAGCATGTACGAAAGTCTGCGGGCCCGAGTCCACCGGCTGACCATTGACTATCTGCGGCCGGAACCGGCGGTCACGAATTTCGCGGTGCACGGTATTCAGCATGTCGGTAAAGACTCGCGGCGAGGCTTCGCTGCGAATCTTGCTGACGCGGCCACGCATCGACACTTCGTATTCGACGCGAATCGTTCCGGTCAGGAAATTCTCGGCAGACCCGCCGATGCTTTCAGCACTGTTGGCGTACGGTGGCAGCGGCGATTCAACGACGGCAACCGGCTGGGAGAACGCTTCTTCCCTCGCGAACAGGCGGTCGGCATCGCCGGACAACAATTGCCATACCTCCTCGTATACCGAGGTCGCGCGATGAATCGAATCCTTGTACATGTAGAGATCGCCGAGCGCGAGCTTGGTATTGGCGAGGTCCAGCCACGGATAGTCGGGCGTACCTTCGGCAATTCGTACGGCGCGTTTCAGGTAGTTCTCACCGGTAGAGACGTTGGTATAAGTGTATGTGACCCCACCCTCGACCGTCATGTCGGTGAAATAGAAAGACTTGCCGAGCAGAACCAGCGGCGTGATCAGCTGTGGACTGTCCTTGCCGTCTACTTCCTCGATGATGCGAATCGCCCGACGGTAGGTCGCGCGCTCGTCGATATAGTAGCCGGCACGGTGTTGCCACTGCGCACGCCGCATCAACGCCGGTAGCAAGCCCATCGGGTCGTTCTCGAAGTGTCGAACGTTGAGGATGTAAATGCGCTCCAGGACGTCCTTGGCAGCATCCATATCGCCCATGCGTACATCGGCCTCGGCCAGCGACTCCAGGATTTCTATCTGCTCCAGGTTGTGCGGCCCCTCGTTGACCTCGGTGATATGGGCCGCGCGTGTATAGGTTTGAGCCGCAAGATCCGGGCGGCCATTGCCCAGCTGCGCTGCGCCCAGGCCTTTCAGCGGGTTGACGATATCGATGCTCAGCCGGTCGCCGAGATCCTCGAGGATTTCCACCGCGGACATGAAGTTCTGGATTGCCGGCTCGAACTGGCCGTTCCTGAACTGCACCAGAGCCAGGTTGTTGAGGGCTTTCGACGTCTCCCTGGACTGCGGGCCATAAAGGCGTATCGCCATTTCGACGATCCGCTTGGCAGAGGCGTCCGCTTCATCCATCGCCCCTTCGTCCATCAGGCGCCGGAATCGTGTGAACTCCTCGAGGAACGTGGCCTCGTCCAGCACCACTTCCTGCTCGACTTCGGCTGGCGGAGCTTCGGTCTCGTCAATGACGACGATTTCTTCTTCCGCAACCGGGACCACCTGGTCCAGCGGGCTCGCCTGTTCCTCATCGGTGGCTTGTGCGATGGCGGTCGTGCTCGCAGCGAGTGCCGCCAGTATTGCGACACAAAAGATGGGCGTAAACCTGGACATGCGGTGGATGGGTTCCTCCTGGAATTTACCCGGCGGGTTGCTGGAGTGTATTTGAGACTCTAATCGGGTTGATTAGTTCGCGCGCCGGGTCCTCCATGGCAGTCAACTATACCGGCAGTGCGGTCGGCAAGGTAGCGGCTAGATATCAAGCAGGAGCTGTTGCCGGCCCGGTTTCTGAAACTGGCTGCAGTCCAGTGTTTGCTGGTAAGACCGGGGCTCGAGGCCGGTCCGACGGGCGGCGTTCCTGAAGCGCGCCGCGAGCATGTCTGCATAGGGCCCGCGGCCGGTTTGCCGCACGCCGAAACGATGGTCGTACTGGCGTCCGCCGCTGGCCTGCCGGACAAGGCTCATGACGTGTTCGGCCCGCTCCGGGAAATGCGTCGCCAGCCAGTCGGTGAACAGGTCGCGCAACTCGTGTGGGAGCCGCAGAAAGATGTAATGCGCCTGCGTGGCGCCGGCGGCCGCCGCGGCCGCCAGGATACTTTCAATTTCACAGTCATTGAGCGCCGGAATGACCGGCGCAACCAGGACGCTGACCGGAACGCCTTTGGCCGACAGCGCCTCTATCGTGTCGAGACGTGCGCTCGCCGACGGTACACGGGGCTCGAGGATGCGTTTGAGGCCGTCGTTCATCGTGGGCAGGCTGATCGCCACGGAACAAAGATTCGCACGCGCCAGTTCGGCCAACAGCTCGATATCTCGCCGAATCAGCGAGCCTTTCGTAATGATGTTGACCGGGTGCCGGTGAGTGACAAACAGCTCGAGCAGGCGCCTGGTGACCTCGTGCTTGCGCTCGGCCGGCTGGTACGGGTCGGTGTTGGCGCCGATCGTGATCGGCTTGCATTCGTAGCCGGGTTTTTCCCAGGCTTCCTGCAGGCGGGTGACGGCGTTCGACTTGTAGAAGATCCTGGTCTCGAAATCGAGTCCCGGCGACAGGTCGAGGTAGCTGTGAGCGGGTCGTGCGTAGCAGTAGATGCAGCCGTGCTCGCAGCCGAGGTATGGGTTGATCGAGCGATCGAACGGCACGTCGGGTGAGTTGTTGCGGCTGATGATGCTGGCAGCCGCCATCGGCGTGATCGTGGTCTCCGGCGCACGGCCAGCCTGCTCGTGCGCCTCTTCGGCGCTTGCTATTACGGGTCGGGACTCGAAACGGCCGGGTGGCGCCGAGACGGCGCCCCGGCCCTTGTGTGCGCGGCGGTTCATGACAGGGCTCGGTACAGTGCAAAGGGCTGTATAAAAACACAGTAATCGCTTGCGCCGGGCCGGTCAAGCCGTCAGTTCAGGACGCGGTAGCCCCGGCCCTGCAGGCATCGCTTGAAGACACGACTCTGTTCGCGATCGGCATCGAGACCCGACACGGTGCCACCGTAAAGAGCCCCGTTGGCGGCAGCCTGCCCGACGTTGCCGTTGATCGCTCCGCCGATTGCGCCGACAGCGGCGCCGGTGGCGCTGCCCTTCGCTATACCTTCGGCGATGACCACCTGCTCGGTATAGGCCTCGCACTCGCTCCAGTCGCGCGCGAGTGCATTTGAATCAACCCCCCGGGTATCAACGATCGGGTCAGGGTTCGCCGCACAGCCCGCCACCCACAAGGTGGCGAGCACAATGACCGTCGAAGCTTGTCGTCGCATCTGTCTGCCCCCGCAATAGACTCATTCCCTTAATGAGAACGCACGGCAGGAGATTCGGTTGACAAGTCGCTGCTGCGATCAGTCCTCGTAAGCCTTGTACAGGTGCACGTCCCGCTGCGGGAACGGGAACGAGATGCCGTCATGGTCGAAGCGCTTCTTGATGGCTTCTGTCATATCGAACATGACCGGCCAGTAATCGGCCGTCTTGACCCATGGCCTCACGACGAAATTCACGCTGCTGTCCGCCAGTTCCGAGACCGCGATGGTGCACGCGGGATCATCGAGGATGCGCTCGTCGGCTGCGACCAGTTCCTCGAGCGTCTTGCGCACCTTGTCCAGGTCGTCGCTGTAGCTGACGCCGACGACCATGTCGACGCGGCGCGTATCCTTCGCCGAGTAATTGGTGATGATGCTGTCCATGATCTGGCTGTTCGGGACGATCACCTGCTTGTTGTCGCCGGTACGCAGGATGGTTGTCAGGATCTGGACCTGCTCGACGACGCCGTTGATGCCGGCCGCTTCGATAAAATCGCCGACGCGGTAGGGCCGGAACAGGACAATCAGAACGCCGGCCGCGAAGTTGGACAACGAGCCCTGCAGGGCGAGGCCGACGGCGAGGCCCGCGGCGCCGAATATCGCGATGAACGACGTGGTCTCGATGCCTACCTGGCTGATGGCCGCGATGACGACGACGATCATCAGTACAGTGCGTACGAGATTGCAGACGAACGTCTCCAGCGTCTTGTCGACTTCCTGTCGTTGCAGGACATTGTGCAGACCGCGCGTAATGAAGCCGACCACCATACGACCGACGTAGAAAATCAGCAGTGCGAGAACGATATTGATGCCGAGCGAGACGCCCTTTGTCTGCGCCATCAGCATCAGTTCATTCCAGTCAAAGCCGAGATCGGGGAGTACTGTTTCGTCCATTCGTGCTATTCCTTTTTTATTGACCCGGGACGCCTTCAAAGCCCGGCTTGAACCGGAAAATCCGGTATGGGCCTTCAGCGTCGATGTGTTTGCGAGATTGCAGAATCAGGTCCTGCAGCGCACTGTCGGCAACGTAGAGGTAACCATCAGGACCGAAAGACAGCGCATCCGGCCAGCGGATCCTGTCCGCCTGGATGAGCGTTACCGGCTCCCGATCGATGCCGACACGAAAGATAGCATGGTGTTCGACGTCGGTAACATAGACATTGCCCATGACGTCGATGCTGAAGCCGTCGCTCAGTGGCTTATCGCTGTAGCGCTCGACGCGCGTGCGCAATTGCGACTGCGGTAGTGTCCTGTCGCGCAGGTCGGACAGCCTGATGCGGTACAGTCCGGACCCGCTGAGGGCGCCGAAATAAAGCCACTCCGGCCCGAGTGCAATACCGTCGATGCCGCCACGCAGCGTGAAGATGCCGCCAAGGTAGCTCATCTCCCGGTCCCGGTTGCGGATGATGAACTTTTCCGCCGTGACCGATGCATGTCCTTCGAGCACGCGCCGTGCGTCTCCGGTTTCTACGTCGTAGACGATGAGTGCCGGCGATTTTCTCCAGAAACTGGCATCGGCGATGATGATCGTGTTGCCGTCGGCACTGACCTGCAGGTCCTGCAGGAACGAACCTGCGGGCGCAATCTCGGAGCTCAGCACCTGGTCGCGCAGCACTTCGCCGGTGCCGAGGTCGATCGCGACAATGCGTGCCGAGCGCAGGCCATGGTTGCCATGATCGATCGTCCACAGGCGATTGAACGGATCGACGACCACGCCGAGAACCGTGTCGAACAGTTCGGACTGCGCCTTGCCGGACGGGTAGGGTACTGCGGCCCCGGCGACGAACTCGAGCAACTTGTTGCCGACAGGCCGTGACTCCGGATGCACCGTGAAGAAGATGCGACCGTCCCTGCTGACGGCGACGTTGCCGATCGGCTCGGGATAATTCAATACTTCCTCGAGCGACGATGAGGCCAGTTGCGGGGTTGTCGTCAGGTCGGGATACGGTGTGCCACCGCCATAGCGTATCCACGATACCGTGGTCGCTACCAAAATGACTACCAACAGGAACAGCAGAATATTCTTCATTGTTTGCCGCTGTTAAACGCGCCTTGAATCCCCGGCGGGAATTCTACATGAATGTGTCGCGCCTCAGGGCACAAAGGCCACAACCCAGCTGGTGGCGACCAGTGCCAGTGCAATCGCGCCAGCGACCATCTGCGAGCGTCGGTCGACCGGTATCGGGCCGAGAATCGTCAACAACATGCCGGTGGCAAAGCCGCAGACAAAGCCGAGCAGGTGTGCACCGATGTCGGTATTTTCGCCACCGGTACCGGTGTACATCAACAACGCGAGCCCGCCGACGATCGGTCCGTAGCGGCTGGTCCAGCGGTCCCCGCCCAGCAGCTGGCCGCGCCAGACATAGCCTGCGACGAGTCCCAGCGCCGCGAATACCGCGGTCGATGCGCCAATCGAACGATGCGTGGACTCAAGCAGCAATGTGTTGGCGGCGTTGCCGCAGGCGGCAGCGACGACGATCGCGAGCCATGCTACGCCGGAGCCCAGCAGGCGTCCCGCAAACAGGCCGAAAAATACACCGAAGACGAGGTTGCCGAGGAGGTGCCTGGCATCGGCGTGCAGCGTCAACGCCGTGATCGTACGCCACAGCTCACCCTGGCGGATCAGCTCGCCGTCGATACGGCCGGCCGCAAACCAGTTCCGATCAAAAAAGCCGTAGCCGGCCATCCCGGCCACGATGCAGATGACGAGCACATAACCGATCAGTCCGGGCAGGGCGTCCTGGTATTTCACTTTCCTGACGGGTGGCGGCCGGACGGGTGGATTTTCATCCTCGTACAAGCGCAATTCCTTGACTGCCCTCGCCGAGTGCTCGGCCGGCACGACGATCGCGCAGGAAACGCCGTCGAAGACGACCTCGTGCGGAATCTGCCTCGACGACAGGACCAGGGCGCGATCGGAACAGCTTTGCCGGTTGACGCTTTCGAAAACGACGCGCATGTCTTCCTGCATTCGATGACCGACCTTTGGTTGGAAAGCAATAAATACAACGGGTTATCTGCTGGGTGTCGCGGTTCAGCAGCGATTCATGCACGCGTCGCAACAATACAGTGAACCTTATCTATGCGCTTTACCCGGACGATTCAATGTCAATGTGGAAAAAACTCTACTTCGCGACTGCGCTGCTTGCGGCCGTGTTCCTTGCCGTATCGCTGCTCTGAGGAAGAGCCTGTTTACGGTAAGCTTGGGAACTCTGCTTGCGGGAGCTCTCATGAACAGACGGTTTTTCTCGATACTGGCAGCGACCTGCTGCCTCGCCCCGGCGGCCTTCGCCGAGGTCCAGGATGCGGCGGCAAACGGGTTCACCACGGTGCACCAGGTCGAGATCGCAGCAACGCGGCTCGACGTCTGGAACGCGGCAATCGGCGAAGTCGGGCAGTGGTGGAGTTCGGATCACACAATATCCGGCGATGCCGCGAACCTGCGCATCGACCCGCAACTGCTCGGGTGCTTTTGCGAACGCTTCGGCCAAAAGGCCGGGGTCGTGCACCTGACCGTGACAATGATCAACCCGACGATATTATTGCGGCTTACCGGCGGCCTCGGACCGCTCGGGCTGATGGGCGTCGACGGCAACATGACCTGGGAATTTGCCGATAGCGGCGAAGGAACGTTGGTGACGTTCACCTACGCGGTCGGCGGCTACCGGGCGGGCGGTCTCGAAGAACTGGCGGGACCCGTCGATTACGTCATCGGTGAGGCGCTGACGCGCATGAAGACATTCATCGAAACCGGCGACCCGGACACGGCTGATTCCGTTGACTGATATTCCTCCTGCAAGACCGTCTTCCACCGTCGTGCTGGTCAGGCCGGCTGCCGGTCCCCCCGAGGTGTTCATGGTGCGGCGACACGAGGATTCGAGCTTCGGTGCGGCTTACGCATTTCCGGGTGGTGTCATCGACTACGAAGACACAATTGTTCACGACTATTGCCGTGGCCTGGACGAGCACACGGCAAACGCCCGGCTCGGTATCCGCACTGGCGGCCTCGATTACTACAGCGCGGCCATCCGCGAGCTGTTCGAGGAATCGGGCGTACTCCTCGCGAGCTCCGACTCGTTCGACGAGGACGTCTGCATCGTGCGCGATGCACTGAACGCCGGCGACGACAACTGGGCGGACTTCGTAAAGCGCAACAAATTGCAGCTCGATTGCGACCAGCTGCATTACATCAGTCACTGGATAACGCCGACCAATCAGCCGCGTCGCTATTCGACCCGTTTTTTTGTCGCCGAATTGCCGCCCGGCCAGGTTGCCAGCCATTGCGGTGGCGAGCTGACGGACTCGCGGTGGATTTCAGCGCACGACATGCTGGAAGCAGGCCGTGCCGGCGAAGCAGTCCTGCATTTTCCGACCATCAAGACGCTGGAAAGCGTCGCGCGCCACAAGACGATGGAAGCGCTGCTGGAGTGGGCGAGGGCCTGCGTCGAATGGGGCGTGACCAGCATGCTGCCCGCGATTGTCACGCGCGATGGCAAGCTGGAGATCGTCATGCCCGGCGAAAAGGATTACCCGGGGACCGTGGTGTGAGCGGGTTTGGCCCGCGCATGGAGCCCTACACCGAATTGCGTCCCGGCATTCGCCGCCTGGTCGCGCCAAATCCATCGATGATGACCGGTCCGGGTACCAATACCTACCTGTTCGGTTGTGAGGCGGTGGCCGTGCTGGACCCGGGTCCCTGGATCGACAGCCATATCGACAGGATCCAGGAGGTCGCGGACGCACCGATTCGCTGGATCCTCGCGACACATACGCACCCGGACCACTCGCCGGGTGTCGTCAGACTGGCCGAAGCGACCGGAGCCGAAGTGCTCGGCATGCCCGCACCCGACGCCGAGCACCAGGACAGGACGTTCAGACCGAGCCGTGTTCTCGGCCATGGCGACGAACTCGCCACGCCCGAATTTGTTCTCGAAGCTGTGCATACGCCCGGTCACGCGTCCAATCACCTCTGTTACCGGCACGCGGATGCGAACTGGCTGTTCACCGGTGATCACGTCATCGACGGCTCGACCGTCGTCATCAATCCGCCCGACGGCAACATGTCGCACTACATTACGTCGCTAAGGCGTGTCAAAGATCTGCAATGCGCGGCGCTGGTGCCGGGTCATGGCGAAGTGATAAATGACCCGGATCGTGTGATCGACTGGATTGTCGACCATCGGCTCGAGCGCGAAACGAAAGTGGCCGCAGCGCTTGCGGCGAACCCGAACCTGACGTCGCTCGAACTCGTGCCACATGTTTACAAGGATGTCGACAAGAAACTGCACGGCTGGGCCGAGCGTTCCCTACTGGCGCACCTGCTGAAGCTCGAGGACGACGGTGTGGCGTTGTGCAGGGATGGGCGCTGGATCGAGGCTTAGGTGCGGCAATCGGGCCTGGCAATCCTGCTCGTCGTCGCGCTGGTGATATTCGTTCTGGTCGGTATCACCAGGCAGCAAGCAGGTGAGAGTCCCGTGGCCGCAGAAGATGACCGAGTTATTGACGCCGGTAAATCAGAGCAGGCACATGCATCGATGCGGGCAGTTTCCGGCGGTTTTCCCGTTGATGCGGCGCTGGTCGACGAGTGTCGTTCCCGACGTCCGCCGCTGGACATCGATCAATACAATGCAGAACGCGAAGCCCACATTCGCGAGGTAGCGGCGGCGCTAAAGGACTCGGGTGACGCGGAACACCTGGCGGCAGCGGCATTGTTATCTGGACTCGACTCAGGGGATGTCCAGGTGTCGCTGCTGGCAAGGGCAGCTCAGCAGGATCCCGGTAGTCCACTTGTAGCCTGGACCCGACTGTTGGTTTGTATGGGGTCCTCAGGGAAGAACTGTGAAGTTGAGAAGGCAGCGGCGAATACTATTGACATTGACGGCGGCAATGGTGCGGTCTGGTTTGAACTGGCGGTTCTTCGACTGCGTCAGGGTGACGCGGCACGAGCGGCACGAGCGGCACGGCGCGCGGTTGCCGCGCCGCGATTCGACAGCTACTACATTGACACCATATTGCTGATCGAACGAGCGCTGTCGACATTCGGCGACAGCGCCTACGCTGATCGTATCGCTTCCGGCATGAGGATCGCCGCGGTGCTGAGCCCCGACTACGGCGAATTCTCGATTCGCTGCCGGCAGCTCGATTCATCGGATGGAATGTGGATCGAGCTGTGTGATCAAATCGGCGCAAGGATGTTCTCGGAAAGCGCGAGTTTGCGCGACCAGGTCAATGGCATATCGCTGCAGAAAGTGGCGGCGAGTCGTACTGAGGATGAAAGGCTGGTTGCTGCGGCTGCCGCCAGGGAGGCTGAGTACAACCGGCATATTCAACACCTTCTGGACAGTGCCGACGAACTGGCGCTACTTGAGAACGATGAAACCGTGTTCAGGCGTTACGTCGACAATTTCGCGACATACGGAGAAATGGAGGCACAAGTCCGGCTCCAGGCCGAGGCGCAGCGACTGAGAGACTCTCCCGATTACGACCAGTGCAATTTCGTGCCACGGGGCTACTGACCAACCAGTCAACGCTCGAGCTGTTCGTCAATCGACCTGGTTTTATCCATGACGACATCACCCGTGTGTTGCGTCGTGACCGTCTCGACCAGTGCAATCCAGCACTCCTCTTCGGCGACCGGGTTGTGCATCACGCCTTTGGGTACGACGTGGATATCGCCTTCTTCGAGATGCACAACCTCGTTTTCATACTCGATGACCAGGCTGCCCTTGAGGATGTGAAACAGCTCGTCTTCGTCATCGTGCTTGTGCCAGGTCAGCTCGCCTTTCAACTTCGCGACTTTCACGTACTGGTCGTTGACACGCGCGATCACTCTTGGCGACCAGTAGTCGGTCACTTTGTCGAGTTCCGCAATGAGGTTGGCTGTCTTCAGCATACGTGTCTTGCCGCCGTTGCTACTCGACCGTCCAGCTGCTCGGGCCCTTGATGTAGTCGGCGACACTTTTCGTACGCTTCATCTGTGTTGTGTGATGGGCATAGAACGCAGCTTCGTAACTGACCGCTGGTTGCCGATAGATGACGCCCATCGCAACCGGCAGGCGCATATCGACCAGCAGCCGCGCCAGCATCACGTTAGCTTCGTCGTGCACGAGCACTTGATCCGGGGATGCCGTTGCGTCGACGACCTCCAGCGACCAGGTCTGCTGGTTGAAGCGAATGCCTTTGCCGTTGTGTTCGCCGAACAACATCGGCTCGCCATGCCTGAGGTGCAACTGCGCATTGGCTGCGTTCTCGCGATCGGTAAACGACGCGAACACATCCTCGTTGTACACGATGCAGTTCTGGAAGATCTCGACCAGTGCCGCGCCCTCGAAAGCATGCATCTGCTGCAAGACGTCGCTCATGCCAACCTTGTCGGTGTCGACGCCGCGGGCGAAGAACTTCGCGCCACATCCGAGTGCAAATTGCCCCGGCGATACTGGCGAATCGACCGAACCCGAGGGACTGGAGGGGGACCTGGTTCCGACCCGCGAGGTCGGCGAAAACTGCCCTTTGGTCAGGCCGTAGATCTCGTTGTTGAAGAGCATGATCTTCAGCCCGACATTGCGCCGCAACGCATGCATCAGGTGGTTGCCGCCGATCGACAGGCTGTCGCCGTCGCCGGTCACGACCCAGACATCGAGGTCCGGGTTTGCGAGTTTCAGGCCGGTGGCGATAGCCGGTGCGCGCCCGTGAATCGTGTGGAAACCGTAGGTCTCGATGTAATAGGGAAAGCGCGAGGCGCAGCCGATGCCAGAGACGAACGCGGTATTGGCAGGGTCGGCACCGACATCCGCGAGCGCTTTCTGCACGGCCTTGAGGATGGCGTAATCGCCACAGCCGGGGCACCAGCGAACTTCCTGCGAGGTGGCGAAATCTTTGGCAGTCAGCTTGTCAGTCACAGTGCGTTACCTCGCAATGACTCGATCTTCCCGACGAGTTCGCGAATCAGGAACGGTTGTCCGGTCACCTTGTTGAGCGGCACCGGTTCGACGCACAGCTTGTCCCTGAGCAAGGTCGTCAGTTGTCCGTGATTCATTTCCGGCACCAGTACCTTGTCGAAGCGCCCGATCAGTTCCGGCAGGTTCCGCGGCAACGGATTGAGGTGCCGCAGGTGGATGAAGCTGACGCCGGTCTTGCGTGCGGCCTGGTAGATCGGCCCGTAAGTCGATCCCCAGCCGACAACGACCAGGTCGCCGCTGTCCGGCCCGATCTCGATAGCCTGGTCCGGGATGAAGTTGGCAACCGACTCGACCTTGGCCGCACGCAGGTCCGTCATGCGCTGGTGGTTGGCCGGGTCGTAGGAAATGTGTCCCGTGTCGATGTCTTTCTCGAGCCCGCCGATGCGGTGCATCAGGCCGGGCATGCCGGGGGTCACCCAGGCACGGCCATGACTATTCGGATCCCTGGTGAAGGCCCGCCGTTGCGGACCCTCGTCGGTACCGGGCACCTTGTTCGACGCGATGGGCTCGAAGTCAGTGAGGGCCGGGATACGCCAGGGCTCGGCGGCATTGGACAGGTAGCCGTCGGCGAGCAGGATCACCGGCGTCATGTGGCGCAGAGCGATGCGTGTCGCCTCGATCGCCATCGTGAAACATTCGCCGGCTGTCGCGGCGGCAATGACCGGTATCGGCGTATCTGCGTTGCGGCCGTATACGGCCTGGTACAGGTCCGACTGCTCGGTCTTGGTTGGCAGCCCGGTTGAGGGACCGCCACGTTGCCAGTTGACGATGACGAGCGGCAACTCGGCGCTGACGGCGAGACCCATGGCCTCGGTTTTCAGCGCGATGCCCGGGCCCGAACTCGAAGTCACACCGATCATGCCGCCATACGAGGCGCCGATTGCCGCGCAGATGGCCGCGATCTCGTCTTCGGCCTGGAACGTGCCGATGCCGCACTCGGCCAGGTGTGTCAGGCGGTGCAACAACGGCGAGGCCGGCGTGATCGGGTAGGAACAGAACATCACGCGCCGGTCGGCGAGTTCGCCGGCCGCCGCGATGCCGAGGGCCAGCGCTTCGGCGCCGGTGATACTGCGGTACTCACCCGGTGTGACGTTGGCGCGCGGCAACTTTATCTGTGACAGGCTGGCCGAGAGTTCGGCCGTCTCGCCAAATGCGTGGCCCGCATGCAGCGCCGTGATATTGGCGTCGCGCATCGTTGGATTTCCCGCCATGCGGCGCGCGATCCATGCCTCTACCGAGCCGAGTTTCCGATCGAACATCCAGAGCAACATGCCGAGCGCATAAAAATTCTTGCAGCGGCCGCCTTCCGACTTGCTCAGGCCGTATTCCTTGACCGCTTCCAGGTTCAGGTGACCGATGTCGGCGGCGACGACCTGGTAGTCGTTCAGCGTGCCGTCTTCACGCGGGTCGTTGGCGTAGCCCGCCTTGGCGAGGTTGCGCGCCGTGAACGTGTCGTTGTTGACGATGACCAGCGCGCCCTTGTCCAGCAACGGCAGGTTGACCTTGAGCGCCGCCGGATTGAATGCAACCAGCACGTCCGGGGCATCGCCGGCGGTCGTGATCGGCCCGCCGCCCAGGTTGATCTGGTAGGCCGACACGCCGAATGTCGTCCCCGTCGGCGCACGGATTTCCGCCGGATAGTCGGGAAACGTCGAGAAATCCGCACCGGATAACGCCGTCGAGACCGCAAATTGCGATCCCATCAGCTGTATGCCGTCGCCCGAGTCTCCCGCAAGTCGAATGACGACAGACTCTATGTCGTTGTTTTTATTCACAAAAAATTGAAAAGTTGTCGGTTCTGGTAATGCCCGGTCGGGCGTGTCTGCACGAGTGTAGCGCAATCGATGCAGGGTCTGTCACAGCTACATCGCGCGGCTTGATTAGCAGCCCGACTTCGCATAGTTTACGCGGTCCGTAGAGGAGGTAGTGCGCATGACGTTCGTTGTCACAGAAGCCTGTATCAAGTGCAAATTGACCGATTGTGTCGAAGTTTGCCCGGTGGACTGCTTCCATGAAGGCCCGAATTTCCTGGTCATCGACCCCGACGAGTGCATCGACTGCACGTTGTGTGAGCCGGAGTGCCCGGTCGAGGCCATCTACTCGGAGGATGAGTTGCCCGCCGACCAGGTGAAATTCCTGGAACTCAACGCGGAGCTCGCGCAGGAATGGCCCGTCATCACCGAGATGAAGGATCCGCCCTCCGACGCCGACGAATGGCGTGACGTGAAGGACAAGCTGCAGTACCTGGAGCGCTAGTCGCGGCTAGCTCGCGCTGACGAAATCGATCAGCACCCGGGCCAGTTCCGGCCCCTTGTCTTCCTGCAGGAAGTGACCGGCATTCCGGATCCTGACGTGGTCCTGGCCCTGCGCCCCCGGCACGGTTTGCTGCCAGCGTACTTCGCCGCCACGCGTGATCGGATCGCGATTGCTGAACGTGGTCAGGAAGGGCTTCTCCCAGCGACGGAAGACTTCCCATGCGGCACGGTTCGCGTCACTGGCCGGGTCATCGGGCCGGTCGGGCACGAGTGCAGGGAAGGCGCGGGCGCCCGCCTTGTAGCGTGCCGAGGGGAACGGCGCGTCGTAGGCGGCGATGACCTGTCTCGAGAGCTCGGTGACCGAGCCCGAATTGACGATGCGGCCAATCGGGAACCAGGGGCTGTACAGCGCAAACGTGCGCCACAGCCGGAAGGCACTTGGCATCGGCTGATCGCCGGTCGGCAGGCCGCCGTTGCCGAGCGCGATACGTGCGAAGCGGGCTTCGTTTTCGGCGGCGACCCGGAGACCGATCAGGGAACCCCAGTCCTGGCAAAAGAGCGTGATACCTCTGAGGTCGAGCCGGGCGATGAATTGCTGCATCCAGGCGACGTGGCCGGCATAACTGTAGTCTCCCTTGCGCGATGGCTTGTCTGACTTGCCGAAGCCAACGAGGTCGGGCGCAACGACGCGCAAGCCGGCTGCAGCGAGCGGCGGGATCATGTGTCGGTACAGGTACGACCAGCTTGGTTCGCCGTGCAACAGCAGTACGACCGGTCCGTCGCGGGGTCCTTCGTCAACGTAATGCATGCGCAGGCCGTCGATGTCGACGTAGTTTGCCGCGAACGGGTAATCGGGCAGGTCGGTGAATCGCTCTTCAGGGGTTCGCAGGTGCTCGCTCACTGGTATTCTTCCCTTTCCTTAGCCTCAGGTCATAACCATACACATGACGATAAGCCGCCGCGCACAATTTGTCCGCTGGTTGACGAGCCGCTACATGCAGGGGCTCGATGTGCAGAACGTGCCGGTCGAGGTCGCGCGCGGGCATTTCGAAACTGTCGCGCGTATCCTCCTGCCGCGCGCCACCGGGGTCGACGTCGAGAGTACCGAGCTCGGCGGGGTCCTGGTCGATCGGCTGCGCCCGAAAGAGGCACATGCCGACAAGGTGTTGCTGTACCTGCACGGTGGCGCCTATGTCCTCGGCAGCCGTCGCACCCACAGGCAGCTCGTCAGTCACATTGCCCGCGCTGCCGGTATTGCCGCGGTCGTGCCGGAATATCGCCTGGCACCGGAGCATCCGTGGCCGGCAGGGATCGAGGACGCGGTCGCCGTGTACCGTGCGTTACTGTCAAGCGGAACGAAAGCGGAGGACATCGTCATCGCGGGCGACTCCGCCGGCGGTGGACTGGCGGTTGCTGCGCTGCTCACTTTGCGGCACGCAGGCGATGCCATGCCGAAGGCTGCAGTATTGCTGTCGCCGTTCCTCGACGTTACGGCGAGCGGCGAGTCAGCGACGACGCGGGCCGACCAGGACCCGTGGTTCGATACGGCTGACATCGCAGTCGTCGCGCGTTACTACTGCGCCGATGAAAGCCAGTGGCGCAATCCGCTGGTATCACCAGTGTTCGCCAATGTTGCCGGGCTGCCGCCGATGCTGATCCAGGTTGGCGATGATGAAATCCTGCTCAGCGATTCGACCCGCCTGGCGAACAAGCTGGATGCGGCCGGCATCGCCGTCGAGCTCGAGGTATGGCCGGGCATGTGGCACGTGTTCCCGATGTTCGTCGGCAAAATGCCGGAGGGCAAGAAGGCTGTCAGGAAAATCGGCGCCTATATAAGAGAGCGCCTGGAAATCTGACCGGGGCATGTCGATGCTGCGTCTTCCCGAGCGAATCGAAACAGCGCGGCTCGTGCTGCGAAGGCCCCGGCCAGACGATGCGGCTGCAATCTTTGCGGCTTACGCGAGCGACGTCGAGGTCGGCCACTTTCTGGCGTGGCCGATCCACAGGACGGTCGACGATACGCACGAATTCCTGCGTTTCAGTGACGCCGAGTGGAACACGAAGCCGGCAGGCCCGTACCTGGTCTGGTCATCTGACGAGTCGACATTGATGGGTAGCACCGGCCTGGCGTTCGAGGATGATCGCACGGCATCAACCGGCTACGTACTTGCAAAGCCGTACTGGGGACAGGGGTACGCAAGCGAAGCGCTGGCGGCAATGACCAGGCTGGCTGCCAGTAGCTCGGTCGAGCGCTTGTATGCAGTGTGTCACCCTGCTCACGCCCGGTCGCAGCGGGTGTTGACGAAATGCGGTTTTGTCGTCGATGCGACGGCCGATAACTTATGCGCATTCCCCAACCAGGCGACAACGGGGCCGCAGCCGGTCCTGACATTTGTCCTGTCACGGCGGGCCACTTAGTAATAACCGTCGCAACTCCAGCCACTACCGGGCGAGTACGCGCAGCGATTGGCACCGGGCCCGTAATATCTGAACGAAAGAACATAGCCGTTATCCGATTGTGCATATTCGAGTTCTTTCGGCCCGTCCGCGACAGTCGACACGGGAATCGCATCGATAAATGCCGGGACCAGCTCAGGCAACGTCGCCGGGTATGAGCCGGTCCGCGCCCTGAAGTCTTCGAGTGCGGTGACAAGGGGAGCGTACAGCGCCCGCCCTTCCCTGGCCTCACGGCACTTGTACGGCCCGCATGCGAACAGGCTGCAGGAGCTGGTGAGTGCG
>Ga0210081_1000045_pt1 | contig 28956 bp, 24 predicted proteins | sample White_ThreeSqA_D_FD_185589 | JGI IMG/M metagenome (GOLD analysis project Ga0210081, IMG submission 185589) | Wetland microbial communities from the San Francisco Bay, California, USA, that impact long-term carbon sequestration -... | ecosystem: Environmental > Aquatic > Marine > Wetlands ...
TGTCCCCGAATGGGGACATTGTCCCCGAATGGGGACTCCTAGGACTTCGAGTGCGCCTTTTCCCAGAACTCGCCGAAGCGCTTCTCGGAAAACCCGACGGCGAGGAACTCCGGCGACTCGAGTACCGGTCGCTTGACCAGCGTCGGCTGGTCGATCATCAGCGCGAAAGCGCGCGCGCGCGTCATGCCGGCGCGATCGACGTCGGGGATCTTGCGCCATGTCAGGCTTTGACGATTCAGGAGTTTTTGCCAGTCGATGCGATCGCCCCATCGCTCGAGCATCTGGATATCGAGGCCGTCGTCGCGAACATCATGGAAACGAAATTCGATGTCATGCTCGGCAAGGTATTTCCGGGCTTTGCGGCAGGTATCACAACTCTTGATTCCGTAGACGGTCAACATGGGTCAGTCCAGGTTTCGCAACAGGTCATTCAGGCCGGTCTTGGCCCGTGTTTTAGCATCGACCTGTTTCACGATTACGGCACAATACAGTGAATACTTGCCATCCGCTGCGGGCAGGTTGCCTGCGACGACGACCGACCCGGCAGGAATGCGCCCGTAACTGATCTCGCCGGTTTCACGATTATAGATGCGTGTGCTCTGGCCGAGGTAGACGCCCATCGAGATGACGCTGCCGCGCTCGACGATAACACCCTCGACCACTTCCGAGCGCGCGCCGATGAAGCAATCGTCTTCGATGATCGTCGGACCGGCCTGTACCGGCTCGAGTACACCGCCGATACCGACGCCGCCGGAGAGATGCACGTTGCGGCCGATTTGTGCGCAACTGCCTACCGTCGCCCAGGTGTCGACCAGCGTTCCGCTGTCGATATAAGCGCCGATGTTCACATAGCTCGGCATCAGAACGACGTCTTTGGCAACGTAGGCACCGCGACGCACGATGGCATCCGGCACGACGCGTACGCCGTCTGCGCGGAATGCCGCCTCGGTGTAGCCGGCATATTTCATCGGCACCTTGTCAAAGAAACGGCTGTGCGTGCCTTCGATGACCCTGTTGTCGGCCAGGCCGAAACTCAGCAGCACGGCTTTCTTCAGCCACTGGTTGACGTGCCATTCGCCGTCGCGCTTCTCCGCCACCCGCGCCTTGCCCGAATCGAGCAGGGCAATTGCTTCCTGTACCGCCGCCTCGACCGCCGATTTGTCGGAGAACCCGGCCGCGCGGTTGTCGAAAGCGTGTTCAATGACTTGTTCGAGTTGTTGCATGAACTTCCCGCCGAGCGTTAGTTGGGCTTGCTGTCCAGCCTGGCCACGAGAGCATCGCCGAGCTTCTCCAGCGCCGCCGCATCGAGCGTCTTGCCCGACTCGTGGCACAGGTAGAATACATCTTCTGCCCGCTCACCGATGGTGACAATCTTGGCGGCTTCGATGTCGATGCCGTGTTCGATGAAAACCTGGCCGATCTTGCTCAGGAGGCCCGGTCGATCCGCAGCCGACAATTCGAGCACGATCTTGTCTCCGGACGTATTGGGGCTGAAGTCGACGGTGGTCTTGGTCGTGAACATGCGTGCCTGGCGCGGCACCATGCGCGTTACCTTGGCGATGCTGTCCGTGCCGGCCGTCAGGATCCGCGTCAGTGAGCGCCTGACCTTGGCGATACGCGCTTCGTCGATTTCAACGCGATCGTCAAGCTCCATGAAAACGAAGCTGTCGATCGTGAAGTCATTTTGAATCGGCACGATGCGCGCGTCGACGATCGTCATACCGAGTTCGTCCAGTACCGCCGTCGCATGGGCAAAAGTATGCTTTTCGCGTGGCGTGAAGAGCACCGCTTCGATGCCGTCACCGGTCTTGCGACGCCGGACATCGACGAGGCCGGTGCTCGATGCCGTGTCCGAATCTGCCAGCCACTCGGTATGCCACGTGATTTCCTGTACCCGATGTTTCAGGAAGTAGGTGTCGTTCAGGAGGCTCCAGACCTCGTCAATGCGTTGTGCACTGATGTTCCGCCCCAGCAGGATCTCGCGTGCTTTTTGCTGCTTTTCCTGCAGCAGTAGCTCGCGATCGATCGGGTTCTCGAGCCCGCGGCGCAGCGCGCGCCGCGTGAGCTGGTACAAATCGCGAAATAACTGCGCCTTCCACGAGTTCCACAGCTTCGGGTCGGTGCCGCGCACGTCGGCGACAGTCAGCAAGTAAAGGTAATCGAGGTGCAGCGGATCGCCGACCAGCGACGCGAACCGGTTCACGACGTCCGGATCGCCGATGTCCTTCTTCTGCGCCGTCATCGAGAGCACCAGGTGGTTGCGTACCAGCCACGCGACGATGCCGGCCTCGTACTTGCTGAGGCCGTGCTCGAGACAGAATGCCTCGGCGTCGACGGCGCCGAGCTCGGAATGATCGCCGCCGCGGCCTTTGGCGATATCGTGGAACATGCCGGCGAGGTAGGCGATCTCGGGTTTTTCGAGACGCTGCATGATCTCGCTGCAGTCCGGGAATTCATGGTCGAAGCGCGATAACGCGAAACGCCGGAGATTGCTGACGACGAACAGCGTGTGTTCATCGACCGTGTAGGCATGGAACAGGTCGTACTGCATGCGCCCGACGATGCGACCGAACGCGGGTATGTAGAGGCCGAGCACGCCATACAGGTTCATGCGTCGCAGTTCGTGGGTGACGCCTTCCGGCGCCCGCAGTATTTCCAGGAACAGCCGATGATTTCGCGGGTTGAGGCGGAACTCGTCGTCAATCAGGTACAGGTGCCGCTTGATCAGGCCGATCGTGTAGGCGCTGACACCGCGCAGGTCCGGGTTCTGCTGCAGCAACAGGAACAGCTCGAGCAGGGAGGACGGGTTGTCACGGAATACCTGGGAGTGAGCGGTCTGCAGGAACCCGTTCTTGACCTGGAAGCGGGCATTCAGCGGTGCCGCCGGCGCACCCGGATCCATCAGGATCGCTTCCTCGAACAGCTGCAGCAGCATCTCGTTGAGGCGGCTCAGTTCCATGACGGTGCGGTAGTAGCGCTGCATGAACTGTTCGACGGCCAGTGTATAGGTCGCGTCCTCGTAGCCGAGGAGTCGCGCGAGGTTGATCTGGTGGTCGAACAGCAGCCGATCCTCGCGCCGGCCCGTCAGGATGTGCAGTCCGAAGCGCACGCGCCACAGGAAGGCCTGGCCTTCCTCGAGGCGCTGCAATTGCCCGCGCGTCAAAAAGTCATGGTCCACGAGCTCGGCCAGCGTCGCGGCGCCGAAATGGCGCTTGGCCACCCAGCCGATCATCTGGATGTCGCGGAGACCGCCAGGGCTTCCCTTGACGTTGGGCTCCAGGTTGTACGCCGTGTCGTGGTAGCGGTGGTGGCGCGCAATCTGCTCCTTGCGCTTTTCCTCGAAAAAGGTCGTGGACGGCCACATGCGATCTGGCGCCGTGGCCGTGGTCATGGCGTCGAGCAGTGCTTCGGGGCCGGCAAGGAGACGAGCCTCCATCAGCGTCGTCGCGACGGTCAGGTCGGCGCGCGCTTCCTCGACGCACTGTGCAACGGTGCGCACGCTGTGGCCGATTTCGAGGCCGGTATCCCACAGCGCCGTGACGAACGCGGTCAGGCTTTCCTTGCCGGCATCGGGAAAATCATCCGGCAGCAGGACCATGATGTCGATGTCGGAATAGGGGTGCAGCTCACCGCGGCCATAGCCGCCGACGGCCAGCAGCGCGGCGCCATCCGTGTCGCCGGTCTGCGCCCAGAGCCGGAGCAGCAGGGCGTCGATCGTGTGCGAGCGCGCATGGACGAGTTCGACGACCGGTTCGCCCGCTTCGAAGCGCTGCTTGAGATCCGCATCGGCTTTCGCCAGCTCCGCCCGGTAATCGCTGTAAGTCATTGAAATATCAACGATCGTTAGCGCCCAGTGTCAACACCTCGTAGCCATTTGCCGTGATCAGGCAGGTGTGCTCCCACTGTGCGGAGAGGCTGCGGTCCTTCGTGACGACGGTCCAGCCATCAGGCAGCAGCCGTACGCCGGGCTTGCCGGCATTGACCATGGGTTCGACGGTCAGCGTCATGCCTTCACGCAATTCCATGCCGGTGCCGGCAGTGCCGTAGTGCAGCACCTGCGGGTCCTCGTGAAAGACCTGGCCTATGCCGTGGCCACAATACTCGCGCACGATCGAGTAGTGGTGCGCCTCGACGTGCTTCTGGACCGCAGCGCCAACGTCCCCGAGACGCTTGCCGGGGGCGAGTTCCTGTATCCCCAGCCACATGGCTTCACGGGCGACCGTGGAAAGGCGCTTCGCCAGGATATTTTCCTTGCCAACCATGAACATACGGCTCGTATCGCCGTGAAAACCGTCCTTGATCACCGTGACGTCGATATTGATCGCATCGCCCGATTTCAGGGTCTTGTCGCCAGGGATACCGTGGCACACGACGTTGTTGACCGACGTGCAGATCGACTTGGGGAAGCCGCGGTAATTCAGCGGTGCCGGAATTGCGCCCTGTTCGTTGGTGATGTAGTCGTGGCAGATCCGGTCGAGCTCGTCGGTTGTGATTCCCGGTTTGACATAATCCCCGATCATGTCCAGCACCTCGGCGGCGAGCCGCCCCGCGACGCGCATCTTCTCCCGTTGTTCCTCGTTCTTGATCGTGACCGTCATTGCCTGGGTTTGCTTCCGATAGGGGTGGTAGGGGTTCTTGTTCACAGTTCGGGGTCAGGTACCCAACCAGGCATCCCGGTAATCCGGGCCGGCCGTATCTTAGTCGTTAGGTAACTGACCCCGAACTGTCAAAATCCGCGTTGTTGGTCGCGGCGGGCTATGGTATAAAGCGCGCGCCGCAGGATCAACTGGCGGTAAAAACTACACACGTATACCGACACATTGTGCAGGGTGCCCCACCAAAAAAGGGGTTGCAGAATGGGGTATGCGGAGGCCTAACCCGGAGATAAACCAATGGCAGACGTAACCATGCGCCAGATGCTAGAGGCTGGCGTGCATTTCGGTCATCAGACCCGTTACTGGAACCCGAAAATGGCACCGTTCATTTTCGGCGAACGTAACAAGATCCATATCATCAATCTCGAAAAGAGCTTGCCGCTCGCCCGCGAAGCCAGTGCTTTTGTCAAAGCCACGGTCGCCGACGGCGGCACCGTGTTGTTTGTCGGCACCAAGCGCGCTGCGCGCGAGGCGGTCCAGACACACGCACGCCGCTGCGAGATGCCGTTCGTGAGCCAGCGCTGGCTCGGCGGCATGCTGACCAACTACAAGACGATTCGCCAGTCGGTAAAACGCCTGAAAACGCTCGAGCAAATGGCAGCAGAAGGCGGCTTCGACGGGCTGACGAAGAAGGAAGTTCTCGGCCTCAGTCGCGAGCAGGAAAAGCTGGAGCGAAGCCTCGGCGGTATCAAGGAAATGCGCGCGCTGCCCGACGTCCTGTTCGTTGTCGACGTCGACCACGAAGACATCGCTATTCGCGAGGCGCGCAAACTCGGCATCCCGGTTGTCGCCATCGTCGATACCAACTGTTCACCAGAGGGCGTCGATTACATCGTGCCCGGCAATGACGATGCGATGCGCGCGATCGAACTGTATGCGGGGCTGATTGCCGACGCCGTGCTGGAAGGCAAGGCATCGCTGCCCGAGGTAGCGCTGGGCGAAGATGACTTCGTCGAACTGGATGAAGAAGGCAAGCCGAAGAAGACCCGCGCGAAAAAGAAAGCCGCCAAGAAACCGGCAAGAAAGAAAGCCGCCAAGAAGACTACCGTGAAGAAAGCGGCGCCGAAGAAGGTCGTTGCGGCCGATGAGCCTGCCGCTGCGGAAGAGACTGCTGCGCCGGCCGAGCCTGTTGCCGAGACAAAGGCGGAGGATGCGCCCGAGGTAAAGGCCGAACCCGAAGCCAAGGCAGAGCCGAAGGCCGAACCCGAAGCCAAGGCAGAGCCGAAGGCCGAACCCGAAGCCAAGGCGGAGCCGAAGGCCGAAGCTGAGCCGAAGGCCGAGCCCAAGGCGAAAGCCAAAGCGGAGCCGAAAGCAAAGGCCGAGCCCGAGGCAGACGACAAGGCAGGCGAAGACAAATAGAGAAATTGCGGCGCGGGACGGCTATGGCTGTGCCGCGACGACCGGTGGTGCCGCTTGGTGTCGCCCGGCAAATGACAAGAGGTTTAAGTGATGGCTATCAGTGCATCCATGGTGAAAGAACTACGCGAGCGCACCGGCGCTGGCATGATGGAGTGCAAGAAAGCACTCGTTGAAACAAATGGCGACATGGACGCGGCCGCCGAAGCGCTGCGCACGTCCGGCCAGGCGAAGGCTGACAAGAAAGCCGGCCGCGTGGCTGCGGATGGACGCGTCGTCATCCTGGCAGACGGCAATCGGGCGGTGATCGCCGAGGTCAACTCCGAGACGGATTTCGTCGCGAAGGATGACAACTTCGTCGCATTTGCCGAAGCCGTCGCAGCCGCGGCGCTCTCGACCGGTACCGTCGACGTCGAAAAACTCGGCGGCGAAAAGATCGCAGACGGCCGCACGGTCGAGCAGGCGCGCACCGACCTCATAACCAAGGTCGGCGAAAATATCTCGGTTCGGCGCGCTGAAATCGTCGAGAACGACGGGCCGATCGGCAGCTACACACACGGTGCCCGAATTGGCGCGATCGTTGCGCTCACAGGTGGCGACGAGGAACTGGCGCGCGACATCGCGATGCACGTTGCCGCCATCAACCCGGTGTGTGTCGACGAGAGCGGCGTCCCTGCGGAGACGCTCGAACGCGAGCGTCGCATCTATACCGAGCAGGCCGAGGGATCGGGCAAGCCGGCCGAGATCATCGAAAAGATGGTCACCGGCAAGGTCGCCAAGTTCCTGAAAGAAATCACGCTGGTCGGGCAGCCCTTCGTCAAGGACCCGGACGTCAGTGTCGGCAAGCTGCTGCAAGGCGCCGGCGCCTCTGTCACGACCTTCGTGCGGTTCGAGGTGGGTGAGGGCATCGAAAAGAAGAAGGATAACTTCGTCGAAGAAGTGATGGCCCAGGTCAAGGGTACGGGTTGAGAAAGACTCTTTAAGTTATTGATTCCAGTAGGACCTTGTAACGGTAATACGCTAGAATCAACGGCCGCCAGCTGACTGGCGGCGCGGATCACGAGGCGCAACTATGAGTGACAAGCCGGTTCAATACCGTCGCGTATTGCTGAAACTCAGCGGCGAAGCGCTGATGGGTGAGCTGGACTACGGTATCGAGCCAAAGGTCATTCAACGCATTGCCCGTGAGGTGGCCGCGGCGCAGAAGCTGGGCGTGGAAATCGCGATCGTGATTGGTGGCGGCAATATTTTTCGCGGCGCTGGGCTCGCGCGCGCCGGTATGGACCGCGTCACCGGTGACTACATGGGCATGCTGGCGACGGTCATGAACGCGCTGGCCATCCAGGACGCGCTGGAAGCAATCGGCGTCTATGCCCGCGTCATGTCTGCGCTGCAGATCCACGATGTCTGCGAAGACTACATTCGCAGGCGTGCGGTTCGTCATCTCGAGAAAGGCCGTGTCGTCATTCTCGCCGCGGGCACCGGTAACCCGTTCTTTACGACGGACACGGCCGCCAGCCTCAGGGCGATCGAAATCGGTGCGGATGTACTGTTGAAGGGGACCAAGGTCGATGGCGTGTACGATTCTGATCCCAAGAAACACCCGGAGGCGAAACGCTTCGACGTGGTTTCCTACGACAAGGTGATCAGGGACAAGCTGAACGTCATGGACGCGACCGCGATCGTCCTCTGCCGGGACAACCACCTGCCGCTCAGGATTTTCGACCTGACCCGGCCCAATGCACTGGTGGAGGCGATGTCGGGAAATGACCAGGGCACCCTGGTTTCCGCCTGAGCGAATGTGTCGGGTATCAAGCAAGAGGGCAAATAGACGTGTTGGATGAAATCAAGAAAGATGCGGGCGTGCGCATGTCCAAGAGCGTGGCTTCGCTGCAGCAGGAACTGACCAAGATTCGCACCGGCCGTGCGCATACCAGTCTGCTCGACCACATCACCGTCGAATATTATGGCAGCCAGGTGCCGCTGAACCAGGTCGCGAACGTAGGCGTCGAGGATTCGCGGACGCTGACAGTGTCGCCTTGGGAAAAAGACATGGTGAAGGTGATCGAGAAAGCCATCATCAACTCCGATCTCGGCCTGAACCCGGCAACCGCCGGCACGATCATCCGGGTGCCGTTACCGCCGCTGACCGAAGAACGTCGCAAGGACATGATTCGCGTCGTGCGTAACGAGGCGGAAGGTGCGCGTGTTGCAGTCCGCAACATCCGTCGCGATGCCTTGCAGGACATCAAGGAACTGATGAAAGAAAAGATGATTGGTGAAGACGAGGAGCGCCGTGGCGAGGGCGAGATTCAGGAGATCACGGACAAGTATGTTGCCGAGATTGACGAGGTTCTCGCGGTTAAAGAAGCGGAGTTGATGGAGATCTGAAGGATTCGACTCCAGCAACCAGGCCCTTGTCTCTTCAAAACTCCCAAATTGCCCGGCATGTCGCCATCATCATGGATGGCAATGGCCGCTGGGCGCGCAATCGAAACAAACCGCGCCGCGCGGGCCACAGGGCCGGCGCCGACACGGTTCGTTCGATTGTGGAGCACGCAGCCAGGCAGGAGGTTGCCTACCTGACCCTGTTCGCGTTCAGCAGCGAAAACTGGCGCCGGCCGCGTGAAGAGGTGAGTAGCCTGATGACGCTGTTCAACGAAGCGCTGCGACGGGAAGTCAATGAGCTGCATCGTAATAATGTGCGGGTCCGTTTTGTTGGCGAGATCGGGTCGCTGCGCGCCGGTCTTGCCAAGCAGATAGCAGCCGCCGAGAAAAAGACGGCGGCGAATACCGGCCTGGTCCTGATCGTTGCCGTTGGCTATGGTGGTCGCTGGGATATTGTCAACGCGACGCGGCAGGTTGCGCGCAAAGTGGAGGCTGGCGAATTGCGTGCGGATGATATCGTCGAGGATGACATCGCCTCCGGCCTGCAACTTGCAGGCATACCGGACCCTGACCTGCTGATTCGAACGGGTGGCGAGCAACGTATCAGTAATTTCCTGCTGTGGAACCTCGCTTACACGGAACTGTGGTTCACTGACGTACTGTGGCCGGATTTCGGCACCCGGGATTTCGACCAGGCTATGGCATTCTTCGCTGGCAAACAGCGGCGTTTCGGCCACACCGGCGAACAGGTAGAGGCGGTATAGTGCTGAAACAACGTGTCATTACAGCCATCGTATCGCTCGCCGCTATCGCCACCGCGCTGCTTTTTTTCCCGCAGCGTGTCACCGAGATACTCATCGGCCTGTTATTGCTTGCAGGCGCCTGGGAGTGGTCAGGCTTCCTTGAAAAACCCGGAACGACGGAGCGGGCGCTGTTTACGGTAATCGCCGGCACCTGCCTCGCCTTGCAGTACTTCGTCGTCCCGGAGACCACCAATGCGCTGTTGTTGCTGGCGTGTATATGGTGGTTCGCTGCGTTCCTGTGGACGTTTCGTTTTCCGACAGGCATACCCGGCGCGGTTCGCTGGCTGGCCGGCCTGCTGGTCATCGTGCCAGCGTACGCGGCACTGATCCTGCTGTTCCGCCATGGCGTCGAGTACCTGCTGTTTGTCCTGCTGCTGGTCTGGGCAGCCGACGCCGGCGCCTATTTCGCCGGCAAGACCTTTGGACGCGTCAAGCTGGCGCCGGCGATCAGTCCCGGCAAGACCTGGGAGGGCGTCATCGGCGGGCTCGTGCTGGTCAGCCTGCTGGCGTTTGTCGTCGGGTCCGTCTGGCACCTGGACCTGGCCGTGTTGCTGCCGTTCTGCCTTGCGGTTGCGGCCTTGTCCATTGTCGGTGACCTGACCGTGAGCATGTTCAAGCGCACGGCCGGCGTTAAGGACAGCGGTTCCCTGTTTCCAGGGCACGGCGGCATCCTCGACCGCATCGACAGTGTCGCTGCCGCGGCGCCGCTCTTCGCGCTGGGCCTCAACTGGCTGGAGTTCGTCTGATGGCCTGTTCAGCCGGGGTTCATGCGCTCGTCCCTATGGTCGTCTGCGAGGCTGCGGGAACTGCGGCTGCCGACGTCAGTCAACAAGGCATCGATGTGACTTATGGATAATGCGCTGACAAGTCTCCTGGCATTCGTAGTTGCGATCAGCCTGCTGGTCGCCGTGCATGAATTCGGCCACTACATTGTCGGCCGCTGGGCCGGCATGAAAGTGCTGCGCTTTTCGGTGGGATTCGGCAAGCCCATCTGGACGCGTGTCGCCGGTGCGGACCGGACCGAGTACTGTATCTCGGCGATTCCGCTGGGTGGCTATGTGCGCTTTCTCGATACGCGCGAAGGGCCGATCGATGCCGCCGATGAGGGCCGCGCATTCAACCAGCGGCCCATTCCGGCGCGCATTGCCGTGCTGTTGGCGGGTCCCGCGTTCAATTTCCTGTTTGCCATTCTCGCCTACTGGATCCTGATGGCGGGCGGTGTCCTGGCGCTGCAGCCGGCCGTCGGCGACGTCGTGCCGGATTCCTATGCGGACCGGGCGGGTCTCGAGTATGGCGACAAGATCCTTGCGGTCGGCGACACCACGGCAACCGACTGGGAAACGACACTGGTGGCGATTTTCGACCAGATGGTCGCCACCGGCAGTATTCCACTGACGCTGGAAGATGTTGACGGGCGCGAGCGCCAGGCGACGATCCGCGTGGGTGATGATGCATCCCGGCTGACGGAACCGGGTGTCCTGTTCGACGGACTCGGTTTCGAAGTCTGGCAACCGCCGGCCGTGATCGGCAGCCTGTCCGAAGACGGCGCGGCGGGCAGGGCCGGGCTCATGGTCGGTGACCGTATCGTTGCGATCGATGGCGAACGAACCCGCACGTTCAACGAACTCGTCGGCGTGGTCGCGGCGCGGCCCAACCAGGAAGTCGTCGTCGAATACGAGCGCGATGGCTACAGAGGGAAAGTCGACCTGGTGCTTGGCGAACAGGTAACCGACGGCGAGACGCGCGGCCTGCTGGGCATCGGCAGCGCACCGACGCCGGCCGACTATACCTACCGCCGGACGTTTACACCGCTGCAGTCGCTTACCGAGGCGGCATCCAAGACATGGACATCAACGCTGTTCACGGTGCGCATGCTGAGTCGCATGGTGACCGGCGATGTTTCGTTCAAGAACATCAGCGGGCCGATCAATATCGCGCAATTTGCCGGTGAATCCGCGCAGCGCGGCGTCACCTATTTCCTGAGTTTTCTTGCGATGATCAGCATCAGCCTGGGTGTGCTGAATCTGCTGCCGGTGCCCGTCCTCGACGGTGGCCAGATCGTTTACCAGGTCGTGGAACTGGTCAAGGGTTCGCCGATGACCGAAAGAGCGCAGATACTTGGGCAACAAGTCGGTATATTTGCGCTGCTCCTCCTGATGAGCTTCGCCTTCTACAACGACATAGCAAGAATCCTGGGCTGACCGGGACGGATGGATTGACTTTGCAGATCAGACAGACAATTTTTGCCCTCGTTTTGATGTTGCCGCTGCTTGCGGGGGCGTCTGAGACGTTCGTGGTCAAGGACATGCGCGTCGAGGGCCTGCAACGTATATCCGACGGTACCGTTTTCAATTACCTGCCGGTCAATATCGGCGACACCGTCGATGAAGTGCGCATTGCCGAGGCGATTCGCGCGCTTTACGGGCAGGGCCTGTTCGACGACATCGAGATGCGTCGCGATGGCGACACGCTGGTCATCGTGGTGCGCGAGCGGCCCTCGATCGAGAGTTTCGAGATCGACGGCAACAAGGACATCAAGACCGAAGACCTGATGGACTCCCTGCGCAACGTCGGCCTGGCACGTGGCAGGACTTTCGATCGCTCGGTTCTCGACAACGTCGAGATGTTCCTGCGTGACCAGTACTACGATCGCGGCAAGTACGGCGTGATCATCGACACGACGATCACCGATCGGCCGAACAATACGGTGCGCATCAATATCGACGTCACCGAAGGCGATCGCGCGAAGATCCGGCAGGTCAATATCATCGGCAATGAGACCTTCCCCGAAAAGGAGATTCGCGAGAATTTCACGCTGGATACTGCGAACTGGCTGTCGTGGATTCGCCAGGACGATCGCTATTCGAAAGAAGCCCTGGAGGGCGACCTCGAGATCCTGCGGTCTTTCTACATGGACCGCGGCTATGCCGATTTCCAGATCGAATCGACCCAGGTTGCCATTTCGCCGAACAAGAAAGACATGTTCGTGACAATCAATATCGACGAAGGCGATCTCTACACGATTTCCGATATCAAGCTCGTCGGCGAGATGGTCATTCCGGAGATGGCACTGCGCAGCATGGTGCTGGCGCAGCCAGGCTCGATCTACAACCAGACCTTGCTGACCCAGTCCAGCGATCTGATGTCGTATCGGCTCGGCGAGGAGGGCTACTCCAACGCGGAGATCGAGCCGGTACCCGAGCTCGACCACGAGACCAGGGAAGCGTCGGTAACGTTCTACGTCAATCCGCGCAGCCGGGTCTACGTACGCAACATCAACTTCAAGGGCGTGGACCAGGTCGACGACGAGGTGCTGCGGCGTGAGATGCGGCAGATGGAAGGGACTTACCTGGCCAACTCGCTGATCGAACGTTCCAAGGTGCGTCTGCAGCGCCTGCCGTATATCGAAAATGTCGACGTCAACAACGTGCCGGTACCGGGCAGCCCCGATCTCGTCGATGTCGACATCAACCTCGAATATCGGATGCCCGGACAGTTTTCCGGCGGCCTCGGCTACTCCGATGCACAGAAGTTGATGATTAACGCGAGCGTCGTGCACACCAACTTCCTCGGCACAGGTAACCGTGTTGCCGTCGAACTGAATTCCGGCAAGTACCAGAAGCTTTACAGCCTGTCACACACGGATCCCTACCGGACGATCGACGGCATACGGCGGACTGTGAGCCTGAACTACCGCGACATTACCCAGTACACGTCCGCCGCCTCCGATTTTTCGACGACCAGTGCCGGCGCGACGATCGATTATGGTTACCCGATTTCCGAGTACCAGACCTTGTCTTTCGGCGGCACCTACCAGCATTCGGAGTTGTTGTCGTCGACGAACAGTACGCAGCAGGCACAGGACTGGGTCAGGAACAACGGCAACCCGTTTATCCAGGATTTCAACAATGGCGTGCTGTTCTACGGAACCGAGTTCGACACTTTCGAATTAATCGCCGGCTGGACCTTTGACAGCCGCAACCGTGCGCTTTTCCCGACGCGTGGTACGCGGCAGCAGGTGTTTCTCGGCGTCACGTTGCCGGGCAGCGACGTCGAGTATTACCAGGCGCGGTACAATTTTACGAAGTACATGCCGATGACCCGCCTTTTCATTCTGAGCCTGAACGCAGAACTCGGAATTGGCGAGGCGCTCGGCGACACCACGGCACTGCCGCCTTACAAGCAGTTCTATGGCGGCGGACCGACGTCAGTACGCGGCTTCAAGGAGTCTTACCTCGGGCCCCGCGACAGCTTTGGCAGGCCATACGGCGGTAATGTGTTGGTTGCAGGGCAAGTTGGGCTTATACTGCCGCTCCCGGAAAAATGGCAAAGCCAGGCACGGGCCAGCGTGTTCCTGGACATCGGCAACGTTTTCAACACCGGCGAAGTGAATTTCACCGACAAACTGGGCAGCCCGGTGTTTTACAAGCCGGACCTCAACGAATTGCGTATGTCGGTCGGCGTCGGGGTGCAATGGCTGGCGCCGCTGGGGTTGTTCCAGTTCAGTTATGCGTATCCACTCGATCCGTATGACGGCAACGACAGATATTACGGAGATCAGCTGGAGAGGTTCCAGTTCTCCATTGGACAAGCGTTTTAAGGAATGGACTATTTCATGAGTGTTGTAAAGCAAGTAGTGGTAAAGACGGTATTAGGTTTGGCTGTGCTGTGCGCATTTGCACTGCCGGCGGCGGCACAGGATGTGAAAATCGGCGTCGTCAGTTTGCCGATGTTGATCGAACGCGCGCCGCAGACAAAAGCAACCATGGATGCTTTACAGGAAGAGTTTGCGCCACGTCAGCGTGAATTTGCTGCGAAGCAGAAAGAGTATGAAGACCTCGCCGCGAAAGCGCAGAAGGACTTCGCGGTCATGGGCGAGACCGAGCGCCGCAACGCCGAAAAAGATCTGCGCGAGCTGCAGCGTGAATTGCAGCGCCTGCAGAACGAGTTCCAGGAAGACCTGAACCTCAGGCAAAACGAGGAATACGGTATTCTGCAGCGCGCTATTCTGAAGCAGGTCCAGGACTACGCCCAGCAACAGGGCTACGACCTGATCGTCGGCGACGGAGTACTGTACGTCTCGGGCGCACTGAATATCACCGAGCAGGTGCTGCGGGTCGTTGAGGCCAATTACCAGGCCTCGGGTGCCCAATAGGCCGCGGCCGGACTCCGGAAGGCCCTGATAGCCGTGCCGATCAGTCTCGGAGAGCTGGCCACGCAATTTGGCTGCGAACTGATCGGTGACCCGGACCTGGTCGTGAGCAAGGTTGCGTCGCTGCCGGGCGCCGGTCCCGACGCACTGACGTTCCTGTCCAGCAGTCATTTCAAGCCGCAGCTGGCATCGACCAGGGCGGGCGCCGTCATCCTGCGTCGCGCCGATGCGGCTGACTCGCCGGTTGCGGCGTTGATCCATGACAGTCCTTATGCCTGTTACGCGCGCATGGCGGCTGTCGTCTGTCCGGGGCCCGTGCAGACGCCGGGCATTCATGCTTCGGCGGTCATCGATCCGACAGCCTCCGTTGCCGCGAGCGCCTCAATCGGACCGCATGTGGTTATCGGCGAGCGCGCCGCGATCGGCGCAAACGTGGTCGTCGGGCCTGGCAGTTATGTCGGGCCGGACTGCAAGATTGACGACAACAGCCGCCTGGTTGCCAACGTTACCCTGGCGCGAGCTGTGCAGATGGGCAAGCGTTGCATCATCCACCCCGGAGCGGTACTGGGCGCCGACGGGTTCGGCAATGCGATGACGCCCGATGGCTGGCTCAAGGTGCCCCAGCTCGGTGGTGTGCGTATCGGGGACGACGTGGAGATTGGCGCCAATTCCACCGTGGATTGCGGCGCGATCGAAGACACGGTCATCGAGGACGGCGTGCGCATCGACAATCTCTGCATGATCGGGCACAACTGTCATATCGGTGCGCATACCGCCATGGCCGGAATGTCCGGGATTGCGGGCAGCACGACCGTCGGCAAGCGCTGCATGTTTGCCGGCATGGCCGGCGCGGTCGGGCACATCACGATCTGTGACGATGTCATCGTTGCTGCCAAGGGTATGATTTCCAAAGACATCACGACACCCGGCACCTATGCCTCCAATTTTCCCGCGGAGCCCGCAAAAGACTGGTCACGCAAGGTCGCCAGGGTGCGCCGGCTTGATACACTCACCGAGCGCGTCAGGAAACTGGAGCAGGGCGACTAGAGGGCGACCGTTCCTCACGGAGTAGCACGATATGATTCACCCGACGGCCATCATTGCCGACAACGCAGTCATTGCTGACGGTGTCGAGATCGGTCCCTATACGGTCATTGGTGATAATGTCGAAATCGGCGGCGGTACACGCATCGACAGCCACGTGGTGATTAACGGCCCGACGAAGATCGGCGCCGGCAACCATATCTACCAGTTCGCTTCGATCGGTGACGACCCCCAGGACAAGAAGTACGCCGGCGAACCAACCCGGCTCGTGATCGGTGATCGCAATACGATCAGGGAGTTCTGCACGATCAGCCGCGGCACGATCCAGGACCGCGGCGAGACCATCCTGGGCGACGACAACTGGATCATGGCGTATGTGCATATCGCACACGACTGTATCGTCGGTGACAAGACGATCATGGCGAATAACGTGACGCTCGCAGGGCATGTCCACATCGGCGACTGGGTGATCATGGCGGGGTTTTCGGGCGCCCACCAGTTCTGCCGCATCGGCGCGCACGCATTTCTCGGCATGTATGCGGGTGTCAGCCGCGATGTCCCGGCTTACATGATGATCGGCGGGCATCCGCCGTCGCCGCATGGCATCAACAGCGAAGGCCTGAAGCGACGCGACTTTTCCGCCGACCAGATTCGTAACATCAAGCACGCCTACCGCCTGTTGTACCGCAGCGGCAAGAAACTCAGCGAGGCCGAAGCGGAGATTGCCGAACTCAGCAAGACGCAGCCTGAACTCGTGCCGTTGCTCGATTCCCTGCGTTCATCCGAGCGCGGGGTGATCCGTTAGGGCGCCGGCCATGAAGATCGGACTGGTTGCTGGCGAAGCATCCGGCGACCTGCTGGGCGCCGGCCTGATCCGTGCACTCAGCCGCCTCTGTCCCGACGCCACGTTCGAAGGGGTCGCAGGGCCGGAAATGGTCGCGGCAGGGTGCGATGCATGGGAGCCATCTGAATCGCTTGCCGTATTCGGCCTCGTCGAGCCGCTCGCGCACATCCCGCGCCTGTTGCGCCTGCGCCGGCAACTCGTCAAGCGCTGGTCGGCGTCGCCGCCCGACGTGTTCGTCGGCATCGATGCGCCGGATTTCAACCTGGGGCTCGAAAAGAGACTGCGTGGCAAAGGTATCCGCACGATCCACTATGTCAGCCCGTCTATCTGGGCCTGGCGGGCGGGCCGCATCAAGACGGTGCGTGCCGCGGCCGACCGGGTCCTCTGCATCCTGCCGTTCGAAAAGCCCTTGTACGATGCTGCCGGCATCGACGCGGTGTTTGTCGGGCATCCGCGGGCGGACAGTACGCCGGCGGAGTTCGATGTGTCCGCAGCGCGGCAGGCGCTCGGTATCGACGCGGACGTGGTCGTTGCCGTACTCCCGGGCAGCCGCGCTGGCGAGGTCCGGCGCCTCGGCTCGATCATGGCCGAGAGCGCCCGCCTGCTCGTCGACGCGCACCCGGGCCTCTCGTTCGTCACGCCGGTCGCGACGCCGGCATTGCGCCCGGTATTTGAAAAGCAACTCCTCGATGCGAATGTCGCAGAGCACTTCCTGTTGCTGGATGGCGATTCCGAAACGGCAATGAAAGCTGCCGACGTCGTGTTGCTGGCCTCCGGTACCGCCGCGCTCGAGTCGGCCCTGCTCGGCAAGCCGACGGTTGCTGCCTATCGCGTGTCCCCGGTGACGCATTTCATCGCCGCGCGACTCGGTCTGGTGAAACTCACGCATTTCACGCTGCCCAACCTGCTGATCGAGCGGCCACTGGTGCCGGAGTTCATCCAGCAGGCCGCACAACCCGGGGCGATCGCCGAGTCTGTCTCGCAACTGCTGAAAGACCCCGGCCGGCGTCAATTTATCAGCGACAGATTTGCTAGACTGCGAAGCGAGCTGGCACTCGACACTGACCAGCGCGCAGCCGAGGCCGTTCTCGAGCTCGCACAAAGACACTAGACCGCCAATGCAGCAGGCAACGTTGTTCCAACTCGATGGACTCGTCGCAGGAGTCGACGAGGCAGGCCGTGGTCCGCTGGCCGGGCCGGTCGTGGCAGCCGCTGTCATCCTGCATCGCGAGCGCCCCATCACGGGCCTCGCGGATTCAAAGAAGCTGTCAGCCGGCCGCCGGGAGGAGTTGGCGACCGAAATCCGGCGGCGAGCACTGACGTATGCAGTGGCCTGGGCCGACGCGGCCGAAATCGACGCGCTCAATATCCTGGCCGCCACGATGCTGGCCATGCGCCGTGCGATCCTCGGTCTCGGTGTGACCCCAACGGGCGTGGTCGTGGACGGCAACCGTTTGCCGCGTCTCGCCTTTGGCAAGGTCCGCCTGGAAGGCGAAGCCATTGTCGGCGGCGATGACAAGGTCGCGTCGATCAGCGCGGCATCGATTCTCGCCAAGACGACCCGTGACCGGATCATGGTGTCGCTGGACGCGCTCTATCCCGGCTATGAATTCGCACGCCATAAGGGTTACGGCACCGACGTGCACCGCGCCAGGCTGAGGGAGTTCGGACCTTGCCGCGAACACCGGCGAAGCTTCGCGCCCGTGAGGGCGGCGTCATGAGCACACCGGGTTTCGTCCACCTGAACGTGCATACCGAGTACTCGCTGGTCGACAGCACGGTGCGCATTCCGGCGCTGATGGAGAACTGCCGCGAGGCGGGCATGCCGGCCGTTGCGATGACCGACCAGAACAACCTGTTCGGCCTGGTGAAGTTCTACAGGAAGGCCATGGCCGCGGGCGTCAAACCCGTTATCGGGCTCGACCTTCGCATTCTCAATGTCGACGACCCGGAGCATCCGCTGTCGCTGCTGTTGCTGTGCCAGGACAACGCGGGCTACCGCAGGCTGTCGGAACTCGTCACGCGAGCCTACCTCGAAGGCCAGGTCAGGGGCGTGCCGATGGCGCGGCGTGAGTGGCTCACGGCGGAATCCTGCCAGGGCCTGATCGCACTGTCGGGCGGCCTGCGAGGCGACGTCGGGCACGCGCTGCAGAACGGCCACCCGCGCCGGGCGCGCAAACTGGTGAATGGCTGGCGTGAGATTTTTCCCGACCGCTTTTATCTCGAACTGGTGCGCACCGGTCGTTCCGGCGAGGAAGACTGTGTACAGGCGAGCCTTGCGCTTGCCGGCGCAACCGGCATACCGGTAGTGGCCACCAACGATGTGCGTTTCCTGCACGCCGACGATTTTACGGCGCACGAAGCACGCGTCTGCATCAACAGCGGTCGCAGCCTTTCCGATCCGGATCGACCGCGTCTGTACAGCGAACAACAGTACCTGCGCAGCCCTGCAGAAATGGCATCGCTGTTCGCCGATGTGCCTGAGGCGCTCGAGAACACGATCGAGATCGCCCGTCGCTGTAACCTGGATCTCGAACTCGGCCACAGCGTCTTGCCGGCATTCCCGGTGCCCGCAGGGGAGACCGAGGCGGCGTTTCTCGAAGCGGAAGCCCGCCGCGGACTCGAAGCGGCGCTGGCCAGAAAGTTCGAGCTGGAGGGCATCGCTCCGAAGGAGCAGACTGCGTACGCCGCGCCGTATGCGGCGCGCCTGCAAAAAGAACTCGACGTTATCCAGTCGATGGGGTTTCCGGGCTATTTCCTGATCGTCGCCGACTTTATCCGCTGGGCGCGCGACAACAGGATACCGGTCGGGCCCGGGCGTGGTTCGGGTGCCGGGTCGCTGGTCGCATGGGTGCTCGGCATTACTGATCTCGATCCGCTGCAACATGACCTCCTGTTCGAGCGCTTCCTCAACCCGGAACGTGTGTCCATGCCGGACTTCGACATCGACTTCTGCATGGAAGGACGGGATCGCGTCATCGACTACGTGGCCGAGCGTTACGGTCGTGAACGCGTTTCGCAGATCATTACCTTCGGCACGATGGCGGCGAAGGCCGTCATCCGGGATACCGGGCGCGTGCTCGGGCAACCGTACGGGTTTGTCGATCGTATCGCCAAGCAGGTGCCGTTCGAGCTCGGCATCACGCTGGACAAAGCGCTGGAGCAGTCGGACGAACTCGCAGCCATGTATCGCGACGACGAAGAAGTGGCAGAGATCATCGACCTCGCGAAGTCTCTCGAAGGCCTGGTACGCAACGCGGGCAAGCACGCCGGCGGTGTCGTCATCTCGCCGGGGCCGCTGACCGATTTTGCACCGCTTTACTGCGAAGAAGGCGGCACCAATGTCGTCACGCAGCTCGACAAGGACGACGTGGAGTCCGTGGGGCTGGTTAAATTCGACTTTCTCGGGCTGAAGACGCTGACGATCATCGACTGGGCCGTGCGCATTGCGAATGAAACGGACCCGGACCTGCATCTCGATATCAGCAGGATTCCGGACGACGACGCGAAAACGTTCGAACTGCTGCGCAGTACCCGGACGACGGCGGTATTCCAGCTCGAATCCAGCGGCATGCGCGACCTGATCAAGCGGCTGCGTCCCGACCAGTTCGGTGACCTTGTTGCGCTGGTAGCGCTGTTCCGGCCGGGTCCGCTGCAGTCAGGCATGGTGGACGATTTCATTACCAGGAAGCACGCGTCCAACCCGGCGGAAGTCGACTACCTGCACCCGGAGCTGAAGCCGGTGCTGGAGGAAACCTATGGCGTCATCCTGTACCAGGAACAGGTGATGCAGATCGCACAGGTGCTGGCCGGTTACACGCTCGGCGGCGCCGACCTGCTGCGTCGCGCGATGGGCAAGAAGAAGCCCGAGGAGATGGCGAAGCAGCGCGAGATTTTCGTGACCGGTGCGACCGATCGCGGCGTCACCGAACAAACCGCGACGCGTATCTTCGACCTGATGGAGAAGTTTGCAGGCTACGGCTTCAACAAGTCGCACTCTGCCGCTTACGCGGTACTGTCCTACCAGACCGCGTACCTGAAGGCGCATTACCCGGCGGCTTTCATGGCGGCCGTCATGAGTGCCGACCTGCAGAACACCGATCGTCTCGTGACGCTCAAGGATGATTGCCGGCAACTGCGCCTGCGCCTGCACCCGCCCGATATCAATGCTTCGGCGTACCAGTTCAGCGTGGCCGGCAAGGACACGATTCTGTATGGCCTCGGCGCGATCAAGGGTGTCGGCCACTCGGCAGTGGATTCACTGATTGCCGAACGCGAGGCGCATGGACCATTCCGCAGTCTCACGGATTTCTGTCGCCGCGTTGATCACGAGAAGATCAATCGGCGGGCGCTGGAGGCCATGGTCAAGTCGGGCGCGATGGACGCATTCGGGGAAACACGCCGTAGCCTGATGCACCAGGTGCCCGAAGCACTGCGCAGCGCGGAGCAGGAGGCCAGGGCGGCAGCTGCAGGCCAGAATGACATGTTCGGCATTCCCGAGGTCAAGGTCGAGGTGCAGGCACACCGACCGGTGCAACTCGCCGAGTGGCAGGAACGCCTTTTGCTCAGCAACGAAAAGGAAGCGCTCGGGCTGTACCTGACCGGCCACCCGTTCGACGCAGTGCGCGCGGACGCGGCATTTTTCGTCGACGGCAAGCTGGGTGAAATCATCGCTGAGCCGGCGCCGCAAACGGTGAAAGGTGAACGCAACTATGCGCAATCGCGGCGCGAGGCAACCGTCGCGGGACTGATCGTCGACCTTCGCAAGCGCGGCAACCGCGTCAGCGTCGTACTCGATGACGACACGGGCCGCATGGAGATCAGTTTTTTCAGCGAGGCATTCCAGGAGTTCAGGGACCTGCTGGTCAAAGACGAGATCGTCGTGATCAGCGGCGCATTGCGCTATGACGATTTCGTCGGCAGCTGGACCGTCAACGCAAAGAACGTACTGCACATCGACCGGGTCATCGAGTCACGCGCCAAGGGCATGGTCCTCAGCATCGCGCCGAATGGCCACGGCGAGCAGCTCCTGACAAGGCTGCACGACGTGCTGTTGCCGTTTCGCGAAGGCAATTGCGATGTGTCGGTGCGCTACATTGGCGAAGGCGCGGCGGCACGCCTCTCGCTGGGCCCCGATTGGGCGGTCCGCCCGAGCCGTGAGCTGCGCGACAAGCTGACCGAGTTGCTGGGCAATAACAACGTGCGGCTGCTGTATGCACCCACCCGGGAGATAATGTAGGGTTCGCGTTATGGACATGAAATTTCTCGATTTTGAGCAACCGATCGCCGAGCTGGAGGCGAAGATCGACGAGCTGCGCTATGTCGGCGACGATTCGGAAATCAATATCAACGAGGAGGTGGCGCGCCTCAAGGCCAAGAGCGCGTCGCTGACCAAGAGCATCTTCGGGAAACTCAGCGCGTGGCAGGTCGCACGCGTTGCGCGACACGAATCGCGACCGTATACGCTTGACTACCTGCGCATCATATCGCCGGACTTCCAGGAGCTGCACGGCGACCGCATGTATGCCGACGACCCTGCGATCGTCGGCGGCGTAGGGCGGATCGACGGTCGCGCCGTCATGTTCATCGGGCACCAGAAAGGTCGCGATACCAAGGAACGCGTGCGGCGCAATTACGGCATGCCCAAGCCAGAAGGGTATCGCAAGGCGCAACGGTTGATGCGCATGGCAGAAAAGTTCTCGATGCCCATCGTTACGTTCATCGACACGCCGGGCGCCTATCCGGGTATCGGTGCAGAAGAACGCGGGCAGAGCGAGGCAATCGCTTTTTGCCTGTACCTGATGGCGCGGCTGGAAACGCCCATCGTCAGTGTCGTAATCGGCGAGGGAGGCTCCGGCGGCGCGCTGGCAATCGGCGTCTGCGATCGCCTGTTGATGATGCAGTACGGAATTTACTCGGTTATTTCACCCGAGGGATGCGCGTCGATTCTGTGGAAGAGTGACGAGAAAAAGGAAGACGCGGCCGAGGCAATGCGCATCACCGCCACGAGTCTGAACGAGTTCGGCCTGGTTGACGAAGTCCTCGAAGAACCGCTGGGCGGGGCACATCGCGATCCGCAACAGGCCGCCGAGGTGGTGCGGAACGCCGTCCTCAAACACCTCGACGAGCTGTCACGCCTGTCGACCGAGCAGTTGCTCGAACAGCGGGAGCGGCGGATCGCGGGCTTCGGTCAGTTCAAAGAGGCGTGACCTTTCGCCGGGAGACGCTCAAGGCGAGGCTCAGAGAACTGCAGCTCTCGGCGGCCCCGCCATCCCGCTACGTCGTCGCTTTCAGCGGTGGTCTCGATTCCACGGTGCTCGCACATGCGCTGTGCGCGATTACCGACCAGCGCGCGACACCGATTATTGCCGTCCATGTCGATCACGGCCTGCAAGCGGATGCCGCGGCCTGGGGCGAACATTGTGCGCAGGTGGCACGTGAACTCGGCATCGATTATCAGGTGCGGAGCGTTACTGTATCCGAGGATTCTGGCGCCGGACCGGAGGCCGCGGCGCGGGACGCGCGTTACGCGGCATTGCACGAAGTAATGCAAGACGGCGACTGGTTGTTAAGCGCGCATCATCGCGAGGACCAGGCCGAGACGCTGTTGCTCAATCTCATCCGCGGATCGGGACCGGCCGGAATTGCCGGCATCGGCGCGATCCGGAGATTCGGGCCTGGCTGGCTCGTCCGCCCGCTGTTGCAGGTAGGGCGTACAGCGCTGGAAGCCTATGCGGACCACGCCGGTCTCGAGTGGATCGAAGATCCGTCGAACACGGACCTGCGTTTCGATCGCAATTACCTGCGCCACGAAGTCTTGCCGCGGCTACGCGACCGCTGGCCGGATACCGCGGCAAAACTGGAACGCAGCGCAGCGCATGCCAGCGAAGCGGCGGAGCTCATCGATGATCTTGCCGGCATCGACCTCGCCGCGCTCGGCGGTCGTCCCGAGCGGTTACCCATCGATGGCCTGACGGCACTGTCCCCGGCACGCCGGAAGAACCTGCTGCGCCACGCCCTGCGCCAGCTCGGGCTGCCGACACCGACCGCGATGCATCTGGATCGCATTCAGAATGAAGTGATTCCGGCGCGCGAAGACGCGCAGCCGCTCGTTGCCTGGCCCGGTGCCGAGGTGCGACGGTATCGCAACGGACTGTATCTGTTGCCCGAAGAGGCCGGGAGCGTACCTCTGGCAGCGGTGATCGCGGGCGACGAGATCGCACTCGGTGCCGGGCTCGGCAGGCTGCAACTACAGCGCGGCGCCCCGGCAGGACTGTCCGAATCGCTCGTCGACGCGGGGTTGCAGCTGAAATTTCGCGCGGGTGGAGAAAGATTTCAGCCTGCGGGACACACACATACGCGCACGTTGAAGAATCTGCTCCAGGAGGAAGGCATCGTGCCGTGGATGCGCGACCGGCTGCCCCTGGTCTATGCGGGCGACCGGCTCGTGGCGGTTGCCGACCTGTGGCTGGCGGCAGATGCAGTCTCATCCCCGGGCGTGGCAGTTCTGTGGGACAATCGGCCCGCGTTGTATTAGGACTGGTCGGGACCACGGTCATTGTGCCGGGTGAGGTGATTCGGTAGTATTTAATACCGTCTTTTATCCAACGACGGCGCGGATTTCGAAGGGTTGGAAAAAAGCACAACGCCTGCCTGGCAGTGCTTTTGCTCCAGCCCTTTCTTGTTTCCTGATTTCCGCAAAATCCACGGCCGAATTACATGTGAATTAACCCTGGGCTCACACATGACATCCTATGTTTTTATTACTGGCGGCGTGGTTTCCTCACTGGGGAAGGGCATAACATCGGCATGCCTCGGCGCGATCCTCGAGGCGCGCGGGCTGACGATCAGCATGATCAAGCTCGATCCCTACATCAACGTGGATCCGGGCACGATGAGCCCATTCCAGCATGGCGAGGTATTCGTCACGCAGGACGGGACCGAGACCGATCTCGATCTCGGTCACTACGAGCGCTTCGTGCGCACGGCCCGGTGTGGTCGCCACAGCAATTACACGACCGGGCGCATCTACGAGAGCGTCATCGGCAAGGAACGCCGCGGCGACTACCTTGGCGCCACGGTGCAGGTCATTCCGCATATCACCAATGAAATCAAGGAAAGCGTCAGGAAGGGTGCCGGCGACGCCGACATCTGCCTGGTCGAGATCGGTGGCACCGTCGGCGATATCGAATCCCTGCCGTTCCTCGAGGCGATTCGCCAGATGGGTATCGAACTGGGCCATGACCGGGTCGTGTACGTACATCTGACGCTGGTGCCCTACATTCCGACGTCGTCGGAGATCAAGACGAAGCCAACGCAGCACTCCGTCAAGGAATTGCGCTCGATCGGCATCCAGCCCGATATCCTGGTGTGCCGCTCCGAGAAGCCGTTGCCGCAGGAAGAACGCAAGAAGATCGCGCTGTTTACGAACGTACCGGAGAAATCGGTAATTTCGGCCTACGACGCCGACGACCTGTACAAGATCCCGGCAATGATGCATGAGCAGGGCCTGGACGATATCGTTGCGCGGCAACTCGGCCTCGACCTGCCGCCGGCCGATCTCAGCGAATGGGAAGCCGTCGTCGATGCGAAACAACACCCGGACGGCGAAGTCGACATCGCGATGGTTGGCAAGTACATGGACCTGAAGGATTCATATATCTCGCTGGTCGAGGCCTTGCAGCACGGCGGGATTCATACGCGCACGCGCGTCAATATCCATTTCCTCGAGTCGACCGACATCGAGAAAAGCGGACCGGGCTGCCTCGAGAACATGGACGGCATTGTCGTGCCCGGCGGTTTCGGCGATCGCGGCATCGAAGGCAAGATCGAAGCGGTGCGGTATGCCCGTGAGAACGGCATTCCGTACCTTGGTATCTGCCTCGGCATGCAGGTCGCGGTGATCGAGGCGGCACGCAACCTGGCGGGCCTCGAGGGCGCCATGAGCACCGAATTCGACAAGAACACGCCACACCCGGTCGTCGGCCTGATCACCGAGTGGCAGGACCAGGCGGGTGGCACCGAGCAGCGTAGCGAGGAGTCGCATCTCGGCGGGACGATGCGGCTTGGCGCCCAGGCAGTCGAACTCGAGGAGGGGTCGATCGCAGCCCGCAGTTACGGACGGACGCATATCGAAGAACGTCACCGTCACCGCTATGAAGTCAACAACCGCTACCGCGAGCAACTCGCCGCGGCAGGATTGCGCTTCTCGGGCCTGTCCGTCGATGACCTGGTCGAGATGATCGAACTGCCCGGTCACCCGTGGTTCGTCGCGAGCCAGTTCCACCCGGAATTCACATCGAATCCGCGCGACGGTCATCCATTGTTCAAGAGTTTCATCGCCGCCGCGCGCAAACACAACGAGGGCACCCTGCCAGAGGTCGCGCAGGCATGAAGCTTTGCGGCTTTGACGTCGGTAACGACCAGCCGATCTTCCTGATCGCCGGTACCTGCGTCGTCGAGAGCGAACAGATGACGCTCGATACGGCCGGCACGCTCAAGGAGATTACTGCGGAGCTCGGCATCCCGTTCATTTACAAGTCGTCATTCGACAAGGCGAATCGCTCTTCCCGCGACGGCTTTCGTGGCCCGGGCATGGAGGAGGGCCTGCGGATCCTGGCAGCGGTCAAGGAACAGCTCGGCCTGCCGGTATTGACCGACGTGCACGAAGATACGCCGCTGGACGAAGTGGCCGCTGTCGTCGATGTGCTGCAAACACCGGCGTTTCTGTGCCGGCAGACGAACTTTATCCTGCGCACGGCGGCCGCAGGCCTGCCTGTCAACATCAAGAAGGGGCAGTTCCTGTCGCCGTGGGAAATGCAGAACGTCGTCGACAAGGCGAAATCGACAGGCAATAACGACATCATGGTCTGCGAGCGCGGCTTTTCGTTCGGCTACAACAATCTCGTCTCTGACATGCGCAGCCTCGCGGTAATGCGTGGCACGGGCGCACCGGTCGTATTTGATGCGACCCATTCGGTGCAACAGCCGGGTGGCCTTGGCACGGCTTCGGGCGGTCGCCGCGAGTTCATCCCGGTGCTGGCCCGCGCGGCTGCCGCGGCGGGCGTTGCCGGATTCTTCATGGAGACGCACCCGGAGCCGTCAAAGGCACTTAGCGACGGCCCGAATGCATGGCCGCTGGACAAAATGAAAGAATTGCTGGAAACGCTGCTGTCGATCGATGCCATCGTCAAGCAGCGCGGTTACCAGGAAGCGGCATACGGACTGGGCGTACCGGAGACCCCGAAATAGGTTACCGGACACCGGATTAAACACAGGAACAGACATGATCAAGATCACTGACATACGGGGTCGTGAAATTCTCGACTCTCGCGGCAACCCGACCGTGGAAGCGGACGTCACACTGGCGGATGGCAGCCGGGCCCGGGCTGCGGTCCCGTCCGGTGCATCGACCGGGACGCGCGAAGCCGTGGAGCTCAGGGACGGCGACAAGTCCCGTTATCTCGGCAAGGGCGTGCAAAAGGCAGTCGCTAACGTGAACCGCGTCTTGCGTGAGGCGTTGATCGGTGTCGAGTTCCTGAACCAGCGGGCGCTGGATGAGCGCATGATCGAACTGGATGGCAGCGACAACAAAGGCCGCCTGGGCGCGAATGCACTCCTGGCAATTTCACTGGCTGCTGCCAAGGCAGAGGCTGCGGCAAAAGGCCTGTCGCTGTTCCGCCACCTCGGCGACAGCACCGTGATGCCGGTGCCGATGATGAATATCATTAACGGCGGTGCCCATGCGGACAACAGTGTCGATATCCAGGAGTTCATGATTCTGCCGGTCGGTGCGCCGAATTTCTCCGAAGCGCTGCGCTACGGTGCCGAAGTGTTTCACGCACTGAAGAGCGTACTGCGGGAACAGGGTCTCAATACGGCGGTGGGCGACGAGGGCGGGTTCGCGCCGGATTTGCCGTCCAACCGGGCGGCACTGGATACGATCATGACGGCGATCGAGCGGGCCGGCTACAAGGCCGGTGACGACATACTGCTCGGCCTCGACGCCGCGAGTTCAGAGTTCTACAAGGACGGCGTCTATCACCTGGCGTCGGAAGGCCGCGAGTTCGATGCTGCCGGATTCAGTGCGTATCTTGCCGAACTGGCCGACGCCTACCCGATTATCACGATCGAGGACGGCATGGATGAAAGCGACTGGGCTGGCTGGCGCGTGCTGACCGATACGCTCGGCGAGCGTGTGCAATTGGTCGGCGACGACCTGTTCGTGACCAACACGCGTATCCTGCAGCGCGGCATCGATGAAAAAATAACCAATTCGATATTGATAAAACCCAACCAAATCGGTACCTTAAGCGAAACTCTTGATGCAATTACTATGGCAGACGAGGCGGGCTACACCGCGGTGATCTCACACCGCTCCGGCGAAACGTCGGACAGCACGATTGCCGATATCGCGGTGGGCACGCAGGCGACGCAGATCAAGACCGGTTCCCTGTCGCGGTCGGATCGAATCGCCAAGTACAACCAGCTGTTGCGCATCGAAGAGGAACTGGGCGGGGACGCAGAATATGCGGGCCGCGATGCATTTTCGGTCAAGGTCGGATAGAGAAACGATTTCAACGTTTGCTTTGGGGTGATCGCTTGGGAAATTCACGCTGGCTGCTGCTCGTACTGGGGATCATCGCGCTGGGCCTGCAGGCTGAGCTCTGGTTTTCCGACGACGGCTACCAGAAGACGCTGAAGCTGCGCGCCGCCGTTGCCGAACAGCGCGTCCTCAATGAAACCCTGCGTACCCGCAACGACGCGCTCGATGCCGAGGTAATCAATCTCAAGCAAGGGCGAGATGCGGCCGAGGAGCGCGCGCGCACTGACCTCGGCATGATCGGCGAGTCGGAGACCTTCTACCAGGTCGTCCCGGTCGCCGACAGCGCATACTAGGGCAAGTCAATGCCACTTCCGGACTGGCCCCGGGCGCACGGGGCCACGTTGTTCGTTGCGCAAATCCGGCAACAGGTGGTGGACTTCCAGGTCACCGAAGAGCTCACCATCGAATTCAGCGGCGATGGTGAACACGATTACCTGTGGATCGAAAAAACCGGCACCAATACCGAGTGGCTCGCCCGCCAGCTTGCCGGCTTTGCCGGGGTTCCTGCGAAAGACATCGGGTATGCGGGTCTCAAGGATCGCCACGCCGTGACCCGGCAATGGTTCAGTGTGCCGCGCTGGCATGCGCCCGACTGGGATGCACTGGTGCTGGAGGGCGTTTCGGTGCTGGATGTGCGGCGGCACCAGCGCAAGTTGCGCAGGGGAGCCCACCGGGCCAACCATTTCCGGATCGTTCTTCGCGGCGAGGGTCTCGACGCCAACACAAAGGACGTCGAGCAGCGCATTCAGCGGATTCGTGAATTCGGCGTGCCGAATTATTTCGGCGAGCAGCGTTTTGGCAGGGGTGGTGGCAACGTCGGCCTGGCCGACAGCTGGGCCGCTGGTAAGCGGCTGCCGCGGCACAAGCGCAGCATCGCCATCTCGGCGGCCCGATCGTTCCTGTTTAACGCGGCGCTGGCGGAGCGGGTTCGCGGGAACACCTGGGACACGATGGTGCCAGGCGATGTGGCGAACCTCGACGGTTCCGGCAGCGTGTTCGCGGTCGATACGGTGGACGACGAAATCACGAGGCGCTGCGCCACGATGGATATTCATCCTGCGGGCGTTCTCTGGGGCGACGGCTCGTCCCGTACTGCAGTGCCGGCGGGG
>Ga0210081_1000046_pt1 | contig 28319 bp, 26 predicted proteins | sample White_ThreeSqA_D_FD_185589 | JGI IMG/M metagenome (GOLD analysis project Ga0210081, IMG submission 185589) | Wetland microbial communities from the San Francisco Bay, California, USA, that impact long-term carbon sequestration -... | ecosystem: Environmental > Aquatic > Marine > Wetlands ...
CACATGGTTGTCGCGGCTATGAGCCGCTCCTACAGAAGTGTCGGAGTGTGGCCCGACATGAACGATGACCTGGTAACGATCGGCGGTCGAGCCCGAGTTTTCGCTGTTATTCATAAAGGTCTCGGCGATTTCCGCCAGCGCATCGGCGCGGCGTGCTGCGACTGGTTCTCTCTCTGCCGACGTTACCGCGGTAATGTCCTGCGGTGTCCCCGCGGCGACGCTGGGTGCTCCCTCCATCGCCATCTCCAGTGCCCTGACCACGAGCCCACCCTGTTCGGCCGGCAGCCTCGCTTTCATCACCAGGCAGCCGTCGTCATCGTAGTGGTAGCTTACTTCCCGGTTGCGATGCATCTCCTCGGCATAGTCCGCATCCTGCAACTTCTCCGCCCGTCGGTACTTTGCGACCAGCTTCTCGACGTGATGCGCCGTGCCGTGCTCGGCCACCATCAACAGGAAGTCCTCGTTGCCGGCATTCGCGACCCGCGTGATCGCGCGTACCTTGGAGAAGCTCAGTTTGCCTTCGGCAAACCCGGCATGGGTCCTCGGCAACTCTGCCAATGCGTGTGCCACGCGCAGCCGTTCCCGGGCGGCATTCAGGCCGAAGCCACAAGCGAAGTTCATCCAGTGGGCACAGGAGGGAAACCCCAGTTCCTCCCAGTAGCGTTCGGTATCGAACTCACGAAGCAGATCCAGAAGGTGACAGGTGGCGGCATGGATATAGCCGCAGATCTCGGTGATCTCGGCGCCCAGGCGTTCACCGTCAGACGGTGACAATCCGGCATCGACGGTCAGGTTCGGGGACATGATTTTCTCTCCGCAGAAAGGCTGTTCTTATAACCAGTAGTATACGCCTAACGCATTGATAATACGAGAGAAAATGTCCGTATTTCGTCCGAAAACTCCACGTCGTAGCAAGCATGCGGCGGTCGTTTGTCCGATACAAGCTGAAAACGATTGTTACTGCGACGACACCATCCAGACCGTGATGGCCGGCAGAATTTCCCGATTCACAAACAGAGTTAAATGTATGTCCACTAGTCACAGGATGCTCGCACTTGCCGCGGTGGTCGTGCTGGGCGCGCCGACGGTTGCGGCGGCACAGGAGCCCAGCTTCACCTACCTGGAGGGCGCCTACATCGCCGGTTTCGTTAACGACGTGGAGGAGTTCGGGGCGGTCGCGAATAACGGCACGTTTGATCTCGAGACCGATTCCGGCGGCGGCGGCTACATCGGCGGCGCATGGCAGGTCTGGCAGAACATGCACCTGTTCGGTGAGTATTCGACGACCAGTCAGGAACTCGAGATCAGCGACGGCATCGACACCTACGAGAGTGATTTCGACGCGGTGCGCTGGCGTATCGGTGTCGGCTATGCCTACCCGTTCTCGCCCACGGTGAGCTTCTATGGCCGCCTCAGCTTTGACAACGCCGAGCTCAAGGATTTGCAGATCGCCAGTTTCAATCTCGACGCCGCCGGCGACGGTATTGGCGGCGAGGTCGGCATGATCTGGGCGGCGGCGCAAGTGTTCCAACTGCAGGGCAACGTCCGCTACACGTCGGTCGGCGAGGTCGTTAGCGAGGGCTCCGACACCTTCGACTCCGACACGCTGATCGGCCTGAACGGTCGCTGGTACTTCCGGCCTGACATCGCATTCATCACTGGCTACGAGTTCGGCAAGATCACTACCTGGAACCTGGGAGTGCGTTTCACGTTCTGAGTCTCGCGAGGCCGCCGCATACCATCACGATCGACGGGAGCATCGGAAAAATCCCGTTGTCCCTAGGACCAGCTTCCTTCCTTCGTGGCAGGTTTTGTCAGCCGTGACCGAACGTCTTCGACAAACGCGGATTGCATCGCAGTTGGCTCACCGTCGGCCGCGATGACGGTTGTCATCATGTCCACCAGCGATTCGGTCTGCCCGGGCGACAACCGGCTCGCGCTTCGGTCCGCCAGTTTCTGTAATTGTTCTTCGAGGAGTTGCGGCGCGGCGAGCAGGTGCGCGGCGGAACCGAACAGGTCCGACGCGCCGCGTGCATCGAGGGAGAATACGTTCTCGAACTGTTCCCGCGCCGAACTCTTCTCCTGGGCCGTCAGGTCGCCGTCCAGCTTGGCAGCGCCGATCACCAGCAGTGCCGCAATGTGGATCGGGTCTTCGACCGAGTAGATTGGATCGCTGCCGTACTTCCTGGCGAATGCGCGTCGGCGATACCAGTAAAAAGGATTCAGACCACCGATATCGATGCCGAGCCGGTCCAGCAGGTACAGGATAGTAATGATGGAGCCGAGCAATCCCAGGACAATGTGCATCCGAGTCCCCTCAGGTTACGGGATCAAACGTATAGTTCAGCACGATCCCTATAAAAATCACCATGCCGATGTAATGGTTCTTCAGAAAAGCCTCGAAACAACCGGCGGGCTGGCGATCGCGGGCGAGCCACTGGTGCCAGCCCATCATGCCGGCGGCGAGCGCGACCGACAGGTAGTACCAGGTGCCGAGCTCGGCGCGGTAGCCGATCAGTATGAGCGCGAGCAACATCAGCAATTGCAATCCGGCGATGACGAACAGGTCGACTTCGCCGAACAGGATCGCGGTCGACTTCACGCCGATCTTCTTGTCGTCTTCCCGGTCGACCATCGCGTAGAAAGTGTCGTAGATGACGGCCCAGATCATCGCGGTGCCGAACACCAGCCAGGCGAGCTCCGGCGTCTCACCGGTCTCAGCCGCGAAAGCCATCGGTACGGCCCAGCCGAATGCGGCACCCAGAACGAATTGCGGGATCGAGACGTAGCGCTTGATAAACGGGTACGCAACAGTCAGTCCACCGGCGACTATAGCGAGCAGCCTTGCCGTCTCGTTGAGCATGCTGGCGAGCCCGATCGCGATCAGGCCGAGCGCGACAAACAGCGTCAGCGCCTCGAGTGGCGCGACGGCGCCCGAGGCGATCGGGCGGGTGCGCGTGCGTTCGACGTAAGGGTCAATCTTGCGGTCGACGTAGTCATTGAGTACGCAGCCCGCCGAGCGCATGACGATGACGCCGAGCACGAACACGACGAACAGTCCCTGGTCGGGCGTGCCCTCGCCGGCCAGCCACAATGCCCAGAGCGTCGGCCAAAGAAGCAGCCAGATGCCGATCGGTTTGTCGAGGCGCATCAGCCTCACGTAGTTCCGGAGCTGGCTGATGACGTCGGGCGCGAAGGTGGCGGTACGGCTTTTCATGGGGCGCAGTTTACACTTTGCCGTAGCGGCCGGCATCGCCGAGCCAGCGCCTGACGATCGCGGCGGCCGTCTTTTCGTCGGTCTTGCGAATCGCCTCGGCAGTCACCTGTACCTGCGGCATCAAGCCCGCATCGCGCGACAGGTTCGCGATCCTGTAGTCGGGTAACCCGGTCTGGCGCGTGCCGAGAAGCTCGCCGGGGCCACGTAATTCGAGGTCGCGCTGGGCTACGACGAAACCGTCGTTGGTATCGCGCAGCACACCGAGGCGCTCCTTGGCGATGCGCCCGAGCGGCGGTTTGTACAACAGCACGCAATGACTCTGCGCCGCACCGCGCCCGACCCGGCCGCGCAACTGGTGCAGCTGGGACAGGCCCATGCGCTCGGCGTTCTCGATGATCATCAGGCTCGCATTCGGCACGTCGACGCCGACTTCGATGACGGTCGTCGCCACCAGCAACTGGATCAGGCCTTCCTTGAACGCCTGCATGCCCTTCTCTTTCTCCGCCGGTCGCATGCGCCCGTGCACGAGGCCGATCCGCAGATCCGGCAGGGCGGCCGTCAGCATGTCGTAACTGGCCTGCGCGGCCTGGTAATCGAGCACCTCGGACTCCTCGATCAGCGGGCAAACCCAGTAGGCCTGTTGTCCCGCTGCACACGCCGAACGCACGCGCTCGACGATTTCCGCGCGTCGTGTTTCGGGCACCGCGATCGTCGAGACGGGCCGGCGTCCCGGTGGCAGCTCGTCGATCACCGATGTGTCGAGGTCGGCATAGGCGGCCATCGCCAACGTGCGCGGTATCGGCGTCGCGGTCATGACCAGCTGGTGCGGATGGCCGCTGTCCGACACGCCTTTGTCACGCAGCGCCATGCGCTGGTGCACGCCGAAGCGATGCTGTTCATCGATAACGACCAGTGCGAGGCGGTTGAAGTCGACGCCTTCCTGGAATAACGCGTGCGTGCCGACGACGAGTTGTGCACTGCCGTCGGCAATGGCCTCGAGCGATGCGCGACGTGCAACGACGCGCTGGCTGCCGGAAAGCCAGGCAGGTTCGATGCCGAGAGGCCGGAACCAGGTCGAGAAGTTGCGCCAGTGCTGCTCCGCGAGAATCTCGGTCGGCGCCATGATCGCGGCCTGTACGCCGGAGCCGATCGCCATGAGGCACGCGATCGCCGCGACCACGGTCTTGCCGGAACCGACGTCACCCTGTATCAGCCGCATCATCGGGTGCGGCTCGGCGAGGTCGGTGAGGATCTCGTCGACGACGCGCTGCTGCGCGCCGGTCAGCGTGAATGGCAGGCTGTCGATGAAGCGCCTGACCTCGTCCCGGCCGTCGACCAATGGCAGCGCATCCTCGGTGGCGGCAAGTGCGCGCAAGCTCCTGAGGCTGAGGTAATGGGCGAGCAGCTCTTCGAATGCCAGGCGCTGCTGGCACGGGTGCTCGCCCTGCAGCATCAGTTCGACGTCGGCATCCGGCGGCGGCCGATGCAGGTATTGAATGGCATTCGCCAGCGACGGCATGCCGAGTTTCCCGGTCACGTTCGCCGGCAACAGTTCGTCCGGCGGTGCCTGTTGCATCGCCCGCAAGGCCTGGTCGGTGAGGTTCCGGAGCCGGCCCTGTTGCACGCCCTCGGTTGCCGGGTAGATCGGCGTCAGCGAATCGCTCATTGCCGCATCCTGTTCACCGCGCAGGATGCGGTACTCGGGATGGATCATCTCGAACCCGGCAGAGCCGCGCCGCGCCTCGCCGAAACAGGTCAGGCGCACGCCGGGCTGGAACTGTGCCTGCTGCTGGCGCGAGAAATGAAAGAAGCGCAGCGTCAGCTGGCCGCTGCCGTCGCCCACACGTACCAGCAGGTTGCGGCGGCCGCGATACACCGTTTCCGCGAGCAGGACTTCGCCGGTCACGAGGCACCGCGTGCCTGCCACCAGTGAACCGATCCTGACGAGTTGCGTACGGTCCTCGTATCGCAGTGGCAACAGGAACAGCAGGTCCTCGACGCGGTGCAGCCCGAGCTTCTCGAGCTTGCTTGCGAGCGCCGGACCGACGCCACGCAAGTCGGTTAACGGTGCGTCAGGTTGCAAGGATCGCGTCGGCCTCTACGTCGACGCCCCTGGGGAGCGATGCAACGCCCACTGCGGCACGGGCAGGAAAGGGCTTCTCGAAATACTCTTCCATCACCGCGTTGACGGTTGCGAAGTTCCCGAGGTCGGTCAGGAATACGGTCAGCTTCACGATGTCATCGAGGTTGCCACCAGCCGCTTTGGCAACGGCGGCGAGATTTTCGAAGACCTGGCGTGCGCGCGCCTCGAAATCGCCGTCGACCACTTCCATCGTTTCCGGCACGAGCGGGATTTGCCCGGAGAGGAATACGAGGTTGCCGCTCCTGATGGCTTGCGAGTAGGCGCCGATAGCGGCCGGCGCGTTGTCGGAATGGATCGCTTGTTTGCTCATTGGAGAATTCCCGGATCGGTGTTGCGTTGGTTCAGGCACAGTCCCGCGAGACGCGGATCACGTTCGGCATCTTGCGCACGTTGCGCATGATCTTCGCCAGGTGCACGCGGTCGCGTACCTGCAGCAGGAAGGTCAGGATGGAACAGTCTTCGTGTCGGCTGAGGACTTCAACCTGTTCGATGTTGGACCCGCAGTCGGCAATCGTCGCGGCCACCTCGGCGAGCACGCCGGTGCGATTGCGGGTCTCGGCCTGGATCTGGCAGTGGAAGTCGCGGTCGATGTCCTTCTCCCAGGTGACGGCGATCCATTTCTTGGGCTGCTTGCGGAAGTTGCTCAGGTTGCCACAAGCCGTGCGATGGACAACGACGCCGCGGCCGGCGGTCAGGTAGCCCATGACGTCATCGCCGGGGATCGGGTAACAGCACTTCGCATAACTGACGACCATGCCCTCGGTGCCGGCGATCACCAGGCTCGCAACGTCATTCTTCGCCGCACCGTCATCGACGGCGCCGATCAACAGGCGCGCCGTCAACGGCGCGAGTCGCTCACCGAGACCGAGCTGTTCAAACAGTTCGTTCGAGTTGTTGAGGCCGAGCTCCGCGAGCGCTTCGTTCAACCGGACCTTGCCGACCTTACGCAGTGATGAGCCGAGTTCCTTCAGCGACTTGTCGAGCAGGCGCTTGCCGAGATCGACCGATTCAGTGGAACGCAGGTTCTTCATGTAGCTGCGAATCGCAGTGCGCGCCTTCGCGGAGCGCACGAACGTCAGCCAGTTAGGGTTGGGCTTGGCACCGCGCGCCGTGATGATCTCGACGGTCTGGCCGTTTTGCAGCGGCGTCCGGAGCGGCACCAGGCCGCGGTTGATCTTGGCCGCGACACAGCGATTACCGATGTCGGTGTGCACGGCATAGGCGAAGTCGACCGTCGTCGCACCCTTCGGCAACGGCATGATGTCGCCCTTCGGTGTGAACACGTAGATCTTGTCGGGGAACAGGTCGACCTTGACACTCTCGAGAAATTCCTCGGACGTGCCGGACTGCTGCAGCTCGGCAAGATTCGCCAGCCACTCGCGCGCCCGGCGTTGCGGCGTTGCGTCGGTCTTTTCGTCCGCCTTGTAGATCCAGTGCGAAGCAACGCCCGACTCGGCGACGCGGTCCATGTGCCGTGTACGAATCTGCACCTCGAGGGGCATGCCGTTCGGTCCGAACAGTGTCGTGTGCAACGACTGGTAGCCATTGATGCGCGGGATCGCGATGTAGTCCTTGAAGCGGCCCGGCATTGGTTTGTAAAGCTGGTGCACGAGGCCGAGCGTCTGGTAGCAGGTATTGACGTCTTCGACGATGATGCGGAAACCGTAGACGTCGACGACGTCGGACAACAGCCGCTTCTTCTCGGCCATTTTCTTGTAGATGCCGTAGAGGTGCTTCTCGCGACCGCGAACCTGGCCCTCGATGCCCTCCTCCTCCAGCGCTTTCGTGAACTGTTCGGAAATGCGCTTGACGATCTGCTTCTGGCTGCCCTTGCTTTTCTTCAGCGCGTTTTCGAGCACCCGGTAACGAAACGGGTGCAGGTGTTTGAAGCCGAGATCCTCGAGCTGCACCTTGAGACTGTTGATGCCGAGCCGGTTCGCGATCGGCGCGTAGATGTCGAGTGTCTCGCGGGCGATGCGTTTGACCTTGGCCGACGGCATCGCGCCGAGTGTCTGCATGTTGTGCAGGCGATCGGAGAGTTTGACCAGGATGACGCGAATGTCCTCGATCATCGCCAGCATCATCTTGCGAAAGCTCTCGGCTTGCGCCTCGGCGCGGCTGCGAAACTGGATCTGGTCGAGTTTGCTGACGCCGTCAACGAGTTGCGCGACTTCGTCGCCGAACTTCTTTGCGATTTCCTCGAGTGAGGCCGGCGTATCCTCGACGACGTCATGCAGCAGCGCCGCCATGATCGCCTGGGCATCGAGATGCATGTCGGCCAGTTCCTGCGCGACGGCGACCGGGTGCGTTATATAAGGCTCGCCCGATTTGCGCGTCTGCCCCTGGTGGGCATGCGCGCCAAACTTGTACGCGGCCAGGACCTGGGCGATCTGGTCTTTCGGAAGATAGGTCTCGAGCGTTTCAACAAGTCGTCCCACGCCGTTGTCGCGGCGAGCGGCACCGGGCAGTCTGGACAGAATTGTTGCGGCGTAATCCATGCCCCGATAATAGCGGGAATATCCGCCTGTCGGGGAGGCTAATCGCCTATCGAGATACCGCGTACCTGCAGGGGATCGTCGGTGGATTCATGCTGCATCAGGTCATCGGTCGAGGGTTGCTCGATTTCCTCGAGGATCGACGGGGACACGAGGCCCTGGGCGATTTCGCGCAATGCGATTACCGTGGGCTTGTCGTTTTCGAGGTCGACCATCGGCTCGGCACCATGGGCAACGCGGCGAGCACGCTTCGCGGCAACCAGTACCATTTCAAAAATGTTTTCGATGTTTTCGAGGCAGTCCTCGACGGTAATGCGTGCCATGATCTCTTTCCATTGAAGGGGGGACAATGACCTTTGCGTCCCCCGCGTTGCTGCCGGGAACGCAAAGGTAACCGTCTCCCCGGTGGAAGCCAGCCGATATAACCAAAAGGTATTAAGTGGCCTGGCCGACGATCCGGCCGACCGCCCGCCGCAGCTCCGGGTTGGACGTCGCCGAGGCCTCGCCCTCGCCGGCCAGCACGGCTTCGAGGTCCAGTACTGCCCGGTTCAGGTCGTCGTTGATGATGACGTAGTCGAATTCGTCCCAATGGGCCATGTCAGAGAGCGCGTCGCTGAGGCGCCGCTCGATGACCTCGGGGCTGTCGGTACGGCGGTCGCGCAGCCGCCGTTCCAGCTCTTCGACCGACGGCGGCAGGATGAAGATCGTGACGCATTCCGGCATCGATTCGCGCACCTGCCGTGCGCCCTGCCAGTCGATTTCGAGGATGACGTTGCGATTGTCGGCGAGGTGCTGCTCGACCTGGCTGCGGCTCGTCGCGTAGTAATTGTCGAACACCTGTGCGTACTCGAGCATCTCTCCGGCATCGCGCAGGCGCATGAATTCCTCCTCGCTGACGAACCGGTAATCGACGCCGTCCGCCTCGTTGCGGCGCGGTTTGCGTGTCGTGTAGGAAATCGAGAAACGCAGCTCCGGATGCTTGGTCACGATGGCATGCACCAGCGTCGTCTTGCCGGCCCCCGACGGCGCGGCAAAAACAAACAGCTTGCCCCTGGCCTGCCCCATCATTCGACGTTCTGTATTTGCTCGCGCATCTGCTCGATCAATACCTTGAGGTCGACGGCGGCTCTGGTGGTTTCGGTGTCGGCGGACTTGGAACCCAGCGTATTGGCTTCACGGTTCAGTTCCTGCATCAGGAAGTCGAGCCGCCGGCCGACCGGCTTGTCGTCATTCATCGCGTCGCGAATCTCGACGAGGTGACTTTCAAGCCGGTCGAGTTCCTCGTCGACATCCATTTTCTGCGCAACGAGCGCAAGTTCCACTTCGAGTCGTGCCGGATCGGCAGCGACGTCCAGGTTGTCGATGCGTTCCTGCTGTTTGCGGCGTGCAGCGTCGAGCACTTCCGGCATGCGTTTGCGAACAGTCGCGGCAATGGCCTCGATATCGGCACAGCGCGCCTCCAGCATCTCGGTAATGCGCTGCCCCTCACTCGCACGCATTTCGCCGAGCGCGGCGAGCGTTGCATCGAGAAGCTTGCTCGCTTCGTCGAACAGTGGTTCGGTATCAATTACCGGTTGTTGCATGACGCCGGGCCAACGCAGGATTTCGATCGGGTTCGCGGCGGCCACATTCGACAGCTTGGCCGTTAACTCCGAGATACGATGACCGATCAGTTCGACCAGGTCGGTATCTACTTTGAGTTCCGTCTCCTGGTTGAATGCGCGCCGGAAGTACAGTGCACACTCGACCTTGCCGCGACCGAGTTTGTCGCTCGCCTGCTGCCGCAGCGCCTGCTCCTTCGGCCGCAGGTCATCGGGCAACTTGAACTGTACGTCGAGGTAACGATGGTTGACCGCGCGAATCTCCCAGGTCAGCGTGCCGATGCCGGTCTCCACTGACTCTCGCGCAAAGCCTGTCATACTGTGTAACATCAGCATCGTTCTCCGTGTACTGCTGCATGGGTCACGTTTTTGTGAGGAGCGACATTCTAAGCTGTCGCCGCTGTTGAAGGCCAATCACTCCCAGCCCACCGTTATGCAAATCGAATACGCAAAAGTTTCCGCGCTCGGCGATCGTCAGGACAACCAGGATCGCGCTGCCGTGGTCGTGGCGGAAGATGCCGCGCTGATGCTCGTATTCGATGGCATGGGCGGTCATTCGGATGGCGCCAAGGCCGCGGAGACCGGGCTCAAGGTCGTGCAGGACATGTTCATGGCGACGAAACTGCCGATCCTCGACCCGCTCGGCTTTCTCTACATGGCCCTGACGCGCGCCCACGACAAGGTTGTCGGTCTCGGCAAAGAGCTTGCCGTCGACTTCCGGCCGCGCGCGACCTGTGCAATCTGCCTGGTGCAGGAAGGTGGTGCCTTCTGGGCGCACATCGGCGACAGCCGTATCTACCAGGTGCGTGACGGCAAGGTACTGACACGTTCTCGCGATCACAGTCACGTCGAAGTGCTGATCCAGGAAGGCGCGATCACCGAGGAGGAAGCGCAGGATCACCCGATGCGTAATTTCGTCGAATGCTGCATCGGCGGCGACGCCCCGGTGCCGGACATGAGCATCACGACGCGCAAGAAACTGCAAAGCGGTGATGTGCTGCTCGCTTGCTCCGATGGACTGTGGTCCGGGTTGAGCGACACAGACATTGCCGAGATAGCGGCGCCGGGCGAAGACAACCTGGTCGAGAACCTGAAGTCGCTGAGTCTCAAGGCGCTCTCGGTCAACTCTCCCTACAGTGACAATACGACGGGTACCGCGTTAAGGTGGCTGCGCAGCTGACCGGCTGCGGGCAGGAGAGCAACGATGCGTCCGAGTGGCCGCGAACCGACTGAAATGCGCGAACTGCGCTTTGTTACCGACTTTACGAAACACGCCGAAGGCAGCGTACTGGCCGCCTTTGGCGACACCCAGGTCCTGTGCACGGCGAGCGTCGAAGACCGCGTGCCCGGCTGGATGCGAAACAGCGGCCGCGGCTGGGTCACAGGGGAATACGGCATGTTGCCGCGTGCAACGCATACGCGCTCCGGACGCGAGGCCGCGCACGGCAAGCAGGGTGGCCGCACGCTGGAGATCCAGCGCCTCATCGGCCGGTCGCTTCGGGCGATTACCCGCCTCGAGGCGCTTGGTGAGCGGCAGGTCACCCTCGACTGCGATGTGATCCAGGCCGACGGCGGCACGCGCACGGCCGCGATCAGCGGGGCCTACGTGGCGCTCGCGATCGCGATGCACCGTTTGCAAGCCGCCGGCAAGCTGAAGAAGAATCCGTTGTACGGCCAGGTCGCCGCGATCTCGGTCGGCATCTACCAGGGCGTCCCGGTGCTCGACCTCGACTATGCCGAGGACTCGCAGGCGGAAACCGACATGAACATCGTCATGAACGACGCCGGCCGCTTTATCGAGGTGCAGGGTACCGCCGAGGGCCACGCATTCACCGATGACGAGTTCAGTGCGATGATCGCGCTGGCACGCGGCGGCATCAGCGAAATCGTCACGGCACAACGTGAGGCCGTCGCCGCCGCCACATCGTAATGGCAAGGCTCGGCAGAATCGTCATGGCCAGCGGTAACGCTGGCAAGCTCCGGGAAATCGCGCGCCTGTTGTCCGGACTCGGTACCGAGGTCGTTGCACAGTCGGCACTCGGCGTCGGCGACGTCGACGAGACCGGCACGACGTTTGCCGAAAACTCCCTCCAGAAAGCGCGACACGCAATGGCGATGACAGGGTTGCCGGCGATCGCCGACGACTCGGGCCTCGCAGTCGATGCCCTCGGTGGGCAGCCCGGCGTGTTTTCGGCGCGCTACTCCGGTCCCGGCGCCACCGACGCGAGTAACATCGACAAGCTGCTCGAGGAGATGGCCGATGTTGCCGACGAGCGTCGCAGCGCGGCCTTTCATTGCGTCGCGACTTTCGTGGCGCCGGATCTGGACGAGCCGATCGTGGCCCGGGGCATCTGGCGGGGCTCGATCCTGAGGGCCCGGCGGGGCAGCGGCGGCTTCGGCTACGACCCGGTATTCCTGGATTCTCTGAGCGGCAAGAGTGCAGCCGAGCTTTCGGCCGGTGACAAGAACGCCCGCAGCCATCGCGGCCAGGCGCTGCGGGAGCTTACGGCGCTGCTGGAGCAGCGCTACCGGTGAAAGCACCACCGTTGTCACTTTACGTGCACCTGCCCTGGTGCGTGCGGAAATGCCCCTACTGCGATTTCAACTCGCACACGGCAGGTGCTGACGCACCGCGCGGGCGTTACCTCGACGCACTGCTCCGCGACCTTGCAGAAGAGTCGGCAAGGGCGGATCGGCGGCCGATCGAAAGCGTCTTCCTCGGCGGCGGAACGCCGAGCCTGTTCACGCCGGCGGAGATCGGACGCCTGCTGGCGGGCGTGGACGAGCACCTCAACCTGGCGCCGGATGCCGAATTCACGATGGAGGCCAATCCCGGCACCATCGAGTGCGGCGACCCGGCCGGGTATCGCGCGGCCGGTGTCAATCGGCTCTCGATCGGTGCGCAGAGTTTCAGTGACGAGATGCTGGGGAAGCTCGGGCGTATCCACAACAGCGCGGACATCGTGCGCGCCGTGCGGGCAGCGAGGGAGGCTGGTTTCGACAACCTCAATATCGACCTGATGCACGGGCTGCCGGGGCAGCAGGCAGACGGCGCCATGGCCGACCTCACCGACGCGATGGCGCTGGAGCCAACCCACATCTCCTGGTACCAGCTGACGCTGGAGCCGAACACGGTCTTTCATGCACGGCCACCGGCTGGCCTTCCGGACGACGACCTGGCGTTCGAAATCGAGGAGCAGGGGCGTGCACTGCTTGCGGACCATGATTTCCACCAGTACGAGGTGTCGGCCTACGCCCGCAAGGGCAGGCGCTGCCGCCACAACCTCAACTACTGGCTGTTCGGCGACTATCTCGCCGTGGGGGCAGGGGCGCATGGCAAGCTCACCCGGGGTGGCACGGTCGGGCGCTACCAGAAGCCGGCCAATCCGCTGCAGTACATGCTGGCGATGGAAAATGGTGTACCGGCGCCGGAGCCGGTGCCGATCGGCGCATCCGACCTCACGTTCGAGTTCATGCTCAACGCGCTGCGCCTCAACGAAGGCTTCAGCCTGGAGGTCTTTGCCGAGCGCACCGGGCTCGACGCTGCAGTCCTCGGGACGGCCATGGAGGGGCCGCTCGCGAGCGGCCTGATCGAGCGAACGGCAGGGGATAGCTGGAGGCCGACCGCGCACGGCAGGCGATTTCTCAATGACCTCCAGCTCGGGTTTCTCGAGGAATCGGCCTGACCTGCCGGAGCGCATTTATGCACAACGAATCGGGGATGCCTATATTTCAAGCATATGAACGGTCCGAATTCACTCAGGGCGTTGCGAACCCTCTGTAAAACCTTGTTTTCGTTAAGGTTTTGAAAGTGGACACAAAATAGTCATTTTGACAACGGTGCTTGAAAATCCGCACCTTATAGCATCCACTCAATTTCCTTCCACAGACTTATCCACAGAAGTTGTGGATAATTTCCGGGGGCTTGCGGCGGCTGCGACTTCGCTATATCCTACGCGGCCTTTTCCCGCAGTAGCGCGCTCCGGAGAGCACCATGAAAGCCGACATTCATCCCAATTACCAGGACATCAAGGTCACGTGTAGTTGTGGCAACGAATTCACGACGCGTTCGACGCTCGGCGAGGACCTCCTTATTGAAGTGTGCTCCTCGTGTCACCCGTTTTATACCGGCAAGCAGAAGATCGTCGACAGTGGCGGTCGGGTCGACAAGTTCCGCCGCAAGTACGGCATAAGCAAGTAACCAGCGCCGGCCCGGGGCAGCCCCCCGGACGCCAGCCAGGTCACATCATATTGCGCCTTTCCACGACTTCCCGGGTCGTGGCTGTCTGCTATGCTCGTCTGGTTTGAATTCAGTGACGTCGAGGAAAAGACAATGAGTGAGGACGCTTTTCGCCTGGTAAGCCCGGGCGGCACCGAAATGGAACTGCCCGTCAGGACCGGAACGCTCGGCCCGGACGTCATCGACATTGCGAAGCTCTACAAAGAGCAGGGTGTCTTCACGTACGACCCCGGCTTCGTCGCAACCGGCAGTTGTGAATCGGATATCACCTTCATTGACGGAGAGAAGGGCATCCTGATGTACCGGGGTTACCCGGTCGAGCAGCTCGCGGCCAGCTCGAACTTCATCGAGGTCTCCTACCTGTTGTTGCATGGCAACCTGCCGAATGCGGCAGAGCTGAAAGCGTTCGACACGACGATCCGCACCCACACCATGCTCAACGAGGGCATGCTGAACTTCTTCAAGGGCTTCCGCTACAACGCCCACCCGATGGCGATGCTGTCGGCTGTCGTCGGTTCGATGTCGGCCTACTACCACGACGAAATGGACGCATCGAACCCGGAGCATCGCGACATTTTCGCGCACCGGATTCTCGCGAAGCTGCCGACAATTGCGGCTGCGGCCTACAAGCTGAACATCGGCCAGCCTTTCATCTATCCGCGTAACGACTTGAACTACTGCGAAAACCTGTTGCACATGCTCTTCGCAGTGCCGGCAGAGCCCTACGAAATCGACGAGGTCGCTGCCGAAGCGCTCGATCTCCTGTTCATCCTGCATGCCGATCATGAGCAAAACTGCTCGACGTCGACGGTGCGCATGGCGGGCAGTTCCGGCGCCAACCCGTATTCCGCGATCGCGGCCGGTATTGCCGCACTCTGGGGCCCGGCGCACGGCGGCGCGAACGAAGCAGTCCTCAAGATGCTCGAGCAGATCGGTGACAAGAGCCAGATCCCGAAGTTTGTCGAGAAGGCCAAGGACAAAAACGACCCGTTCCGCCTGATGGGCTTCGGGCACCGCGTCTACAAGAACTTCGACCCGCGTGCGACGATCATTCGCGAGATGTGCCACAAGGTCCTGCAGAAACTGGACCACCAGGACACGCCGCTGTTCGACCTCGCCCTGGAACTCGAAGCTGTTGCGCTGAAGGACGAATACTTCATCGAGAAGAACCTGTACCCGAACGTCGACTTCTACTCGGGCATCATCTATCGCGCGCTCGGCATCCCGACGTCGATGTTCACGGTGATGTTCGCGCTGGGTCGCTCGGTCGGCTGGGCGGCGCACTGGCGGGAGATGATCTCCGACCCGAACGGCAAGATCTCGCGGCCGCGGCAGCTGTACACCGGCCCGGGTGCGCGGGACTACGTGCCAATCAGTAAACGGTAACGCACGGCACGTGCAGGAGCGGCCCCTGGCCGCTCCTACAGGAGCAACTCCTGGACGCCAGCGGAGTCGACGCGTCGCATCGGCTTGCCGTCGATCGGGCTCATCGGCGCCTGCCGGATGCCGTCCACCGGGAACACCGTTGCCTGGATATCGGTATGGGTGTGCCGGAATTCGAAGCCGGCATAGGTTTCGATCTGGCCGCGGCGGCTCTTCAGGCGTCGTTCGTAAGACCGGTAACCGACCCCGATCTGCGAGAGTTCCATCGCGACGACTTCCGGGCTGTCCGCGAACACGTGCAGGTTGACGGCGGAGTTGTGGTCAGCGGTGCCGGTCAGCACCGGGCCGACCAGGCGCGGGGTGAACTCGGCAAGGATTTCCATCGCTGACAGCGCGGCGACGCGCAACAGGCGCAGGTGGTCGGCATGTGCTTCGCCACCGAAGATCTGCAAGTGCTCGGCGACCGCGGTTTCGATTTCCGCGTTGCCGGGCAGCGCACCTCGCCCGAGGATGCCGAGTCGCTCCGAGGCTTTCTGCTTGGCGACCCGGTAGTCGCGAATGCCGTGATCGACGATGATCCTCGCGGCTTCCTGCGCCAGCATCTGCCTGGCGCGCTCTGTTTCACTGTTGCGTTTTCGAGGCATCGGATCAGAAGAGCGTTTCTTCGTCTTGTTCCTGTTCTTCGCCGGGTGGCGCGTCGACCCCGGAGGCATCGTTGAAGATGTCGGGCAATGCATCGGTGACATCGCACTCTGGCACATGCCCCTCGCGGAACACCTCGAACGTCACGTTCTGTTGTCCGGCACGTGCCGGGCAGCCGGTGTCACGGTCGATGCGCACCGTCACGATGCCTTCGGGCATCGGCATCTGGTGCTCGGGCACACCTTTTAAAGCAATCCGCATCAGGTCGATCCAGATCGGCAGCGCGGTGCGCGAGCCTTCCTCACCGGGCCCGAGCGGCAGGTCGTCGTCATAGCCAACCCAGACGATGCTCGCGAGGTCGGCGTTGAACCCGCCGAACCAGGCATCGCGGCGATCGTTCGAGGTTCCGGTCTTGCCCGAGAGATCCTTGCGGCCGAGCACCATCGCGCGGCGGCCGGTACCGCGACGCACGACGTCGCGCATCATGTCCTGAACGAGGAATATGTTCTGTGGCGAGATCACCTGCGGCGCGACATTGACACCGTCGTAGAGCTGCGGCGCCATCGTCGCGTCCGGGCGATAGTCCATCGCGATGTCGGCCATCTCGTCGAGTGACAGCATCAGGTCCAGCGTATCGTCAGTAACGTACTCCGGCTTTTCAGCCGGCACACAGGCGTCGCAAACCACGGGCGGCTCGGCCCGGTAGAGCGTCTTGCCTTCGGGACCGTAGATCGCGTCGATGACGTAGGGCCGGATCGCATGACCGCCGTTCGCGAGCACCGAGTAACCCTGCGCCATGTCCAGCGGCGACGCACTGCCGCCGCCCAGCGCCAGGGAGCCGTTATGCGGCAGCGCGGCATCACCGAAGCCGAACTTGGAGATGTGCCTGATGGCGTTGCCGACGCCGGTCTCGAACAACAGCAGGCGCACCGATACCAGGTTCATCGAGCGCACCAGTGCCTCGCGCATGCGCGTCGGGCCGTAGAAGCGACCGCTGTAGTTGAGGGGCCGCCACACCGCCTCGAGTTCCGACGAATTGATGACGACCGGCGCATCGAGGACCACGGTCGCCGGCGTGCTGCCGTATTCCAGCGCGGCCGAATAGATGAATGGCTTGAACGACGAACCCGGTTGCCGGAATGCCTGGCGCGCCCGGTTGAACTTGCTGGTCGTGAAGTCGAAACCGCCGGTCAGCGCCCCGATCGCACCGTCGCCGGGATCCATCGAGACCACGGCGCCCTGCGCTTTGGGCTCCTGCGCGAGTGCCCAGCTCTTGTTCGTCGTGGGCATCACATAAATGACGTCACCGACGGCAAGCACGTCGGCGACCGACTCCGGGGCGGGCCCGGTGGTGGCATCGTCGATATACGGCTTGGCCCAGTTGATGCCGCTCCAAGGCAGCGTGGCCTCGCCACCGTCACGGAACACGATGCGTGCGCTGTTGTTATCGGCGAGGCTACGGACGATCGCCATCGACAGGCCGCCCGGCGCGTACTGCTCGAGCGCCTCGCGAATCGGCAGTGGCCAGTCGAGGAACGGCTGCGCAAGCGTTGCCTCGTCCAGCTCGAGGTGAGTGACCGGGCCGCGGTATCCACGCCGCCGGGTGAAGGCGAGCAGGCCGTTGCGCAGCGCGTAGTTGGCAGCCTTCTGTAACCGCGAATCCAGCGTCGTGACGACCTGGTAGCCCGCCGAGTAGGTGTCCTCTCCGTAGCGCTTCAGCATCTCGCTGCGGACCATCTCGGCAACGTAGGGTGCGTTCAGCTCGACCGCGGCGCCATACAGGAACGACTCCATCGGGTACTCCATCGATTCCTCGTATGTGGCGTCGTCGATGAAGCCGAGGTCATGCATGCGGGTCAGCACGTAGCCACGGCGCATGCGCGCGTTGCGTGCGCTGTATACCGGGTTGTAGCGCGACGGGGCGGGCAACACGCCGGCCAGCGTCGCGGCTTCGGCCGCGTTGATCTCCGCAAGGTCCTTGTTGAAGTAGACCTGCGCCGCCGCGGCGACGCCATAAGCGCGCTGCCCGAAGAACATCTTGTTCAGGAACAGCGCCATGATCTGTTCCTTCGTGAACTCCTGCTCGATCTTGTAGGCCAGGAATGCCTCGCGCAGTTTGCGCGTAAAAAGCTGCTCGCGCGTCAGGAAGTAGTCGCGGGCGAGCTGCTGCGTCAGCGTGCTGCCGCCGCCGCTGATCTCGCCACTGCCCAGCAGCCGGACAAAAGCGCGCAGGATGCCCTGGTAGTCGATGCCAGGATGCTCGAAAAATCGCCGGTCTTCGGCGGCGATGAAGGCCTGCACGACGTGGGGCGGCAGGTCGTCGAACTCTATGAGAATGCGTCGCCGCTCGCCGATCTCGGAAATCAGGTAGCCGTCGCGGCTGAAGATTCTGAGCGGAATCTGCAGCGGAATGTCGCGAATCGTCTCGGCTTTGGGCAAACCGGGCTCGACAAAATAATAGGCGCCGATGATGCCGGCCGCCGTGCCGATCCCGCCGAGCATGGCGCCGCCGGCGAGCAACAGCGCCGCCCGAAGCAGTCGACGCTTGCGCGTGTGACGCAGTTTATTGTGAGAATTCGGTGATTTATGCATAGTCGCTGGCGTTTCCGGCAATTCGGGCCGAATTAGTTGCGCGCGGTTAAGCCTCTATTAAAGAGAGACTTTAGTGGGTGGTCCGTGCCGGAAATGTGGCGTTCCTGGGGCAATGCGCCCTGTGTGCTGGTCTTGGGCGGCTGATGATAGACGCGCTTGGCTGAATGCTGCAATAACGGCACAAGTCCCGAGTCACTAACTGGTTCACGGAATACGACCCGGGCCCGGCATTACCATAAGGTTTGTTGGTTCGTGAACAATGTCACGTTTTATTTAACATTTTATTGATATATAGTTAAATCGAACTGTTCAGGTCCAACCTACGTTTGACTCGCAACTTACCGACTTAGAAGGAAAAAAACGTGCTTTTTGGCAAAAAAACACAGCCATTGCTGGGCCTCGATATCACGACCTCGTCGGTCAAGTTGATCGAGCTTTCGCAAAGCGGGAAGCGCTATCGCGTCGAGTCCTATGCGGCGGAGCCAACGCCCCCGAGTTCGGTGAGCGAAAAAGCCATTGTCGATGCGAAAGCTGTCGGCGAGGCGATTCGTCGCGCCGTGAAACGTGCCGGGGCCAAGGCAACCGATGTAGCGGTCGCAATCAGTGGTGATGCGGCCATTACGAAAGTCATCCAGATGCCGTCGAGCCTGTCTGAAAGAGACCTCGAAGGGCAGGTCGAAATCCAGGCGGACCAGTACATACCGTTCCCGATGGAAGAGGTCAGCTTCGACTTCGAAGTGATCGGTCCCAACGAGAAGGATCCCGAGCTGCTGGACGTGTTGCTGGTTGCGACGCGCACCGAGAATGTCGACCAGCGCTCCGCTGCGGTTGCAGCCGCAGGGCTGACGACGCAGATCGTCGACGTCGAGGCGTTCGCGCTGGAAAATGCCTGCAGGCTCCTCAGTCACCAGATTCCCGACGGTGGCATGGGACAGTCGGTTGCCGTTGTCGACATCGGCGCGAGCAGCACGACGTTCAGCGTCCTGCACGACCTGAAGGTCATTTACACGCGTGACTTCAACTTCGGCGGCCAGCAGCTGACCGAGGAAATCATGCGGACCTACGGGCTGTCGATGGAGGACGCCGGCCGCGCCAAGAAACAGGGCGGCCTGCCGAGTAACTACCAGCCGGAAGTCCTGGAACCTTTCATCGACGACATGACGCAGCAGGTCAGTCGCTCGTTGCAGTTCTACCTGGCCTCGGGCGGCGGACGCGAGCAACCGGACATGATTCTTGTGTGCGGCGGCTGCGCCAATATCCCGGGCATCGCGGATGTCATATCGAGCCGCGTCGGTATCCCGACCGAAGTCGGCGATCCGCTCGGCCAAATGAAAATTTCATCGAAAGCCAAATCACAGGGCGTGCATAAAGATGCGACAGCACTTCTTACAGCCTGCGGCCTTGCACTGAGGAGCTTCGACTAATATGCCAAATATTAATCTACTCCCCTGGCGCGAAGCGGAGCGCAAGAAGCGACAACGAGACTTCGGTGTCGCGATGGCTGGCTCGGTCGTTGCGGCGGTCGCCGTCGTGATCGCCACGATTTTCGCCTACTCGCAGATGATCTCGAACCAGGTGGAGCGCAACGAGCGCCTCACGACTGAAATCGCGGAACTGCAAAAGAGCATCGAGGAAATTGACGGCCTCGAGCGGCAGAAGGAACGCCTGCTCGCCCGCATGGAGATCATCGAACAATTACAGAAGAGCCGCCCCGAAATCGTGCACCTGTTCGATGAGCTGGCGCGGCAGTTGCCGGAAGGCGTTTACCTGACAGGCATGAAGCAAACCGGTTCACGCGTCGAAATTCGCGGCGTCGCTCAATCCAGCACGCGCGTGTCGGCGCTGATGCGGCAGGTCGATGCGTCCAGCTGGCTGACCGACCCGGAGGTCGAGCGGGTGGAAACGACACAGGCGGGCAATTCACGCCAGTCGCAGTTCGTCGTCTACATCAAGCAGGTTCGCTCGAGTGACGAAGATTTCGAGGAGGATGGCGAATGAACCTTGTTGAAGAACTCCAGAGCCTGGACGTCAATGACGTCGGTCGCTGGCCGCTGATCTTTCGCGCCGCCGTGATCGTCATCGTGTTTGTCGTCGTCCTGGGTCTCGGTATCTACTGGTTCATCGTCCAGGACAAGGCGCCGCAATTGCAGCGCATCCAGGATGAAGAACAGCAGTTGCGCCTGACTTTCGAGAACAAACAGCGCAAGGCTGCCAACTACGATGCCTACAAGGCTCAGCTGGCGCAGATTGAACAGTCGTTCGGCACGATGCTCAGGCAGCTGCCGGGCGAGACGGAAATCCCGAGCCTGATCGTCGATATTTCACAGACGGGACTCGCCGCCGGCCTGCAGGAAAAGCTGTTCGTACCGCAGGCGGAAATTCCGCGAGACTTCTACGCCGAAAAGCCGATCAAGATTCGTCTTACCGGCGGCTACCACGAGATCAGCAATTTCGTCAGTGGCATTGCGGCATTGCCTCGAATCGTAACGTTGCATGACATCAACATTACGCCGGAGAGCAGCAACAGCTTCGACGATCTGAGTATGGAAGTGACCGCAAAAACCTATCGTTATCTCGATGAGGAGACTAACTGATGTTGCGCGCTTCCCTGACATTCAAATATGGCTTGATCGTGGTGCTGGCAGTGGTCGGTCTTGCGGCGTGCGGCGGCAATATGGACGAGCTCGATCAGTACATCAACGAGGTCAAGGCGCGTCCGGGCGGCCGCATCGAGCCACTGCCGGAGATCACGCCGTACGAGGTGTTCACCTACGTCGCAGACAAGGAAGGCATACGCTCGCCATTTCGGCCGGATACGCCACAGGCCTCGGGCAACGCCGCGAGCGGCACACGGCCCGACATGGACCGCAGCCGCGAGTACCTGGAAAGCTTCCCGCTCGACACATTGAGCATGGTTGGCACGTTGTATATCGGTGACACGATGTACGGCCTCGTGCAAACGTCAGACGGCCTGATTCACCGCGTCGTGCCCGGCAACTACATGGGCCAGAACGACGGACGAATTACGGATATTTCTGAATCTGAAATCACACTGGTGGAAATAATTTCTGATGGTATTGGCGGGTACATCGAAAGAGATGCCGCGGTCGGTCTCTCGGACTGACACCTGAATGGAACTGGGAGTAATGGGAATGATGCTCAAATTTGAACCGACGGTCGGACACCGCTCAGCGGTACTCAAGCTGGCCGCTATGGCACAGGCAGCGTTGCTGCTGTTCTGGGGCGCTGCGGCTAGCGCTCAGGAAGGCAACCGGCTGCAAGACATTCAGGTGCAGAGTTTGCCCGGCCAGCGCGTCGAGCTCACGCTCATCATGAGTGACACGGCTCCCGAGCCGCTGGCATTCACGATCGAGAATCCTGCACGCATCGCGCTCGACCTGCCGGATACCACCATCGGCATGACGTCGCGCCGTCGCGATGTCAATCTCGGACCGCTCGACACGGTCCTGACGGCCGAAGCCAACGGGCGTACGCGAGTCGTGCTGAACCTCGAGGAAATGGTCGTATACGAAACCCGCCGCAGCGGGAACACGGTAACCATCACCCTGGGTGATGGAGACGAATACAGCGCCGGTACCACCCAGTTCGCCGCCGCGTCGTCCAGTCGTTCCTATGCCGCTCCGGGCAATCGTGCCATTTCCAGTGTTGATTTCCGCCGCACCCGTGACGGCGGTGGCCGCGTCATCGTCAACCTGACGGACCCGTCCACGCCGGTCGACATTCGCCAGGAAGGCGGACGTGTCGTCGCGGTATTCAAGGACACGAGCCTGCCGGCCGAGTTGATGCGTCGCCTCGATGTCATGGACTTCGCGACGCCGGTAACGACCGTGGATACGCTGCGCACGAACATGGATACGCGCATCGTGATTACCGCTGATGGCCGGTATGAGCAGCTTGCCTACCAGACGGACAATGAATTCACGATCGAAATCAACCCGAAACCGGAAGACAGCGAAGCGACATCCGACCTGTTCTCCGAGACCAAGGAATACGAAGGCCAGCGCCTGACGCTGAACTTCCAGGACATCGAGACCCGCGCCGTGCTGCAGTTGCTGGCGGAGACCTCGGGCAAGAACATCGTCGTCTCTGACACGGTGCAGGGCAACGTGACGCTGCGTCTGCGCAACGTACCGTGGGACCAGGCGCTCGATATCGTCATGACGACGAAGGGACTCGACATGCGCCAGAACGGCAATGTCATCATGGTCGCGCCGGCCGAAGAGATCGCAGCACGTGAGACCGCTGACCTCGAAGCGCAGCTCGCAATCAGCGAACTCGAGCCGCTGTACTCCGAGTTCCTGCAGGTCAACTATGCCAAGGCGTCGGATCTTGCGGCGCTGATCACCGGCAATACCGGTGGCAAGGCCATGCTGACAGACCGCGGCAGCGTCGGTGTCGACGATCGTACCAACACGCTGCTGGTGCAGGACACGGCCGAGAGTCTGCAGGACGTGCGGCGCATGGTTCGTGCCCTGGACATCCCGATCAAGCAGGTCCTGATCGAGTCGCGCATCGTCGTCGTCAATGACGACTTCAGCCGCGATCTCGGTATCCGCCTCGGCGTGACTGCGTTCAACGAGAACAGCAGCGATGGCCTGACCGCCATTTCGGGCACCGGTCAGGGTACGGACACGATGATCAACTCGGCGTTGAACAATCTCGCGGACCCGGCGAACGGCACGATCTACCCGGTCGAGGTGCCCTCGCTGGCCAATCGCTATAACGTCAACGTACCGATTGCCGATCCGGCAGGCCGGTTTGCACTGGCAGTACTGGAGTCGGATTACCTGGTCGACCTCGAGCTGACGGCGATGGAAGCCGAAGGCCGCGGCGAGATCGTATCGACACCGCGCGTCATCACGGCGAACCAGAAGGAAGCCAGGATCGAGCAGGGTGTCGAGATTCCGTACCAGCAGTCGGCCTCCTCGGGCGCTACGACGATTCAGTTCAAGAAGGCCGTGCTGAGCCTGACGGTCACGCCGCAGATCACGCCGGACAACAACATCATCATGGACCTCAGGGTACACAAGGACAGCGTCGGCGAGACCATTTCGACGGGCGGCCTGGGTGGCACGGTACCGAGTATCGACACCCGCAACGTCGAGACGCAGGTGCTCGTCGCCGATGGCCAGACGGTGGTGCTCGGTGGCATCTACGAAACCGAGCGTCGCGAAACGATCAAGAAGGTCCCGTTCCTTGGTGACATTCCGTTTGCCGGAGCCCTGTTCCGCAGCAAGCAGCGTGTCGACAACAAGGCGGAGCTGCTGATATTCGTAACGCCGCGTATCCTGGAGGAAGGCTCAAGCATCTACTAGGCAGGCCTCGCAACGAAGATAAAGAAAGCCAACCCTCGGGTTGGCTTTCTCTTTAGAGATGAAACACCCAAAAAACATATTTCTCGTCGGACCGATGGGAGCAGGCAAGTCCGCAGTCGGACGGCAGCTCGCACGGTCGCTGCACCTCAACTTCCTCGATAGTGATGACGAGATCGAGGCCCGTACCGGTGTCGATATTCCGTTCATCTTCGAGAAAGAGGGCGAGAAGGGATTTCGCAAGCGCGAAGCAGCGGTTATCGACGACCTGACGAAGATGGATGGCGTCGTCCTGGCAACGGGCGGCGGCGCAGTCGTCCGGCCCGAAAATCGCAGCGCCCTCGGCGGCCGGGGACTGGTCGTCTACCTGCATACGACGGTCGACCAGCAGGTCGCCCGCACCCGGAAAGGACGTGAGCGGCCGTTGCTGGAAAACGGCGACCCGCGCGCGATTCTCGAGGAGTTGATGAGCACGCGCGATCCGTTGTACCGGGAAATTGCCGATGTCGTCATCGAGACCGACGGGCGCAAAGTGCATGCGGTAGCGAACGAGATCATCGAACACCTGTCTTGATCCGTGACCAGGCAGGGATACCCTCACGGGTGTCCCCGCGGGTATTTCCAGGGTGTCCCCCCTTCTGCTGTCAGGTAAGCTACGGCGCATGACGACTACCCTGACCGTTGAGCTTGGCGAGCGGAGTTACCCGATCGTCATCGGGCGTGGGCTGCTGGGTGGCGGATTCGACCTGTCCGGCCATGTTCGTGGCAAACAATGCCTGGTTGTCAGCAACACGACCGTTGCGCCGCTGTACCTCGACACGCTGGCAGGCACCCTCGGTGGTCATGATGTCGCCAGCGTAAGCCTGCCCGATGGCGAGGTATACAAGACCGTCGAAACGTTCACCCGGGTACTGGATGCACTGGCGGAAAACGGTGCCAACCGGGATACGACGGTCATCGCGCTCGGCGGCGGTGTCGTCGGCGATATCGCGGGATTCGCCGCAGCGTCGTACATGCGTGGCGTCGACTTCATCCAGGTACCGACGACGCTGCTGGCCCAGGTGGACTCATCGGTCGGCGGCAAGACCGGCGTCAATCATCCCCGTGGCAAGAACCTGGTCGGGGCTTTTTACCAGCCGCGGCTGGTCCTGATCGATACGGATACGCTTGCGACACTTGCCGATCGTGAACTCCACGCGGGTCTCGCCGAGGTGATCAAGCACGCCGCGATTTGTGACGTCGAATTCTTTGGCTGGCTGGAGGACAACATGCAGGCCTTGCTGGCGCGGGAGCCGGCGGCGCTGGCACACGCGATCGAGCGCTGCTGTGCGATCAAGGCGGCCGTCGTTGCCGAGGACGAGCGCGAGTCGGGTCGTCGTGCCATCCTGAACTTCGGCCACACTTTCGGGCATGCCATCGAGCAGCACGAGGGTTACGGGCAGTGGCTGCACGGCGAAGCCGTGGCCGCCGGCATGCTGATGGCGGCAAGACTGAGCGGCCTCGAGAGTGACCAGCTGTCACGCCTCGAAAACCTCGTTGCAGCAGCCGGCCTGCCGGTCGCACCGCCGGCAATCGCGCCGGAGCAGTGGCTCGCGGTCATGGGCATGGACAAGAAGGTGCAGCAGAAAAAGTTGCGGTTCGTGTTGCTGCGCTCGCTGGGCGACAGTTACGTCACGTCGGAGTATGACGAGCAGCGCCTGCGCGTGCTGGTCGGGGCCGGAGACTGATGGCGGCAGTGCTCGCGCCATACGCCGCGCACGAATCATCGAGCCGCGGCCGGCAATTCCCGGAGGAACCGTCCGCCCATCGCGGCGAATATCAGCGCGATCGTGATCGCGTCATTCACTCGACGGCGTTCCGCCGGCTGATGTACAAGACGCAGGTCTTCGTCAACCACGAGGGGGACCTGTACCGCACACGCCTGACTCACTCGCTGGAGGTGTCGCAGATCGGTCGCAGCGTTGCGGTCGCTCTCGGCCTCAACGAGGCGCTGACCGAGGCGATCTGCCTGGCACACGACCTCGGCCACACGCCATTCGGCCATGCCGGGCAGGACGAGCTCAATCATTGCATGCGTGACTTCGGCGGCTTCGAGCACAACCTGCAGTCGTTGCGCGTCGTCGACGAACTGGAAGCGAAGTACGCGGATTTCCCGGGCCTGAACCTGATGTTCGAAACCCGCGAGGGCATCCTCAAGCACTGTTCGGCACGCAATGCGCGCGAACTCGGCGCCATAGGTGAGCGCTTTCTCGAGCGCACGCAACCGGGCCTCGAAGCGCAGATTGCCGACGTCGCGGATGCGATCGCCTACAACAATCACGACGTCGACGATGGCCTTCGCGCGGGACTCCTCAGCCTGTCGCAACTCCGGGAGCAATCGTTGTTCGGCATGCAGTACGACCGCGTGCACGAGCGCTACCCGGAGCTCGAGGACCGCCGCCTGGTTTACGAGATCATCCGCCGCATGATCGGCACCGTCGTCAACGACCTCGTCGAGGAGTCCACGCGACGCATAGAGGCGAGCCGGCCCGCATCGATCGAGGACGTGCGCGCCGCCGGCCGGCCGCTGATCGCGATGTCCGACGATATCGCCGCGCAACACCAGTCGCTGAAGCGCTTCCTGCACAAGCACCTGTACAGCCACGAGCAGAAACTCGCGATGACGCAGAAAGCCCAGACGATCGTCCGGGACCTGTTCCGGGCCTACTCGGACGACGTGCGGCGCATGCCCGGGGAATTCGCAAACCGGGCCGGGGCGCTCGACGATAACGGCAGGGCGCGCGTCATTGCCGACTACATTGCCGGCATGACGGATCGCTACGCGATTGCAGCCCACGAGGCGCTTTGAGGCTGATATCATGCGCAGCGCTGGCGCGCGCCAAACCAGGAAGGGAGTCTCTTGAAGCACAAAAATATACCCGCCAGGGAACGCCTGATCTTCGCGATGGACGTGCCGACCTGCGGCCGCGCGAAGGACCTCGCCGACGAGCTCGGCGATGCCGTCACGTTTTACAAGATCGGGCTCGAGCTGATGATGAGCGGTGGCTACTTCGAACTGCTCGACTGGATGCTGGCACGCGACAAGAAAGTATTCTGCGACCTGAAATTCTTCGACATCCCGGCCACGGTCGGCTCGGCGGTCCGTTCGCTGAAAGACCGCGGCGCGACGTTCGTGACCGTGCACGGCAATCGCTCGATCATGGAAGCCGCCGCCGCGAACAAGGGTGACACACTCAAGGTGCTGGGCGTCACGGTGCTGACGAGCCTCGATCGCGGTGACCTCGACGACCTCGGCTTCGACTGCGACGTGGATGAGCTGGTGTTGTCGCGTGCGAGGCAATGTCTCGAGGCAGGCTGCGACGGTGTGATTTCGTCCGGTCTCGAAGTGCCGAAACTGCGTGAATTCGTCGACGAAAAACTGCTGGTCGTCTCGCCCGGCATCCGCCCGGTGGACAACCAGCCAGTCGGCGACCAAAAGCGCGTCGTGACCGTCAAAACGGCCTTCCAGAACGGCTGCGACTACATCGTCGTCGGCCGGCCGATCCGCGATGCCGAAAATCCGAGAGAAGCGGCCGAGGCCATCCAGGCATCGATTGCGGCCGAGGTGAGTTGAGATGAGCGAGTTGAAGAACGACCTGTTGTTGCGCGCGCTGTTGCGCCAGCCCGTCGAGCGTACGCCGCTCTGGATCATGCGCCAGGCCGGCCGCTACCTGCCCGAGTATCGCGCGACGCGCGAGCAGGCGGGCGACTTCATGAGCCTGTGCCGCAACCCCGAACTGGCCTGCGAAGTCACGATGCAACCGCTGCGCCGCTACGCACTCGACGCCGCTATCCTGTTCTCGGACATCCTGACGGTGCCGGACGCGATGGGGCTCGGCCTGTACTTCGTCAGCGGCGAGGGACCGAAGTTCGAACGCCCGGTGCAAACGGCACGCGCGATTCGCGATCTCAAGGTTCCGGACGTCGAAAAGTCGCTCGGCTATGTATTTGATGCCGTGCGCACGATCCGGCGCGAACTGGATGGCAAGGTTCCGTTGATCGGCTTCGCCGGCAGCCCGTTCACCTGTGGCACCTACATGGTCGAGGGCGGCTCGAGCCGCGAGTTCCCGACGATCAAGGGTCTCGCGAAAGAAGCCCCCGAAGTTCTCGACGAACTGATGGACAAGGTCGCCAAGACCACGACCGAGTACCTGAACGCGCAGATCGATGCCGGCGCCCAGGCCGTGCAGATTTTCGACACCTGGGGCGCGGCCCTCGAGCCAGACGACTTCCGGCGCTTCTCACTGGCCAGCATGCAAAAGATCGTCGACGGCCTGACGCGCGAAAAAGACGGCCGCAGGATCCCCGTGATCCTGTTTACCAAGGGCGCGGGCAAGCTGCTCGCCGATCTCGCCGACACCGATTGCGATGCGCTCGGTGTGGACTGGACGACCGATCTCGCCACCGCGCGTGAATACGTCAGGGACAAGGTCGCCCTGCAGGGCAACCTGGACCCGGCGACGTTACGCGAAAGCCCCGAGGTCATTCGCGAAGGCGTTGCGAAGACACTGGCGAGCTATGGCACGGGGCCGGGCCACGTGTTCAACCTCGGCCACGGCATCACGCCGGACATCGATCCGGACAATCTCGCGGTGCTGGTCGACGCGGTGCACGAGTTGAGCCCGCAGTACCAC
>Ga0210081_1000047_pt1 | contig 27544 bp, 18 predicted proteins | sample White_ThreeSqA_D_FD_185589 | JGI IMG/M metagenome (GOLD analysis project Ga0210081, IMG submission 185589) | Wetland microbial communities from the San Francisco Bay, California, USA, that impact long-term carbon sequestration -... | ecosystem: Environmental > Aquatic > Marine > Wetlands ...
CGCCTCCGCCGCGTCCGTCGCGCCTGGCTCGTCGGCCGTTATCGCCGACGTATTCACCGCCGGCATCATGTCGTCATCGTCCGTCTCCTGGGCAAAGGCGGCAAACGCTGCCAACAACATGGCGAGCATGATTCCGGAGCCGAATACGCGTGTTTTCAGGGTACTCATGTCCATCATTCCGCCACGTTTGCCGTCCGCTGACTCGCCGCAATACGGCGCTCCAGGTCCGCTATCCACTTCGCGACCTGTTCATCGTCACCGACAAGCGACTGATAGATCTCGAAATGTTGCAGCGCTGCTTCCAGCCGCTGCAGGTACAATTCATTCAAAATGCCCAGGTTGTAGTGTGCCAAGGCATAATCCGGTGAGACTGTGACCGCTTTCATATAAGCGGCTTCTGCCTCGAGGAAATTCCCGTTTTTGCGAAGCAGGATGCCCAGCTGGTTCAATGCTGCCGGATTATCCGGGTCCAGCGCCAGTGCCTGGTCGAGCGCCTGTTGCGTCTGTTCATCGTCCGCGTTGTTGGCATAGATGATCGCAAGATTGACATACGCACCCGGGAATTCCGGGTATTGGAGCAGGAATTCTTTGAACCTGAGCTCCGCATCCACGTAGTCGCCGCTCGCCATGACAGCCGTAGCCTGCTCGAAGAGTGTCAGGGCCGCCGGCGGTATCACGGGTCCGGCTGCGGATTCCACTTTGTCCCCGCCTGCCGACACGGGGCCGGTCGCAGACTGCTCCGGCGCTTTCGCGGGGCCCGAACCGGCGCAGCCGGCACTGACAAGCGCAAGCAGCAACAAGGCCGGCAGGCCGCGATTAGTATAGCGCTGTAACAACATCTTCGCTGCGCTCCTTCTTCGCGTAACGTGCCGGCAACAGGCCTGCCAGGCGTTCGAAACTCAATTCCACCCACTCGTCGTAAACGCCTTCGGCGGCGCGATCGGTATTGGCCATGTAAAGGTCGATCGCCTTTTCTTCAAAGGGAAACGCCTGCTCCTCGAGCAGAATTTCATACTGTTCCAGGGCATCGGCGTCGAGATTGGTTGGCCGGGCCGAATCCATCAAGTCTGAACTGAATTGCTCGTATACCTCACCGAGCCGGTAGGTGGCCGCCGTCGTCACCTCGGCAACGCCGTAATCGGCCGCATCGGTGTATGCCTCGATGGCATCTTCCATCAACGATTTCTTCAGCTTCAAGCTGTCTGCAAGCGGCTGCGTCAGCTTGACGACCTCGAAGCGCTTGCGAATCGGCTCAGCCAGCTGCAACGATGCCGTTGCCGCCAGGTAACGCGTCCGGTCGGTGCGCTGGGCACCCGCAGTCGCGTCGGCCCGCACAATGTCCTGCAGCAGCGCGGTACGTTGCTGATCATTGCCTGTTTGCTCGGCAATTCCAAGCAGCCTGTAGCGCGCCTCAATGGATTCCGACAGCGGGTTCGGGTAGCGCGCGACGATCTCATTGAGTACCCGCTGCTCACTCGTGAGCGAGCCAGTCTGTTCGTACAGGTCGGCAGCCTGCCAGAGCGCCTCGCGGCGCACGTCGTCGCTGCTCGTCGGCGCATCGGCAATACGTTCGAACTCGGCCGCGGCCTGTGCCGACTGACCGGAACCGAGGTAGGTAACGGCCAGTTTCTGCGTGACATCGTCAGCATATTCGCTGTCCGGGTAATTGCGACGAAAATCCTCGAGCACGACCGATGCCCGGTCCCACGCTTCCATGTTGATCAGCGCCGCAGCCGCATCGTACTCGGCGGTTTCGCGTATATCGGACCCGGGCACAGCCACACCGAGGCGCGTGAAATGATGCACGGCGGCCTCGAGGTCCGCGTTGTCGCGTGCTGCTTCACCCTGCTTGTATATCGATGACGCGATGCGATCGTCAATCTCCTGGCTGGCGGCGGGATCGTCGGCCGGCGTCACGTTGCGCAAGCTGTAGTAAGCACTTTCCGCCGCCTCGAAATTGCCGAGATCGAATTGCGAATGCGCGATGACCGTCCAGGCGGTGCGTGCCAGCGCCGGCTCAACCGGCGGCAGCTTGGCTACGACTGCCTGTCCGACCGAGATGGCCAGGTCGAACTCGCCTTGCGCAAACAGGTCTTCGGCAACCGTCGTCAGCACGGCGCCGGCTTCCGGGTGTTCCGGATAGGTGTCGGCAAACTTCAGGCCTGCGTCCAGGTAGTGCTGGTGCCATTCAGTCAGTGCCTGTCCGCTGAGCTGGGCTTCGTATTCACGGTACGACAATATTGCCGCAAAACCGGCTTCCGCCGACTTGTCGTGAGGTGGGTAGTCGTAGGACGTGCGCTCATACTCGGCCGTGGCCGCCCGGTAGTCGCCACTTTCGAACAGGATTTCTGCGAGCAGGAAGTTCGTATTGGCGGTATCCGGCTCGCCGGGGAAATAGGCCAGGTACTTGCGATACCAGTTGGCTGCTTGCTGGTAATCGGAAATCTTGCCGTCACGTTGTGCCTCGGCATGGTAGTACTGGGCAAGATCCAGCAAGTTCGCCTTCAGGTCGGCCGCGACCGCTTCATTTTCGGCACGCGGGTTACGAACCCAGAACGGCCCGTCCATCCCGTAACGCTCGACAAAGCCCTTCTTGCCCTCCAGCACCAGGCTCGGAAAGCCGCCGAGCTTGTAGGCTTCGATGACTTCGACCTGCAACACGGGTGCCTTGGGATGGTACGGATCCTGGTTGACGAACGCTTCGTAAGTCTCCGCAGCATCGACGAAGCGTTCCTTCTCGAGATACAGATCTCCGAGATTGCCGTAAACCACGTAGGCATAATCCGGCTGACCCCGTTGGGCGAAGAATTCGTCGATGCTCACTGCGCCCTCCATGTAGGAGAACGTCACGCTCAACACGCGGAAGGTATCCTCGACCAGTTCGCGTTCCGCGCGACTCAACGTGGCGAGGCGCTCGTCACCTTCACCGACGTCGACGCCGTCGAGCTTGATGTCGAGTAACGTGAAAAACGGGGTAAGGCTGTCTTCGTACCAGGCGAGTTTGAAATCGGACCAGCCGAGTTTGTACAGCGATTGCTCATAGAAGCGCGACGCCGGGCCAAACTGGACAACGACCTGGTAAGCCAGCTCGGCATCGTTATAGCGTTTGCGCAGGAACAGCATTTCGCCACGCCGGAACTGCACTTCATCGATCAGGCTGGTGTTCGGGTAGTTGGCTACGAGCTCGTCGAGCACCGCGAGTGCCTGGTCCGTCTGGCCGCCAATTTCATAAGCACGCGCCAGCTGGTACAGCACCGCATCGTTGCGACGATAGTCCGGGTACGCCTCGAGCAACTGCTGGTACAGGTCCACCGCGTTGTCATACTGGTCCGAACCCAGCGATTCGATGTTGTTGTTCAGCTGGTCGGCTTCGGTGGCCTCGAGTTCCAGGTCACCCAGGCGCCGCATCGCTTCGGCACGCAGCTCGGGATCGTCGGAAACGAGGTCAAGAAACTGGCGATAGTTCTCGCGCGCGAGATCGGAGCTCCCGGCGATGACGTTGCCGGGCTTGACCTGAACGGTCTTGCCTTCAAGGCTCCCGATCGTCGCTTCGTCCTCGTCGCGCGCGAGCGCCGGCGGCGACACCAGGATCGTGCCCGCAATGCACAATGCCAGGTAGCGGTACGGGATCATTCCGCGACCCCCCCGGACTCCGCAGCGGTGTCATATATTGCGGCCAACGCAAAACGTGCCTGCACCATGTAGGTGTCCAGTCGCTGCTTCTGCGCCAACAGGTCGCCTATGGCGATCGACTTCAAGAAATCACTTTGTCGCGCGAGGGTGTCCTCGACGCGCATCTTCATGCCTTCCATGCCCGGCGCCAGGCCGTAAACCCGGTCACTCAGCCTTGCAAAATTAAGCGGCTCCTCCTGCATTGTCTGGTCGATCTGTCGCCGCGAACGCTGGGTAACAACGAGCGCTTCGCCGGTATCGCGGAGATCACGCCGAACTTGCCAGAGGCGCTCACGGAAGTCGCGTTCCAGCTGCCATTGCAGGACGCCTTTCAACAGCGCGATCTTGTCGCGCACTTCGGCCGCTTCGGGGATGTCGGCGCTGAGCGCAGGCGTGCTTTCGAGTCCCGTGATTTCGCCCCACATTTCGAACTCGGACTCGGTTGCCAACGCCAGCCAGTCATGACTCGCTTCGATGCTGTTCAGGGTCGCGTCGTACTCGAGCTTGCGATTGACCATGCCGTCGATGTCGGCGCGTGCCAGCGCTTCCTCGACGCGCGGCAGGCGCTCTAGGTACGCCTGCTTGCGTGTTTCCAGCATGTTCGCGAAAACATCGACGCTGCCCTGCCAGCGATCGAGATTCTGGTGCAGGAAGTACAGATCGCGGTAGTTCTTGAGGCCTTCCTGGAATTCGTGACTGGCCAGCAAGCGATACAGGTAACGGCCTTCGATCCCCTGCGGCAACTCGTCGAGACGCCAGTACCAGCCGGTGCTGTCGAGCGGGTCGTCGGCAATGAACTGCTCGAAGAACTCGCCGTCCTGGATGCTCTGGATTGCCTTGTCGAGGCGGCCGGACTCATCCCGAAATGCCTCGATCGCATTCAGGTAATTGTCTGCCGCCTGGCTGATCGCATCGAGCTCCGCGAGGGCGTACGGAATCGCCAACATCGACTCCTGCACGGCGGGATCCAGCAGGTCACGTTCACGCAGCTCCATCCATGGCACCAGCGCGCTCTGGAAGTTGCTCGTTTCGACATCGGCCCAGCCGACGCCAAGCAGTGCCTTATTGGAAAACGGGCCGTCGAGCCGCACACGTTGCAGCTTGCTCTTGCCCGCCTGTGGCTGGCCGTCCTGCAGCAGCGCATAACCGAGAGCGAGGTTGGCTTTGTCCCGCAGCGCGCTGAGCTCATCGGTGTACGGATTCATCGTACCCAGTTCGTCGAGGACCGCAGCTGCTTCCTGCGTACGTCCGCTGCGTACCAAAGCGACGCCGATATTGAATTTCGCGTAACTGGCCCATTCAGTCTTGCCCTTCCAGTCGCCGAGCTTGGCAATCGCGGCATCATACTGGCCGTCGTCGATCAGGATCTGCGCATCAAGCATCAACGCTTCACGTTGCAGGTTGTCCGGCAAGACACCCTGAATATTGCCCAGCGCCTGCCGGGACTTGTCGAGGTAGCCGCGCTGGTACCAGATCTTCGCAAGGAAGAACCAGGTGCGATCACGGACTTCGGGGTCCACGTTGTCGCCGAGCAATTCCTGGAAGATAGCGGCCGACTCCAGGTGCTGCCCGTATGACAGGTACAGGCCACCAAGCAACAACTCCGCATCGTCGGCATGATGCTGCAGGTAATTCTGGTCCTTGGCCGCCAGCAACCTGACGATCGCCGGAAAATATTCTTCCTGGTAGAAATAGAAAAGGACCTCGCCATACTGCGGGTCCTGGACCACGACCGGATCATTCGCGTTCTTCGCCGCCAGAAGCGGCGGCGCGGCAAGAACCAGCAGCAGACAGAGGCGGCTAAGTGTGGAGCGACCTGGCGGCACAGATCACTCCCATTCCTTGATCACGAATTCCGGCTGTTGTTTCTTCACCCTGTCGGTAATTTCGAGCTCCATGTACTTTGCGCCGATACCCTTTTCGAAGTACAGCGTCGCACCACGCCGATAATCGCGAACGTGCGGTCCCTTGCCGGTAAAGATCGCAATCAGCTCGTGCCGACCGGTCTTCAGGTTGGCCATGTGCACCCGCTGTACGCCACCGCGCATCAACGCGTCGACTTCGCGCGCCGTGTACAGGTAGTTCGCAACTTCCTTGCCATCGATCTTGAGGCTCACCGAATCAAGTTCAAAATACTCACCGACATCCAGCGAGACAAAAAACGCGACTTGCGAATTGGCCGGAAACAGCAACTCCTCCTCGAGCAGGAACAGGTCGCGATTCAGATCCAGCACCTCTTTCTTGAGTGCCTGGACATCCTGGTCGATACCACGAAACTGGTCTTGGGAACGAGCATTCGCCGCTGCCGCCGCGTTGCTGTCGGCACGCGTTGCATCGGCATCCACAGGCGCTGCGTCCTGGGCAATGGTCGCCATGCTGAAAGCGAGCATCATTGCCGCAACCAGTCCGATTAGTATTCTTGTCACTTGCTGTCTCCTGCTGACCCGATCGGCCGCGGTTATTCTCTTAACAGGGAGCGCACCTGGTCGAGGTACTTGTCTTCATATCCGGGTTTGTAGCCGTGATGCACGTAGCGAACGGTGCCTTCGCGATCGACCAGTACCGTCACCGGCATGGCCTCGACTTCGTAAAGTTCACTCACCGTCTTGCTCGAATCGAACAACACCGGGAAATTCACCCCAAGCTCCTCGATCATTTGCATCGCGCGATACGAGTCATCGTCTATGTTGACTCCGAGCAGGTTGAAGCCGACACGCTCGTAGCGCGAGTAAAGTTCGTCCAGCAGCGGCATTTCCTGGCGACACGGACCACACCAGGTCGCCCAGAAATTGATCATGACCACGTCGCCACGGTACTCCGAGAGGCGCAGGTTTTCGCCGGTAGAACTCTTGAGCGCAAAATCCGGGGCCGGCTGACCTTCCAGGCCTGACGACGCGAGTCCGGTCGCGGCACTGATACTGAGTACCAGGCCGAAAAATACGTTTTTGATAGTCATACACCTGTTCCTTTGTATTGCGGACCCGACTCCATCCAATGGAAAGCGTCCTGACGGCACAATTCGATCTCGAATGGTGACAGCCGGGGCCGCTGAGGGCCGTGATTATCGTCACAAATGCCCGGGTTTCCTGAACATAATGACATTGTCAAACCGACCGTACCGAAGTCCCGCAATCCGCACAGATTACGTTAAATCGGTCACTGTTCCAATCGAAGATCGGATCCCGGGCCAGGAACCCAATGATATGCGTATGAAACTGAATTTAAAGTGAAAATCCGTCTCTGATCAGCGACAGACAAGCACTTTTTTATGGCGTGAGGCCCTCTGCATTTTCGGGCTGGACCAGGCCGTCGGAGTAAAATACCTGTCCGTCGGCATCGATGACGATACTCTCGTAATCGGGCAACGTGCTGATCATCGTCAGTCCGCGATCCACGCCCATGACGAACACCGATGTCGACAATGCGTCGGTGATCACGGCATCGGGTCCTATGACCGTCGCGCTGTGGACACCTCCGGCCGGCGTTCCACTGCTGGGCTCGATAATGTGGTGGTAACGCACGCCGTCCTCATCGAAGTAGCGCTCATAGTCGCCGGACGTCGAAATTGCTTCGTCCACCAGCGGTATCGACATTGCGACCTCACCGTCTTGTCGCGGGTCGCGAATGCCCACCATCCAGGGTCGACCACGCCGGTCCCCGAGCAGGCGCGAATCACCGCCAGCCGTGACGATGGCATGCCGGATACCCTGGCCGCGCAGCAAATCGATGCCACGCTCCACCACATATCCTTTGGCGATCCCGCCGAGATTGATGCGCACGCCTTCCCTGCTGAACCGCACCGTCAGCGCCGGACGGTCCAGCTGGACGAAGTGGTAGTCAATATTGGCACGTTCCGCCTCGATCGTTTCGGCATCGGGACGCTGGTGCGCCCGGAAGTCATAGTATTTGCCGACGCTGTCGTAGGTGATGTCGAAAGCACCGAGTGTCAGTACCGAGATGTCGAGTGAGCGCTGGATCAGGTCGAACAATTCCTCTCCAACGACGACCGGTTCCCTGGCGGCGAGCCTATTGACCAGCGAAATCTCGCTGTCTTCCATGTAAGTGCTCATCAGGTTTTCGATGCGCGCGGCTTCGGCGAACACCTCCTCGACCGCAGCGGCCCCGAGCTCCGGATCATCACTCCACAGGTAGACGCTGACCTCCGTCCCCATCATCGGCCGCGCTTCGCCCATCCAGTCGGCCAGTACTGTCGCCCCCGGCAGTATCAACAGCAGGATTGCTAGTGTTGGCCGAGACCCGGGGTTATGCTTGGAACGGGATCCAACGAACGAGGAGCGGGACAGTGACTTCATTCCTGATATTCCTGGGCGTAATTATTGCGATAGTGTTGTGGGCTGTCGGTATTTACAACCGCCTGGTGAACGAACGCAATCGCGTACGCAACGCGTTCGCGCAAATCGATGTGCAGTTGACGCGGCGCCACGACCTGATCCCGAATCTCGTAGAAGCCGTCAAAGGCTACATGAAACACGAGCGCGAGACATTGGAAGCCGTCGTGCAAGCCCGGAACCATGCGGTCTCCAGCCTGGATAGCGCCAAAGCCGACCCGGCCAACGCCGCCGCAATCAAGGAACTCGGTGCCTCCGAAGGCGCGCTGGCAAGCGCTTTGGGGCGCCTGTTCGCACTCTCGGAAGCTTATCCTGATCTCAAGGCGAATCAAAATATGATGCAGTTCCAGGAAGAGCTGTCGACTACCGAGAACAAGGTCGCGTTCGCCCGGCAGGCATTCAACGACGCCGTGCTCAGCTACAACAACACGGCCGAAAACTTCCCCAACAACGTCATTGCCAATTCCTTCAATTTCGAGCTCGCAAGTTTCCTGGAGATCGAATCGGAGGAAAAACGCGAAGTACCGGAAGTTTCATTTACCTGACCATTAAGTGAATTTCTTTGCCTCACAGGACCGTGCGCGCCAGGTGTCGCGGCGCCTGGTCGCGGCCTATATCGTCGCCACGATCCTGATCGTCGCGGGCGTCACGACGATCGTCGGTTTCGCACTATTCGAGTTCGGTGCGTCCCGGCTCGGCTATACGCCACGCGAGTTCATGGCCCAACAGGCTGGGCTCCTGGTCGGCACCGCCGTGTTGACGACGATCTTTATTCTCGGTGCGAGCGCGTTCAAGACCTCGCAACTGGCGGCAGGCGGCGGGCGCGTCGCAATGGATATGGGTGGGACGCTGGTGCCGGCCGACGTACAGGATCCATTACGGCGGCGGCTCAGAAACGTCGTCGAGGAAATGGCGATTGCCTCCGGCGTGCCAGTGCCGGAAATCTACGTACTCGAACAGGAAGACGGCATCAACGCTTTCGCGGCTGGTTATTCACCGAGCGATGCGGCGGTAGCAGTCACCCGAGGCGCACTCGAAATACTCGATCGCGACGAATTGCAGGGCGTGGTCGCCCATGAATTCAGCCATATCCTGAACGGCGACATGCGCCTCAATATTCGCCTGATGGGGGTTCTTTTCGGCATCATGGCCCTCGGACTCATCGGCCGCCTGATCGTGCGTGGCGGATATCATGGCGGCATCATTTCCAGTCGCCGTGACCGCGGCGCACCGGTCATCCTGGTCATTGGCATCGGGCTCGTGGTACTCGGCGCAATAGGCGTTTTTTTCGCGCGCCTCATTAAAGCCAGCGTATCGCGACAAAGGGAATACCTCGCGGATGCATCGGCCGTACAGTTCACGCGACAAAACCTCGGTATTGCCAATGCCCTGAAAAAGATTGGCGGCTACTCGGCCGGGTCGGCAATCGTGGCGTCCGATCCCGAAGAAGTGAGTCACATGTTGTTCGGGTCCGGTTCGAAGCTGGTGGGATTGTTCGCGACGCACCCACCGCTTGTCAGTCGAATCCAGGCGCTCGATCCGAGTTTCCGGGAAGCGGACTTTCCGCCCGTCGACCGGCGCCAGTATCGCCCCGTGACTGACGGCGATGGCAGTAGCGCCGGTCCCGCGGCCGGTTTCGCGGCGGCGGTAGCCGGCGGCACGGCAGGAATTACCGCGGAGTCGATATCGAGGAGCGTCGGCGACCCCGGCAACGAACATGTCGATTACGCGCGGCAGCTGCGCGCAACGATGCCCGAGTCGCTGGACAGCGCGGCACGCTCGCCGGAGTTCGCCTACTTGCTGGCCATTGCGCTGGTCATCGACCGCAGCGGCAATTCGGTCGAGCGACAGTTCGCGCTGCTTCGCGAGCAGCTGGGGGCGGAGCGCGCCCGCGTCGTTCGCCACTATTACGATGACCTCATAGCGTCCGGCACCGAACATCGCCTGCCATTGCTCGAGGTCTCCTTCCCGGCACTGAGACGGCGCCCGGCGCGGGAGCTGGACTACCTCGTCGCACTAACCACGCGGCTGATCGAGATCGACGGCCAGGTGGACCTGTATGAATACTGCTTCAATCGCATCCTGACGAGCCAGCTGGCCAGCGCGGCCCATCCGGCCGGACTTCGCTCATCGACACGCGTGAGGCGGAAGGACCTGCGACGTGCGGCACTGCAGTTGCTGCGCGTACTTGCGAACTACGGGCACGACGACGAAGGAGCGCGGAACGCGGCATTTGCTGCCGGCAAGGCGCAACTGGGGTCGTGGGCCGAAGACCAGGATTTCGAACCGAGCGAGTCGCTCGGCGTCGCGGCACTCGATCGGAGTCTCGACACCCTCGCAGCGCTCAATTACCGGGGCAAGGAATCGTTGCTGCGAGCGATCAGCGAAACGGCGGCGCACGATGGCGTGCTGCGCATCGCCGAGGCGCAACTGATTCGCGCAGTGTGCGCTGCACTCCAGTATCCGTTGCCACCTGTTCTCGTGCCACAAACGGATTCCGTCGCGTCATGAGCAAGGCGCCGAAATAACGTATGATCGAACTCCAGAGCGATACCATTGTCGGACCTACAGATGAATACGAAACCCCTTTTGGCAGCCATTGCCGTGCTGGCACTGGCACTTACTTCCGCGGCCAATGCGGCGACCAGCGAAGAGCAACGCGTTGCCGAAGCATCCGATGTGCTGGATCAACTCCTGCGCATTCCCGAAAAAACCATACCACCGAGCCTGCTGTCGCGTGCCTACGCAGTGGCGGTCGTACCGGACGTAGTCAAGGCAGCGTTCGGCTTCGGCGTACGCCGCGGCAAGGGCATCCTGGTCGTGCGCCAGGATGATGATTCCTGGAGCAATCCGGCGTTCATAGCGCTCACCGGCGGCAGTTTCGGCTGGCAATTCGGAGCGCAGTCAACCGACGTCATCCTGGTATTCAAGACGCGCAAGGGCGTGGATGACATCGCGAATGGCAAGCTGACCCTTGGTGCCGATGCTTCAGTCGCTGCCGGTCCGCTGGGACGTTCGACAAGCGCCTCGACGGATATCAAGTTCGAATCCGAGGTGTATTCGTATTCCCGGAGTCGTGGCCTGTTTCTCGGCGTCGCGCTCGAAGGTGCCGGCCTGACAATGGATCGGGCAGCCAATGCCGCTTTTTATGGCTCCGCGGACATGACACCGGAAAAGATCTTCGTCAGTTCGCCGAACATCGCTCCGGATGTCGCCAACACCTTCGTCCAGATCCTGACGGCACAAACGAGTCGTCTGCCTGTCCAACCGGCGATGGAAACAGGCGCACCGGTTGCTGACGAAGACGAAGCGCCGAGCGTCCAGACCTACGGTATCCCTGACGCCGATGACAGCGAACGATAGAGCGGCATAGCCGCAGGTTGTTACGCGCTCAAGTATCGGGGGGGACAGATTTGGAAGACACGGAAGTAGAAAGCTGGATCGAGCATGTCGCCGCGCTCATCGGTCCGAATGTATACCTGCAAGCCGCCATCATCGTTGCGGTACATGTCATAGCCGGCAAGATCCTGGCGTGGATCATCTCCGGGATCGTGGGTCGCATCGCCGACCGTTCGACGCACAAGTTCGGTGACCAGCTGGTAAAGCTGGTGCACCACCCGATTTTCGTCTCATTCGTCCTGGTCGGGCTCGCGATCGCCACGGATCGCATCGGCATGCCGGCAACGCCGGCGTTCATTACCCTGGGCGTACTCAAGACGATTGCGGTCGTCATCTGGTACCGCGCGATCTCAAAGCTGGTGCAGCTGTTTGTCGATATCGCGAAAAGGGACGGCAGCAGCAGGCTGGTGCAAACTGGCGTATTGGCGCTGCTGCACAATGTCAGCAAGGTGGCGATCGCCGCGCTGGCCGGTTATTTCCTGTTCCTCGCCTGGAGCATCGACGTCACCGCCTGGCTCGCATCGGCCGGTATTGTCGGCCTGGCCTTGAGTTTTGCGGCCAAGGATACGCTCTCAAACCTGTTTGCCGGCGTCTCCATCATCATGGACGCACCCTACAAGTCCGGTGATTTCATTATTCTCGAATCGGGCGAACGCGGCGTCGTTACCGATATCGGCCTGCGCAGCACGCGCATCCTGACACGCGATGACATCGAGATAACGATCCCCAACGGCATCATCGGCAATGGCAAGATCATCAATGAGGCCGGTGGGCCACCGGCACAACACCGTATTCGCGTTGCCGTCGGTGTTGCCTACGGAAGCGACCTCGACCACGTTATCGAAACGCTCGAGACAGTCGCAACGGAGCATCCGGAAGTTCTCGACAACCCGGCGCCGCGCGCGCGCTTCCGGCAATTCGGCGATTCGAGTCTCAACTTCGAGTTGCTGGCCTGGATCCGGTCGCCTGTCGACCGCGGGCGCGTGATTCACGAGATGAATTGTGCCGTGTATCGCGCCTTCAATGCCGCCGATATCCAGATTCCGTTTCCGCAGCGCGACCTGCACGTACGGACGATGCCGTCGCCCTAGGGGCTGTTCACGCTATTGCGGCGTTCCGTCGTCCTGGTTGGCGCTCTCTTCGTTGCGCCGACGCAGTTCCTCACGGATCGAATCGAGATCGGAAACCGGCTCCGATCCATCCTCGCTGCCAGGCGCGTTGCCACCGTCGGTCGCCGGCGCAATTTGCTGGCCGGACTGCGACAAAGCCTGTTCGGTAGCTTCCGGGACCACGGCACCGGGCAGGTTGCCGGAAGTTGCCGTTTCCTCTGCGAGATCGTCCGCACTCGGCAACACGCCGAACTGTGCCAGGTATTCGGCCTCCCTGCGCAGCCGCTCCGCCTCGGCAGCACGGCGCTGTGCTTCGGCAGCCGCATGCTGCGTACGACGCAGGGCTTCCCGCTTTCTCTCGGAACGTTGCTCGAGCTCCGCACGACGCTCGGCTTCTTCTCGTGCCTCGAGACGTTGTGCGGCTTCCCGCGCGTTGACACATTCGGCGTCGTAGCGGGTCGCCGCACGATCCTGGGAACAGCGCACGATGGCAGCCTCCAGCAGGATCTCGTTCTCCATGAACTCGGTCACGCCTCGGGGCGGCGGCTCCTTGGCGCACGCCGCGAGCAGTCCGAGTCCGCAAAGCATCAGTGTCAGGCGTATCGTCATGCGTCGCATTTCGTCCCAAAATTTGGCGTTCGGTCGATAAAAACAGGGCTGTTACGCGCCGATCATAACAAAATTGTCAAATTGCAAAGTCGGTACGGGTTCGCAATTTTGCACTGAAATCCGCGGGATACGCGTTATAGTGAGCCTGATCCAACCTTGCGAGCGCCGGTCCTTGTCCGATTCCAGCCAGTTCATCCTGCTCCGGCAACGCCGCTTCGCCCCGTTCTTCGTTACCCAGTTCCTGGGCGCACTGAACGACAACATATTCCGCAACGGCCTGGTGATCCTGATCACCTTCCAGGGCGTGCTGGTCGCCGGCATGGGCCACACCGAGCTCGCCAACGTGGCCGCGGGCCTGTTCATCCTGCCATTTTTCCTGTTCTCGGCCACCGCGGGCCAATTCGCGGACAAGTACGAGAAATCGCTCTTGATCCGGCGCATCAAGCTGGCGGAAATCGCCCTGATGTGCCTCGCCGGCTTCGCGCTGGTATCGGAATCCTATACGTTCCTGTTGCTGGTACTGTTCCTGATGGGCTGCCAGTCAACGATGTTCGGCCCGGTGAAATACGCCTACCTGCCGCAGCAACTCGCGGACTTCGAACTCGTTGGCGGCAACGCACTGGTCGAAAGCGGTACTTACATCGCGATCATTCTCGGTCTCGTCGTTGGTGGCATCGCGGTCGGTGACCTGCTGCCAGCAAGTTTCGGTGTCAGCAAGCAGACTTTGCTTGCCCTGTGCCTGATCGTCGTCGCCATCTTCGGTTACCTGGTCAGCCGCTCCGTGCCACTGACCCAGGCCGTCGACCCCAACCTGGTCATCAGCTGGAACGCCTGGCGGGAAACCTGGCACATCATTCGCTTTGCCCGCGAGGACCGCAGCGTCTTTCTGTCGATCCTTGGCCTGTCATGGTTCTGGTTCCTCGGCTCGGCGATGACGATCCAGATTCCGGCATACACGCTGGATATCCTGCAGGGAAACGAGGCGGTCACGACGGTCCTGCTGGCTGCGTTCGCCGTGGGCGTCGGCATCGGGTCCCTGTTGTGCGAGCGGTTATCGGGGCACCGTATCGAGTTGGGCCTCGTCCCGTTCGGCTCGATCGGCCTGACCGTCTTCGCCGTCGACCTGTACTTTGCCCAGCCACTGGCGAACGGAACCGCGGTGGCATCGGTGGGCGAATTCATCGTTCGGCCCGGCAGCTGGCGCGTGTTGCTCGATCTGGTCTGCATCGGTGCCTTCGGGGGGTTCTACAGCGTGCCATTGTTCGCACTGATCCAGAAACGCTCCAATCCGCAACACCTGTCCCGCATCATTGCCGCGAACAACATCATCAATTCGTTGTTGATGGTCGGCGCCGCGATCTTTTCGATCGTCGTGCTGCAGTCCGGGTTCTCGGTACCCGAGCTCTTCCTGATGATTGCAGGTCTGAATGCGATCGTCGCGATCTACATCTATGCGTTGTTGCCCGAGTTCATGATGCGCTTCCTGGCATGGATAGTGAGCAATGTTCTGTACCGCATTCGACCAGACGGTCTCGAGAACATTCCCGCCAAGGGCCCCGCCATCGTCGTCTGCAATCACGTCAGTTTCGTTGACCCGATCATACTCGGTGGTGCCGTTCGCCGGCCGATGCGCTTCGTGATGTGGTTCAGGATTTTCCAGATGCCGGTGCTGAAACTCTTCTTCAAACACGCCAAGGCAATTCCGATCGCATCAGCACGTGAAGACAGGCAGATCATGGATGACGCATTCGAGTTGGTCGACGCGGAGCTTGCCGCCGGTAACATCGTCTGCATCTTCCCGGAGGGCGGCATCACCCGCGATGGCAATGTGCAGCGTTTTCGACCGGGCATCGAGAAGATTATCCGGCGACGCCCGGTTCCAGTCGTTCCGGCGGCGCTGGGACGTCTTTGGGGCGGCTGGTTCAGTCGCCGTCGTGACGGCCGGTTACAACTGGTTCCGCGACGCCTGTTCGCGCGGGTACCGGTTACCTTCGGCAAGGCGGTCCCACCAGGCGAGGTCACGGCCGCCAGGCTGGAACTCCTGGTACGCACATTGCGAGGCAACCTGCGTTAGTCGGGTAAGGTGTTAGCAACACCTTTTTGCGAAACGGTGCGCCATGAACGCCAGGTCTCTTCGACAGCGGGCACTCGAATGGCCAGTATTTTCCGACTTGTGGCGAATACAAAGTATCGGGCAGAAAACTACTCGGCCGCGGCGTCATTGTCGATATCGAGACCAAATCGTTGTCGCCATTCAAGCAGCAGGTTTTCCCGACTGCCAAACAGGCCCGATCGTTGCGACGGTCCAAAACCCAGTTCGAAAAGTTCGACGAAACCGTTGCGGGCTGCAGGCAGGAACGTCAGTTTGGCCGTGGCTGATTGCGGGTCTCCGAAAACGAGGCGCGCACCGCGCAGCGCTTTCGGCGCGAACACGCTGTCCACGTGGATCAGTCCCGCTACCGAGGCACTCGCACGGTGTACCCAGCGCGACGTGCGGAAAAACACACGGGTACCTGTCGGGGTGAACGTCACTTCCTCGACCGTCGCGGGCAATTGCAGTGTCACATCGCTGACCTGGCCGGCTGCCAGGTTAAACCGGGTCGCCAGGTTGTTGGCGTCGACCAGTACCAGGTTGGTTCCACGTGGTGACGCTTCAACCTGTCGAATGGCGCTCGTCCCTTGCCATAATCTTTGCAGCGTCCAGTTCCCGTCGCCCGACCTGGAAAGTAGTTGCAGAACACCATTTTCGCCACCGGCATAGATCCGGTCGTCCGCAGCAAATGCGATACTTCGATGCTCGCCGCCCAGGTCGACTCGCGACAGGCGTTTTCCTGTCACGACCTCGACCACATCAACGTGATCACCCCGCAAGATTGCGAGCAACGACGAGTCCGGCGAAAAGACGACGCGCGCGGCGGTGTCCGTATGCGATTCGACGATATACGGGAGCGGCTGGCCGGTCGCGGTGTCCCATACGCGCACCGAATTATCGATCGCCGTACTCGCTATCAGTGAACCTTGCTGATCGACACTGAGAGCGCGCACGGCAGCTGTGTGCCCCACAAAGCTGACATCTTCGCTGATGTCGGCGATGGCATCGATGCCGGCGCTGGACGGGACTATGTGCACATGCCCGGCATCGTCGCCGATTGCGAGCGTTGCCGCGCCCGGCAACGCAGTGACGACGCTGTCCGCCGCAGGCCTCCAGACAACATGTTCGCCGGATGTCGGTAAGCCGGGGCTGGCCGCCGGCAGCTTCGGCGCGCTCCAGACGCGCACGGTGCCGAACGAGTCACCCGTGAGAATGACCTGCTCGTCGGCACTGAACGCCAGCATATCGACGCTCGCCGGGTCATTGCTCAGGCCGAGTAACGGCCCGATCAGCGTGCCATCGGAACTCCGGTAAAGATGGAAACCCTGGTCGGCCTTACCGGCCAGCACGCCCGCCCCGGACGATGAAAATGCCAGCAGCCAGTTACCGGTCCCGGACTCCTGTAACAACGAGCGTTGTGGATTGGCAACCTGCCACAGTGAAATACCGGAGTCCCCATGAACAACGCCGAGTGTGTCACCGCCAGCCGACAGTTGAATCTGGCTCGGTTGCACCGGGAGATCGATCTGGGCCAGCAATTCGCCGGTCCTGAAGTCCCAGACACGGACCGCGCGATCGTAATCGGCCACCGCTACCCGCGCACCACTCGCATCGATGGCCACCAGTGATGGCACGCCGCCGATGACGATATCGGCAGTCACCTCGCCGCTGTCGAGTGACCACAATTCCAGCCGGGATTCGACATCCGTCCGCCGCTCCACCATCAGGTGCGTGCCCGACGCCGTCATCACCGCGCTCGCGCTCGCCGCGCCCACCGGCAATGACGCCGTGCGATCTCCAGTCGCTGTATCCCAGAGATTGATGCTCTGCTGGGTTGCCGTTACCAGGTGGCGTGCGCCGGCATCAAGACCAATCAATTTCTCGTTTTCGTTGACGGCGACAGCCCTGATCGGTTCGGCAAATGCGAGGTCCCAGATGCGCGCACTGTCGCTCTGCGTGGTGCGCGCCACCGCGTAACGTCCGCTGTTATCGAACCACAGGTTATCCGTTTCCCGCTCAACCGGATCCGGAATATTCAGCCCGCGTTGAAAATCCTCGATAGCGGCTTGCGAGTTGAGCGTCAGGTTCCAGCCGACGAGCTGGCCGGCGACGCCGAGACTTTCGTCCCGAATACTGATCGACCACGTACCGGCAAGCGACTCGCCGATGAGTTCGGAAAGCTGCGCTGCCGGAATGCGAATGTCATCGCCGCTGGATGCGCGCTCAAGACCACTCTCGACCTCGACCGCGCGTCCCGACGGCGCGATGACCTTGATACGCAGGTCCGCCAGACGCGCATGACTGATGTTCAGTGTCAGGCCGATACGATTGACCTTCCCTTCGCGGTCGATGAACACGCGCCGTACCAGCGGCAGAACTTCCAGCGCTGTTATCGGCCAACCTGGTCGCGCCTGCAGGTCGCGGGTTCCGTACGACCACTGCAGGATCATTGAGCCATCCGCCGCCGTCAGGATCATGTTGTCGTCATCGAACGCAATGATCGGCCGATGCGGCTCCGGCAGGCTGGCCAGCAGCAACGGGTAATCGTCCGCCACCAGTTCCGCCGCGCGCTGTCGCCGCCGCGTCGTCGACAGCACCAGCGACTGCAGAGTTGCGAGCAGCGCCTCGTCCCTTTGCTCGTTCCACATGGCGGTGGAACCGGCACGGTCCCAGTACTGGGCGCGCAGCGCGTCCGGCAGGCGTCCCGCGTCCGGAATCTCGGCAGCCAGTGCGGCAATCTCGTCGATCTCCACCACGCTCGAAGCTGCCCCCGCCCGTTGCTCGAGGAAGCCGCGATATAGCCGGTCGGCCGTATCTGCGTGTCCCGGGAATGACCGGAAATTTTCCCAGGCTTCGCTGGCAGCCTGCACTTCAACCGTGGCCGATGTCAGCATCGCGAGATAGGGGCGCGGCAACCACTGCGTGTACCAGAAGGGGATCAGCGCGATGAGCGTCAGCACGGTGACCACGATGAGAGGCGCGCGCAGGTCGTTGGGCAAATTCTCGTTGGCCCAGCGAGCGGTAAAAACGGTTTTGTAAAGCCGGTTTCGGATGCGCAGGTTGCCATCGCTGTCTACCACGAGAAGTCCGACCGCCATCAACCGGCGCTGCGTCGGCGAACCGAGGTCAGCGGAAACTTCAATGCCCTTGCGCACACGACCGTAGAGATTCAGCAAGGCCTCACCCCGCTTCTCGCTGTTAACGATGAAGCGATGGATGTGACTCATGTGCGGCTCGCTGTGCAGGGCCGCCCGGCCTGCCAGCTGCTGCAAGGCTATGCGGTCGACTTCGGCGGTGACATCACCGCGGACCTTCTCCCTCGACAGGGCTCGCGCGAGTTTCTGACAGAGATACGGCTGCCCTCGTGTCCAGTAGTAGATCCTGTCCAGTGCGGCCGCCGCATTGCGGGCATCAAGATTCAGTTCCGTGGCAAAAGCGTCGAGCTGTTCCCGTGAAAAGTCCTCGAGAACGACCGGCTGCGTAATATTGAAAGGCGATGCTTCCGGTTCCTGGATCAGGCTCAGTGGATCGCATTCGCCGAGTAACACGAATGAGAGGCGTGAAAAATCCGGGTCGGTTGTTCGGGCGTTGTGTGCGGCACGGATGCTGGCGAGCAGCTGGTCGGCAAACGGCAGGTTCTCGATGCACTGGATTTCGTCGATGAAGACAACGATGCGCTCCGGCACGAACTGCAGGATGACCTCGGAATAGAAATCCAGCAATCGCTGCCGGTTGCTAAGTATCGACTTGTCCTGCCACCACGACTGCAGGTCGTAGCGGATGCGCAGCTGGCGCAGCAGCCGGTATGCCACGTTGTAGTACCAGCGGCCGGAATCGGTACCGGCATCACGCACACCGATCTGCTGCAGGTCGAGGATGGCGACCTTGCAGCCGTTGTTTTCCAGGCGCGCTGCGGTTGCCGCAATCAGGCTGGATTTGCCGCTGCGCTCCGGTGCCAGGACGTGTGCGTAGCGGCCCGCGGCGACCGTCTCGTACAGGACATCGTCGGCCTTGCGGCGGATATAACCCGCGCGCACCGCATGCAACGGTGCGCCAACGCTGAAAAACTCGCCTGTGGCGTCCAGCTTGTCGCGCTCGTCGTCCGGTCCCTGTTCGATACGATCTTCGCCCATACCCGGTTCCGTGCCGTCGGAGCCACCTATTCTGTGCAAATACCTACCACAGCGCCAGCGCGAAAGGCGGAAACGCGTCGCCTGTCACGGTATTCTGTACCTTATGAAAGAGCGGCACCTGTTAAAAAAGGACCAGTTTGGCGAGGTATGGCGGCTCGAAGGGGCCGCCGGTTCGAGGATTATCCGCGACACGTCCGCGGCGCGCTGGTGGGCGCGCGGTATTGCACGGGCCCTGTTGCGGCGCGAAATGGCCGCCCTGCATGCGCTGCGCGGCACAGACGGCGTGCCGGCGTTGTGGACTTTCAGCAGGCACTCGCTGGAACGCAGCTTTATCGACGGGGAGCCGCTCCATATCGCGCGTTGCGCCGATCCGGCGTTCTACGCGGCAGCCCTGCGCCTGTTGCGGCGCATTCACAAAGCCGGCGTCGCGCACAACGATCTTGCGAAGGAAGCGAATCTGGTGGTGCGCAGCGACGGCAGTCCCGCGCTGATCGATTTCCAGCTTGCCTGGTGCAGCCGCCGACGCGGACGCCTGTTCCGTCTGGCGGGTCGCGAGGACCTGCGCCACCTGCTCAAGCACAAGCGCTATTACTGCCCCGAACACCTGACACAACGCGAGCAGCGTATCCTGGCCAGTCCGTCGCTCCTGTCACGTGCCTACATGCGCACTGTGAAGCCGGTTTACCTGTTCATTACACGACGCCTTCTTGGCTGGGCGGATCGCGAAGGCGCCCATGACCGCAACGCAGCAGGATGATGCGAGCAACTTTCGATACGTTATACTCGCGCGCCGCAGACCACTCTGAATGAGGATGTATGCCTTGAATTTCTGCCACCAGCATAATCTCGTCGATCCGGCCAGGGCCAACTGTGAGCGGCCCTTCGGCATTCGCGTCAGCCTGCCGCCCGGCGATTCCATGAGCAAGGTGCTCGGCGGCGACTGGGAACATTTTCACTGGTATGCGACCGAGGCCGAGCGCGATGCCGCTTTCGAGCTCATGGCAACGCGACATGGCTATTACCGCAAGACCGACACACCGACGCAGGTACTTGAAAAAGTCACACGCTGATCAGCGCCGCGGCGAACCGATAAACAGGTAGAAATTGGTTTCACCATCCTCGCCAAAACCAGCGCCGAGGTAGATCGGCCCGAGGAACGTGTCGACACCGGTAAACAGGCTGCCGTTGACCAGCATCGAATCGAAACTCATTTCCGAACGCAGCGGCCAGGTGTTACCTGCCTCGGCAGAAATCCCGAAGTAGACCGGCGTATCGAGAATGCCACCCGTTGTCTCGCCGATCCTTCGGTAGTACACAATGCGGGCGAGCGCCGCGTGCGGCCCGCTGATTTCGCCGCGCCGCAATCCCGACAGGCTCAGGAAGCCACCGAGACGAAAATAATCCTGGAACGCATCGTCCGAATCGAGGGTGGTGGCATAGGCGAGACCAAGCTGCAGGCTGCTCTTGCCATGGCTCCATGTATTGGAAAACTCACCCTCGATCGTATCGAAATTTTCATCCGCACCAAGATTCTCGCGTGACAGCGTCCACAGCAGGTCGGCGTAAATCCCGTGGCGCGGGAAGTACGCATTGTCGAGCGTATCGAAGCGCAAGCGCGCATAGGCACCGCCGGAATTGAAATCTACCGACGGCGCCGGGGCACCGACAGTGACCCGTGCGTTGCCCTGTCCGCGGTAGATGCCAACCCTGAATTCCCCGACATTGCCGAGTTCCCTGCCGAGATCGAGGCCCACGTCGCCACGGGTTATACGCGCACGCGACACCGCCTCGCCATCGAGAAATACGTCGAAATTATCCTGGCGAAACTCGGCTTGCGGGGCGACGAACAGGCGCGAATCGAAACTCAATGGCTGGTAAAACTCGGTGCGGACCTCAGGGTCGGTACCGAGTCGGAGGTCGGTGCGCCATTCCGCACCCAGGGAATTGATGGCTGCACGTGTCAAGCGCGCTGCGACATTGAAACCGGTCGACCCGTCGAAATCATCCTCAAGCTGGACGCCGAGCTGCAGAAATGTCGGTCCCCAGCTTTTCGGAACAGCACGATACACGACCCCGGTACCACCATTTTCCTCGACCAGTCGATAGTCCACTTTCTCGTACAACTGGAGTCCGTACAGGCGCTCGGCATTGTTCGCCAGCACCTGTGCATCAATCGGATCACCTTGCCTGACAGTCAGTCTCGACTCGAGCACCTGCGGCGCCAGTTCACCGTCGTCGGTAATACGCACGAACGCCAGCCGCGTGGCCGGCGACGGCGGCAACTGCCGCTCCGCCAGGTAGGCCTCCCATGCGGGGGCATCGACAGACAGGTTGCCGAGCTTTGCGGCCTGGGCCAGCGCCGCGGTGATACCAGGCTCGACCGTCGTAACGATGTCGGCAAAATTCGTCGACGCGTAGGTGCCAAGCTCCGGCGTAATCAGGATGTCGTCTTCGCCGAGCCTGTCGATTTGCCGCAACGTCTCCTTGCGAACCATGATCGTCAGCATTTGCTCCGAAATGGTTACGACCGACTCGAGTTCTTCGGGACTGTAAAGCGGGAACTCGACATTGACGGCGATGATGACGTCGACGCCCATCTCCTCCATGACGTTGACCGGCAGATTGCCGACCAGCCCGCCGTCAACCAGCAGGTGACCGTCCACCCGCACAGGCGCGAATACGCCGGGGACCGACATGCTGGCGCGGATAGCGGTAGCAAGGTCCCCCTTGCCCAGTACATAGGCGTCACCGGTTTCGATATCCGACGCGACGGCGCGAAACGGAATGGCGAGATCGTCGAAATCCGTGATGTGCGATGCCGGCATCGTCAATTCGCGCAGCAGAAGATCGAGCTTCTGGCCCTGGATCGCACCTTTCGGCAAGACGAGGTCGGTGCCACGCAGGCCGACTTCGACATCGATGGGAAACTCGGCATCGTCCTGCTTGCGCCGAAAAGACAGGTCCCTGCGGGGCGGGTCATCGGACAGCGTACCGGCCCAGTCTATCGAGCCCACCAGTTCCTCGAGTTGGGCCGCCGACATGCCCGTGGCGTACAAACCGCCGACAATCGCGCCCATACTGGTCGCGGCAATGGCATCCACGGGCACCTGCATGCGCTCGAGCTCGAGCAGCACGCCGACATGCGCCGCGCCGCGTGCGCCGCCGCCGCCGAGCACCAGGCCGACGCGCGGCCGTTCTGCCCCGGTGGCTTCAGCCATGTCGTCGGTGGCCTGCGATGCATTGGTCACCAGGGCCAACAAGGCCACCAGCACGCCGCAGGTTCTTCGCGCCTGTTTCATCAAGTCACTCTCTTGCTGACAGGAAGAGGAAAGATTGCAATTATAGTGATCGTAGCCAGCCGGGTATCAAATGTCAGATTTCTGCAAGCCGAGGGTAACTGCAAGGATGCTGCTGGTGGCCGCGCTGCCAGCCCTCGCGCCTGCCGTCGCCCCCGCCGCAACAGCTGCGGACGATCAAAAGATCGAGGAAATAGTCGTCACCAGCGCGCGCCGTGAACAGGCCACGCTGGCGGTGGCCGGCAATATCGCACCGCTTGACGAAGCGTCGATCGGTGCGCTTGGTCACCAGCACATCGAGCAACTGCTGACGCGGTCGCCCGGGGTGTGGATGAATCGCGGCAGCGGCCAGGAGTACCTGCTCGCCATTCGTTCCCCGGTGCTCACCGGGTCCGGCTCTTGCGGCGCGTTCCTGGCGCTCGAAGACGGTATCCCGACCCGCCCGACGGGTTTCTGCAACGTCAACCAGATGTTCGAGCTGTTCACAGAACAAGCGAGGCGCATCGAGGTCATTCGCGGCCCGGCAAACGCCCTGTACGGATCCAATGCGTTACATGGCCTCGTCAACGTACTGATGCCACGCGTCGGCACCGAGCCCGGCGCCATGCTGGCCCTGGAGGGAGGACCAAACGACTTCTTTCGCGTCCGGGGTTTGCTTGATGGCGGTGCGGCTACGCCGGCGCTTGCGACTTTCCTGTATGCCGACGACGGCGGTTTTCGCGCGGACTCCGGCTACCGGCAAGGCAAGCTTTACCTGACCACGGAGCGACAATCCGCTACCGATCGATTGACGGGCAGCTTCACTGCGACCGGCCTCAAGCAACAAACAGCCGGGTACATTTATGGTGAAGATGCCTATCGCGACCCATCACTGAACCGCGGTAACGTCAATCCCGAAGCTTATCGAAACGCATCGAGCCAGAGACTGTACGGCGTCTGGCAACGCGAAGGTGAGCGCGCCAGCCTCGACGTCCGCCCCTACCTGCGGCATTCCGACATGGAATTTCTGCAGCATTTCCTGCCGGGACAACCGCTCGAGCAGAACCGGCAGACCAGTGCCGGTGCGCTGGTGTCGTGGATTTTCGATGCCGGAGAGCAAAGTATTACAACCGGTTTCGACGTCGAAATCGCCGCTATTGGCCTTCAGGAGACGCAGGACGGCCCGACCGAGGGATCGGATTTCCTGCAGGAAACGCGCCCGAGTGGAAAACACTACGACTTCAACGTGCAAAGCACGGACCTCGCGATCTACCTGCAGGCCGAATTCCAGGCGCAACAGGATCTTTCGATCAGTGTCGGAGCGCGTGTCGAATACCTGCATTACAACTACGACAACCGGATGCTCGACGGCAATACGCGCGATGACGGTTCAGCCTGCGGCTTCGGCGGCTGCCTGTATTCAAGGCCTGCGGACCGCAGCGACAGTTTCACCAATGTCGCGCCGAAACTCGCAATGAACTATCGGATATCCACTTCGACTGCGGTGTTTGCAAGCCTGGCACGGGGCTTCCGGGCGCCCCAGGCCGTCGAACTTTATCGCCTGCAGAGCGGCCAGCAAATTGCGGATCTCGATACCGAGATTCTCGACAACGCCGAAATCGGCGTGCGCTGGGATGCCACCGCCTGGTCGGGTGAAGCCACGGCCTTTACGATGCTGAAGACAGGCAGCCTTTACCGCGATGCCGAAGGTTACAACGTCAGCGGCGGGCGCAGCCGCCATCGCGGTTTCGAATTCAACACCACCTGGCAAATCGTCGACAGCCTGTGGCTGAACGCCAGCGCCAGTCTCGTAAGACACACCTACGATTTCGATGTGACAGCGGCTCTTGGAGAGACCTTCATTTCCGGCAACGACATCGACACCGCGCCGCGCTGGTTCGGCAATGCCGTAGTCAATTACACGCCGACCGCCGCGCTGACTCTTGGCCTCCAATGGCTGTCTGTTGGTGATTACTTCCTCGATGCAGAAAATCGTTTCAGCTACCCGGGCCATGAGCTGCTGAATTTCCGTGCAACGTTCGAGCTGACGCAACAACTGTCAATTACCGCCCGACTCTACAACCTGCTCGACAAGGACGTCGCGGACCGCGCCGACTATGCATTTGGCCAGTACCGTTACTTCCCCGGCCGCGGGCGGGAACTGTTCATTGAGTTGAGGTATGTGCACCGAAAGGCACGTTAACCAACCACCAAGGAGTCGCTGTAACCCACGAGTTCGTCGCGCTGGCGCGCCTTTTCCGCCTCATCCCAGCCTTTTTCAGCGGCAGCCACGGCAGCTATCTCGTCGTACAACGGGCGCCCCTGGTCGGCATCGAGGCCCACCATCGCGCGCCGGAATACGATGTCGGTGAGCGTCGCAGCAAATTCCTCGCGCAGTGCGAACACAACTTCGGCTGCCAACACTTTCCGCGCGCTATCCAGCGTCCGCGCAAGTGCGGGTTCCGCCTTGCAAAGATCCGCGATCCGACTGCTACGACCGCCGTAGATGCCGAGCATTCGTGTAACGCCACCGTCCGCCAGCAGACCCAGCGCTTCGAGATCCTGCCGGGCTGCTTCGATATTGTCGGCTCCCGGCAGCAACGCGGAACGCGTGCGACAGTCCGGCAGCCTGCTGTGCCGAATCTTTGCCAGCTTGTCGACCACCTGTTCCGCCAGGCTGCGATATGTCGTCAGCTTGCCACCGATAATCGACATCACACGGCTGTCCAGGTCCTTGTGCACCTTGATGATATGGCGCCGCGTAATCGCGGATTCGGGCCCTTTTTCCTTTTTCGGTAACGGCCGAACACCCGCATAGGCGTAATGAATGTCGCCGATCTCGAGGTTTGCTTGCGGGAATACGCGATTCGTTTCGGCCAGCAGGTAGTCGATTTCTTCGCGGCTGGCGCGGATGCGATCGAGATCCTCGTCGTAGCGAATATCCGTCGTTCCGATCAGGTACTGGCCGTTCCACGGGATAATAAAGAATGGCCGGCCATCGGCTGCGGCCTCGACATAGAACGCATCGTGCGGGGAGCCGGTGAATCGGCCAACGATAATGTGGCTGCCCTTGGTGCCGCCGATCAGGGTAGGCGACGGGCGCGGCAACGCCTGCAACACCCGGTCGACCCACGGTCCCGCCGCGTTGACGACCGTGTCGGCACTGACGGTCTCAACCTCGCCCGACAAATTGTCGTGGTAAACCAGTTCGCAGCCGCCACTTTGTTGCAGCTTGATTGACGTGACTTCGCAATAGGTCCTGACGGCCGCACCGGCGGCCTGCGCATCCAGCAGGTTCTCGAGTACCAGTCTTTCGGCATAGGTCACCTGCGCATCGAAATAACGCGCTGCGGCACGCAGTCCTTCAGACCGCAGGCCCGGCTCGGCCTGCAGGATCTCGGGACGACTCAACATGTCATGGTTGGGCATCTTCTTTGTAAAGGACAGGATGTCATAGGCAAGCATGCCGAGCCGTATCAGCAGCTTGCCGCGGCGGGCGTCGTCGAATATCGGGATACAGATGCGTAACGGCTCGACGAGGTGTGCCGCCGTACGACGCAGGTAACGACGCTCATGCAGCGACTCGTAAACCAGCGACAGTTCGCCATACTCGAGATACCGCAAACCGCCGTGAATCAGGCGGCTGGATATCGCCGAGCAACCGCTGCACATGTCGTTCTTGTCGATGACGAGCGTCTTCAGTCCGCGCAACGCGGCATCACGTGCAATACCGGCGCCGTTGATGCCAGCGCCAACAATGGCGACATCGTAGTGTCGCTCTCCCGGACTCACGCCGGACGCACCTGCCCGCTGCCCCGCACCACGTACTTGTAACTGGTGAGCTGCTCGGCGCCAACCGGACCGCGGGCATGGACGCGCCCGGTCGCGATGCCGATCTCCGCACCCATGCCGAATTCCCCGCCATCGGCAAATTGCGTCGACGCATTGTGCAGGACGATGGCGCTGTCCACCCGGTTGAGGAAGTCTTCTGCCGCGGCCGCATCGGCGGTGACGATACTTTCGGTGTGACCCGACCCGTAACGAGCGATATGTGCTACTGCCGCATCGATGTCGTCCACGACCCTGATGGACACGATGGCATCCAGGTACTCGGTGGACCAGTCTTCTTCGGTGGCCAACCTGGTGCCGCCGGCAAGCTCTGTGACGGCGACATCGCCACGGACCTCACAGCCCACCTCTTGCAGGACCCTGACCACCTCGGGAACCAGCCGGTTCGCGGCCGCCCGATCGACCAGGATCGTTTCGGCCGCGCCGCAAATGCCGGTGCGGCGCATCTTGGCATTCAATACGATATCGCGAGCCATCGCAGTGTCTGCCATGTTGTGCAGGTAGACGTGGCAGATGCCCTCGAGGTGGCCGATTACCGGTATGCGCGCTTCATCCTGCACGCGCTTGATCAGGTTCTTGCCGCCGCGCGGTACCACGACGTCGACCCATGACGCCATCGACGACAACAGGTAGCCCACGGCTTCGCGATCGCTGGTCGGGACCATCTGCACCACGTCGGCATCGATGCCTGTTGCCTCGAGCCCGGCGCGCAGGCAGTCGTAGATCGCGCTGCTGGAATGAAAGCTTTCTGACCCGCCGCGCAATATCACCGCGTTGCCGGACTTGATACACAACGCCGCAGCATCCGCCGTCACGTTCGGCCGGCTCTCGTAAATGATTCCCAGGACACCGAGCGGTACAGCGACCCGCTGAATCACCAGTCCGTTCGGTCGTTGCCACTCGGCAAGCACTCGCCCAACAGGGTTGTCGAGCCGCGCGACACTCTCCAGCCCCGCTGCCATCGCTTCGATGCGGTCCGCATCGAGCAGCAACCGGTCAATCATCGCACCACTCAGGCCCCGCGCCTTCGCGGCGGCCAGGTCCTGTGCATTGGCGG
>Ga0210081_1000048_pt1 | contig 27500 bp, 30 predicted proteins | sample White_ThreeSqA_D_FD_185589 | JGI IMG/M metagenome (GOLD analysis project Ga0210081, IMG submission 185589) | Wetland microbial communities from the San Francisco Bay, California, USA, that impact long-term carbon sequestration -... | ecosystem: Environmental > Aquatic > Marine > Wetlands ...
TTGTATTTTTCTGAATTTTATTTTCAGTTATTATGTGAGATGGTACATTGCCTATAGTTTGAAAGGCACTTCTTTTACTAGTGTGATTTTTTCTCACTCTAGTTCCAAAATGACATGCGATGCTAGTATCACTTTCATCATTATGCATTACCACATAAACACCATTTTTTTTAGATTCAACAATGAATTTTGCTGCGCCAATAAGATTCAAAGCGGCATCTGAAGAAGCACGGTCGGAAGATCTTTGAGAGCCAACAAGAACAATAGGAATTGGGTAACCTGCTAAAGCAAAGGACAGAAATGATGATGTGTAATGCATGGTGTCTGTTCCATGCGCAATAATTATGCCAGAATAATTTGATTTAGAATACTCAAATAATTGATTTGCAATTTCTAACCAGTGATCTGGCATAATGTTTTCAGAATATTCTGAAAATAATACTTTGGTATCTATATTGGCAATCTCGGAAAGCTCTGGAACTGAAGAATTTAATTCCTCGGCACTTAGAATTGGAGTAACAGCCCCCGTTCTATAATCTACCTTACTTGCGATTGTTCCTCCAGTTGATAACAAAAGAATTTTTGGAAGGGATGGGTTTACCGTCAATATTTTCTTTTTGTCTAGAATTTTTTGAGAAGCCTCAAGTTTTTTCACCTTTTGAATTCTCTCCAATTCTAATCCGACATTATACCCGTTATTCAATTTTAGGACAATATGAATATCATCACTGTGCTCATATCTGGGCATAATTATCCCCGAATAATTTATGTCGCTCTCAATTTGGACTGAATCACCAACTTCCACATGGTTAGATTTCAAAAATTCCAGTGATCTTCCGGTATATCCAGTATATTCAGGCATTTACGAGAATTATTTTTTGTCTATTTAATAAAAACTACCTGTAATAGGAAGCAACCAGTTTTTCTCCTAACTTTAGGTCTTTTTGCTCACGGACTTTCTTTACTGCTTCTTCAAAGTGTTTCATGGTGACTTTGGCATTTTCAGAACTTTTTTCAACATCTTTTACATCAGGATGTTTATCTAAAAATTCATGAATAACTAATGAAACTGCAGTATTTGCAATAGCGGCAGTATCTGCACCACTTAGGCCATCAGTTAACTCTGCAATCTTGTCATAATCAACATGTTGAGGATCATTGACATCATCAATAACTGGAATTGATTGTGCCCCAATTTCGATAATTCTTTTCCTACTTGCTTTATCTGGCAATGGAATTTGTATAATTTTATCAAATCTACCTGGTCTGAGTAATGCTGGATCAATCATATCTGCTCTGTTTGTAGCGGCTAAAACCACCACCCCATGCATATTTTCCATTCCATCTAATTCTGTAAGTAATTGACTAACTACTCTTTCAGTTACTGCCGTTTCTCCACCTGCTCCTCTAATAGGAGCTATTGAGTCAATTTCGTCAAAGAATACAACACAAGGAGATGCTTGCCTTGCTCTTCGGAAAATCTCTCTGATTCCTCTTTCTGATTCTCCTACCCATTTTGATAATAGTTCAGGACCTCTTACTGAAACAAAATTTGCCTCACTTTCTGTAGCTACAGCCTTTGCCAACAAAGTTTTTCCAGTGCCACTAGGACCATGAAGTAATATCCCTCTTGGCATTCGGTGACCCAACTTATTGTAAAGACCAGGATATTTCATTGGCCATTCAACTGCCTCTTGCAATTCTTGTTTGACATCTTCCAATCCTCCAACTTGATCCCATTTAATATCAGGATTTTCAATAAACACTTCTCTCATTCCAGATGGTGTAACTTCGATGAGGGCCTTTTGGAAATCTTCATGGTTTACAATAAGCTGTTCAAGAGTTTCTGGAGGAATTTTCTCTTCTTCTAAATTAAGTACAGGTAATAATCTTCTCAAACACTTCATTGCAGCCTCTTTACAAAGATATTCCAAGTCTGCACCAACATATCCGTGACTTACTGAAGCGATTTTTTCTATATCCACATCATCCGTTAAGGGCATATTTCTGCTATGGATTGACAAAATATCCTTTCTTCCTTTTTTGTCAGGAACTTTTATCTCAATTTCTCTATCAAATCTACCTGGTCTTCTTAGGGCCGGGTCAATGGCATTTGGTCTGTTGGTTGCAGCAATTACAATCACTCTTCCTCTAGCTTCTAAACCATCCATTAATGATAACATTTGAGAGACAACTCTTCTCTCGACCTCTCCCGTAACTTCTTCTCTTTTTGGAGCAATAGAATCAATTTCATCTACAAAGATAATGGAAGGAGCTTTTTCTCTGGCTTCTTTGAAAATCTCGCGAAGTCTAGCTTCACTCTCACCATAAAACTTGCTCATTATTTCAGGACCGGATATGCTTATGAAATGAGCTTGACTTTCATTAGCTACAGCCTTTGCCAACAAAGTCTTACCAGTACCTGGTGGACCAAACAACAAAACTCCTTTTGGAGCTTCAATTCCTAATTTTTCAAAAATTTCTGGATGTCTTAATGGTAATTCTATCATCTCCCTAACTTTTTTAATTTCATCTTGAATTCCTCCAATGTCCTCATAGGTTACTTGAGGAACTCCACGTAGGGTTTCTCCTTTTTCCGCAATGTGAAATACTGTTTTTTGAGTAACAAGAACTGCATCAGCTGCAGGAGTAACTCCAATTACTTGAAAAGTAAGACGACCTCCAAAATATGGAACCATGACATTATCCCCTTTGATCAAAGGAACACTTTCCAACGCATCAGCTAGGTATCTCTCATCTATCGGTGGTATGGCTTCTAGTGGAGCCACTACCACTTTTTCAGCAGCTGAGGCTTTGATTTTTCTAACAGTTATAGTATCACCAATTGCTATTCCTGAATTGTTACGACCTAAACCATCAATTCTGATAATTCCCTTTCCTTCATCTGATGGATACAATGGAAGACATTTTGCTACGGTTCTTCTTTTTCCTTTAATCTCTATCACATCACCTGTTGATGCTCCTAGAGTATCCATAGAGTCGTAATCAATCCTAGCAACACCACGCCCAACATCTCGTGTATAAGCTTCAAGAACTTTTAGAGAGAGGGCATTTTGACTCATAAAGGAAATTCAGCCGTCTAATTTTTATACCTTTGTGGTGATTGTGCTCAAAACACCATTAAATCACAAACTTAAAATCTGCTCTAAGGAGGAAAAACTCTACTTGGGTAAAAGACCATTAGTACGAAGACGAGGCCGTGGAGGAAATCAGTTTAGATCTAATTCTACTGGTAAAGTAGGCAATAAAGCAATTTATCCACGTTTTCCCTTAGCTGAGCAACATGCAGGAGAAGTAATTGATCTAGTGCATGAGCGAGGTAGAGAAGCCCCACTTGCAAAGGTAAGATTTGAAGATGGATCAGTTTCTTTTATCCCAGCCGTTCTTGGAACCAAAGTAGGCACAACCCTGAATTTTGGTTTAAAATCCAAAATTGAACAAGGAAATGTGATTAGTGTTCAAAACATTCCTGATGGAACCGTTGTTTGCAATATTGAAAAGCATTTTGGTGATGGCGGTTCTATTGTAAAATCTGCTGGAACTAATGCAACTGTTTTTTCACACGGTGAAGAAGGCGTAACTGTTAAACTTCCATCCGGAAAATTTGTTACTTTAAATCCAAAAAATAGAGCAATGATTGGAACACTCGCTGGTGGCGGTTCTACTGATAGACCTTTCATGCTTGCAGGAAATAAATGGCGAAGTTTCAGATCCAAAGGACACAAATATCCAATTGTAAGAGGTGTGGCCCAAGCAGCATATGTTCATCCACACGGTGGTGGAAGACATCAACATGTTGGGCAAAGTTCTACTGTCTCTAGAGATGCACCACCTGGTGCTAAGGTAGGAAGCATTGCCGCAAGAAAAACTGGTCGTGCTAGAATCAAAGAAAGAAAGTAGATTTTCTTATAATATCCTAAAACTGATTAATGACAGAAATTAAAAATTAGTGTGACCAATCAAAGGATTAGAATTTTTGTTAAAGGAAAGGTTCAAGGAGTATTTTTCCGTCAGGCCTTGAAAGTAAAAGCTAAACAAAATAACGTTGTAGGATGGGTAAAAAATCTTGAAGACGGTAGAGTTGAAGCAGTACTAGAAGGAAATGAAGATGATGTTAATGTTTTAGTTGAATGGAGTCATGGTGGGCCAGCAAATGCTAGAGTTGAAGATGTAGAAATTCGAAATGAAAAATTTGAAAACGAGTTTTCAGAGTTTAATGTTTTGTATTAACTAAATACATTATACGTTTGTAAAAAAATTGTGTACAATTAATGGTAGCAGATCTGTTAGTTCCAGTCTAGACGAATAACCCCTTTTCAAGGCGTACAAGATCCGCCACGTTGACGAGGAAGCGTGGATGCTCCACCTTAGGATTGCTCCCTCCCGGACCTCATCCCTTTCGATGGTTCGGTCTTAGAAGTTATCCCTTCGGATAATTCTTGTCCTGCAACCACCCGCCTCGGCGTGATTTCATTTCCGCACACCAAGCGGGAATTACTAATCTAGAGATTTACCCAACAGTTACTGATCTCTGCATATAGCCGGTTTCAGAATGGGGCACGGCTGGCACCCCGATCCTCCCTACTACCAATTTTTCTTGAAGTTATTGTTATATTTGCATTAGGTTTTGTTTTCCTTTAGTTTTAAAACCAAATCACACACAGAACAAGTAGAACCTGTACAATTACTCCCACATTTCTCACAAACCATTTTCTTTTTTTGATCAGATTCTTTTACTATCTGGGAAACTTTGATTATGGACTGATAGAGATTATTTTTAATTCCGCTATGTTGATTTTCTAAGGAATTTAAAAATTCGCGAATTTCTGTTCTTATTCCCTCATTCATGTGAGGACATGGTTCTGACTGAAACGGAATCTCGTTTGTAAATGCATAAAATACAATTTCAGATTCATAAATCTCACAAAACGGTTTGATTTTCCTCAAAGAATTCCCAGATGTATCAGGATCCATCCACCCCACCTTACTTGTATCTCCAGATAACATATTGATGACAAATGTTTGCAGCGTGTCATCCAAATTATGACCTGTAGCAATTACATTTGCACCTATATCTTTTGCAGCATATTCCATTGCTCTTCGGCGTAATACTCCACAAATAGAGCAAGATGATGTCTTTTCATTGTCTCTCAAATCTAAGGCTTCATCTAACGAAAGTTTGAATAATTCTGAATAACTATACACTTTAAAATCAACATCAAGGTTCTTGCAAAATTTTTCTACAATTCCCAAGGCTTCATTTCTATATCCTGGTATTCCCTCATCAATTGTAATTGCCTTTATTCTAAAATTATGATTTATTGACATTTTATTCATGATATCTAACAAAGCTAGGGAATCTTTTCCACCTGAAACTGCTACTGCTACAAGTTCGTTGTTCTGGATCATTTTATACTTGGAAATAGTTTTAGCTGCCTTTCGTAGAATTGAATTTGAAAAACATTTAGAGCATAGTTTTTCTCCAGAATATTTTCTAGAATAAACTACTTGATTTTCACATCTGTCGCATTTCATAAAATGAATTTAAAATTAAAAGTAATTATTCTTTAGGAATTTTTTATATTGTAAACCATCCAGATTTAATATATGATAATGCAATATTCAATCCAAATAAAGCAAACGTAAATCCATATATTCCCCACATTACTGTATTTACAGATTTTTCTGAGGTTCTTTTATCGATAATTGTATGAAGGAACTTTCCTCCATCTAAGATTGGGAGCGGTAACATGTTAATTATTCCAATAAAGAATGAAATCATCCATAGCCATAGCAAAAACATGGAAATGTTAGGATCACTCCATTCAATAAAATTCATGACTGGTTTGTATGCAAGAGAATTATCTCGCATTATCCCGATCAAACCACGTTCAGGATCTTCAGGAGATGGAATAATTTCAACTGAAAAATCCATTTTTTGTCCATCCCTCAAGACAGATACCTGCGCAGTATCCCCCGGACTTAGACTAGGAAAATCAATTGGGCTTAAAATCTGTATTCCATTTATCGAAGTAATGATGTCATTTGCTAACAATCCAGATTTTTCTGCACCAGAATCCTCAATGATAGACAAAATTAAAACACCTTGTGGTAATTCATAGAATGAACTCAATAATGGTTCAGGCATTATTAATGCAAAAATTGGATTCGTCAAAAGAATTGCTCCTAAAACCAATGCAAAAATCACATTTGCTGTAGCTCCAGCACCAATAACTCTTAGTTTTGAAATTTTCTTTGCCTTGTTAAATTCTTCTTCATCTGGTTCCACAAAACCTGCAAACATTGCAATAAAAATTGCAAAACCACCTGTCTTAATCTTAATTTTTTCAAGTGCAGCAACTATTCCATGGGCTCCTTCATGAACTACTAATACTATTGGAATTGATAAAAGAAAATATGTAATTGATGATGAAGAAGTCAAGGTCACTCCAGGAATCAAAACTGTTAGTTCTGAAAAATCTGATGGCGCTACAAAAAATTTTGAGACATTATCTAACAAAAACCAAAATGCAAAACCCATCATAATAAAACCAGCTATGACACTTGTATCTGCAAATACCCTAATTCCTCTCCTTGTTCTACTAAGTATTTTTGTTAAAACGGATTGAACTTGTTTATTTTTGTAAACTAGGCTATATGCCTTAATTTCAACTCCGTATTTTTCTAATTTTAGGCCTTTTGCTGTTACTACAATTACTACCCAAGCTATTAACACATAGATAATCGAATTTTGAGTAATAAAATCAAGTTCCAAACTAATTGTTAATTTTTTAAACCTCGGCCATTTATCGTTTACTATGAAGCCTATCATAATTGTCTCAACTTACCCAGACAAAAAATCCATCTCAAAAATATCTAAAGAATTTGTTAACGATAAAATTGTGGCATGTGTTAACATCACAAAAATTTCTTCTGTTTACTCTTGGCAGGGAAAAATTGAAGAAACATCAGAATATCTTGCTATATTCAAAACCACTTGCAAAAATAAAAAAATACTCAAACAGAAAATTAAATCATCACATCCTTATGATGTCCCAGAAATTGCAGAGATTTCAATTAATTCAATAAACCAATCATATCTAAAATGGTTGATAGATTCTACAATCTAGGATTCTACAGGGAATCGTAGCAAAGAAACTATTCCTCCCAAACCAGTTACCCTAAGCCCAATATCCGTAGATGAATCAACTCCATATGTTTTCACACCTTTACTTTCAGCATCATTAAGAAAATCTATTACTGATTTTTCATCATTAGTTTGAATAATTTTATCAGAAAAAACAATCGAGTCAACTGCTCCAAACTGATTTGCTTTTTGAGTTTCTTCAAAACCCATAGTAAATTTTTTACTTTTTTTGTTAGCCATAATCATAATGTCCTCTATGATGGAAGATACCTTAGCCAATTTACTTTCAGACATTATTTCCCTCATTGCCTCTGATTTTGTAAAACTAAAAATCCCATCTTCTCCACCTGAATCAATCCCTTCAACAATTTGGATTTTAAATTTCTGTGATTGCGGCTTTTGAAGAAAATTAGAAAATTTCTTTTTTGTTTCTCCAGGTCCAAAAATTATAATCGAATCTACATCTTTAATGATGGACATGACGGCCTGTTGTATTTGAGTAAAAAATTTTTCAATATTAAAATTAGTTTTGTATCTTTTTCCTCCTGCTCCTGAATAAATATTGGGGACAAATTCTAGATGAGTTCCCTGTAATCTTGCAATACCACAATCACCCGTATCTATTGCTACTAAAACAAAGCCAATCTGTTTAGTATTTGATTCTACTAAAATTTTCTCAATAGGCAGCCAGTTTTTTTTCCTAATTGTAATACCGTCATTGATTTTCAAAATAAAAGAATGATGTGAACCATGTGGAACTAATTCATTACTAGACTCAGATATTGTTCCACCAACTCTTAATCTATCCAAAACATCATCAAGAGAAATTTTTTCAACAATGAGTGCAATTCGCACCCTTATTCTTTCTCCCTTATCTGGTCTTGAGTAATCCTTTTCTTGTTTGATAACTCTTGTAGTATCGCCTACGACGACATCTCCTTCCTTTATAACTCGACGAAGATTGAATAAATCATCTGAATCCTCAGGAATAACTGAAATTGAACTGTCATCAATAATTTTTGTAATCATGATCTAGATTTATGATTCAAGGAAAAAAGAGTTTAGTTTGTAACTTCAGGCTTCTTATCATTAGATTTTTTCTTTAGATAATTTTCCACCCAATCTAATGTAAGTACTCCTGATTCAGCTAAATTTGTTAATGAATTTGAAGAGGCTTCCCCTGTAACCTTTCCACTATCTCTTTTGATTTGACGCCATTTTAATGATGTATTACCACTTTTAGAATTGTAAATAATCCCAAGTACATCTCTTGCATTTACAAAAGTAATGTCTCTAATTTTTTTTAACGTTACTTTATCTGCAGCTTCTACATAGATAGAACCAAGACTTTCTTCTCTTTCTGCAAAAACCTCATAGTCATCCAAATAACTCCTTGGAGCATAGGATTTACAGGTACTAGATATGATAAATCTTCTAAAACTCTCCAATGAGGCTGCCACGTCAATTGTAACCATTTTGAAAGATTGATCCATTGGCCATTTATCAAGCTTCTTGAAAGACTCAATTAGTCTCAAAGCAAATCTTGGTTTGCAGGCAGTGATGTTTTAATCCCTATGATTGATGATGAAGATCTTGAGTTCTGAGCCTGCCTAGAATTTTTATGTCTGATTTACCATGACTTTCCGTGAAGTCTTTTACTCAATATTTGGAATTTAATACAAAAACGAGAAGGGCATATCTCAATATCACTCCAGAGGTAAGAAAACTAGTTAAAAAAAGCTCAATTCAGGAGGGATTGTGTCTTGTCAATGCCATGCACATAACCGCAAGTGTTTTCATAAATGATGATGAAAGCGGATTGCATCATGATTATGATAAGTGGTTAGAAGAGCTGGCACCTCATGAGCCAATTGACAAATATGAACACAACAAAACCGGAGAGGATAATGCAGATGCTCATCTTAAAAGACAAGTGATGGGACGGGAAGTTGTTGTTGCAATAACTAACGGTGATTTGGACTTTGGTCCTTGGGAACAGATTTTCTATGGAGAATTTGATGGAAGACGTCCAAAAAAGTTACTTGTAAAAATTATTGGAGAATAATTAGTTCATCCAAAATCGGCGTCTCTTTTCTGACTTTGAGATTCATTTTTTCTTGCAGCATCTCTAAATGCGTCATCGTGATTTTGAGGACCGTGACCACATTTAACACATGCAACTTTGTATCCATTTTCATTTTTTTGAAAAGTTTCACATCCACAAAAACATCCCATGTTTTTTGTATTGTGTAAGACGATATATCTTTTGGGATGTTCTGAGTTTATTAATTTTGAATTAAATTTTTACAACATTCTCCCATTGGAATGTCGTGATCATGAGGACATTTTCTTGGATGCTTTAGCATTGTACACAATGCATCAGTGAATTGTTTGTTCATATGATGCTCAATTCCACAGACCATTTCTTCGTCAATTTCGACTTTTAATGCGCTATCCATAAGGACTTCCAATAACCTACTATTTCTCATCATGCTTGATCCTACTCTTTCTCCTTCTTGGGTGAGAATGACTCCTGCTTTATTGTAATTTACAAGATTTTTTTCATTTAATTTCTTTAACATTTGTACAACACTTGGCTGTCTTACATTGAGCATTTTTGCAATCGTGCTTATTTTTACCTCTCCACCTTTCTCTTTAATGTGCCAAATGGCCTTTAGATACATCTCAACATGTTCTGCCTCTGCAGTTCCAACAAAAAGAGTTTCGTCGTTTATGCTATCCATATCAAACCTTCTTTGAATCTTTTAATAAATATTCAAAATATTCTCTTGCAAAGACAGCTAATCCCGCATGGTCTGCCCATATTGCAACAATCTCATTTGATTTCATATCTCCTCTATCTGGCCCAAGTAAAATTACAACATATCTTTTATCTGAAATTATTCCGCCACCAAACAATCCTTTTTTGATTTTTACATTCGCTACTCTTTTGATAGCTGTAATTGATTCTTTATCCATTTTATCAGAAGTAAGCAAGGTAATTTCAACTCCTTTATCGTGTAATAATCTAAGTTTTGGCAAAGCTAGTTTTACCAATTCTTGACCTGCTTCTGGTATTGCAATCATCACTTCATTTCTACATGATTCTACCATTTCTAAAATTTTTGATGTAATGTTGATTGCCCCAGAAAGAACCCAGATGTCTGGCTTTTCACTTGTCCCACTTTTTTCATATAGTGGAACTAATTCATTTAATATCACATTTTGATTTGTAGTAAATTCGTTTTCCATCTTTTGTTTTGTTGTTTCTAATCCAGTAGATGGAGACTTTGCAAAATATTTAGTTGGTCTTGAATCATCAGAACCTATCCATCCTTTCTCTTCCAGAGTTCCTAAAACTTCATAAATTTTAGAATATGGCACTCCTGATTTTTGACTAAGGTCAGAAGCGGTCAATTCTCCATCTTTGAGCAGAGAAGTAAATGTCTTGATCTCATAACTAGTCAATCCGATCTTTTCTAGTGCACGTCTTGTATTATCTGATATGTTCATGCGATCTAATCGTTCCGTTTTGGTATTTAAATCAGATATGCCTATCACCTAAATTCCATACGGGGCCAAGTGTGAAATGGATTATATACTATTTTTGAACGGATTTCAATATACATGGCTCTAATTCAAATTTCCAATCAATCAACAAAGAATCTAGGTAAGAAATCTACAATCAGATTTACTCAAAGCATATGTCCAGATTGTAATATGATTCTGGATGCTGAAGTTTTTGAGCGAGATGACAAGGTCTACATGTCAAAAATTTGTCCTACACATGGAGAATGTGAGGAATTATACTTTGGCTCTTATCAAATGTACAAGAAATTTAGTACATACTGGGTAGATGGAAAAGGAGCACATGCTCCAAACGTTATGATAGACAAGTGTTCATGCCCAAATAACTGCGGTTTATGTTCAAACCACTTGTCACACAGTGGACTCGCAAATATGATAGTAACAAACAGATGTGATCTTACTTGTTGGTATTGTTTCTTTTATGTTAAGAAAGGTCTTGAAGGGGCTTACATGTATGAGCCAGATCATGAACAGGTTAGAGGAATGATGAAGACTCTAAAGGCTGAAAGACCAATTCCAGGTAACTCGATGCAAATTACCGGCGGGGAACCAATGCTAAGAGAAGACATTACAGACCTTATTAAAATAATGAAAGAGGAAGGAGTTGATCATATTCAGATGAACACAAATGGTATTAGACATGCCATGGATCCAGAAGCAGCAAGAGAAGTTAGACTAGCTGGATGTAATAATTTGTATCTTAGTTTTGATGGTGTAACTGCCAGAACAAATCCTAAAAATCATTGGGAGATTCCTTATGCTCTTGATAGTTGTAGAAAAACTGGAACAACAGTTGTGTTCGTTCCAACAGTAATCAAATCTATTAATGATCATGAATTAGGAGGAATAATCCGATATGCGCAAAAAAATATGGATGTAGTTCATGCCGTTAACTTCCAGCCTGTTTCACTAACAGGAAGAATGGGAAAATCTGAACGTGAAAAATATAGAATTACCGTTCCTGATTGCATACAAAGAATTGAAGAACAAACAAACGGTGAAGTTACTGTAGATGATTGGTTCCCAGTACCAAGTTGTATGCCACTAACAAATGTAATAGAAGCATTTTCAAGTAAACCAAAGTACGAGTTGTCAATTCACTTTGCATGCGGTGCTGGTACTTACATCTTTGAAGATGAAGAAACCAAAAAATTTGTACCATTGACAAAATTCTGTGATATTCAGGGAATGTTAGAATTGTTTGAAGATAAAGCTGAAGAAATCCGTTCTGGTAAAAACAAATACTTTACAATGCTTGAGGTTGTAAGAAAGCTAAAGGGTTTTGTTGATACAAAGAAGCAACCTGCAGGACTAGATTTGGCAAAAATGTTCGGAAACATCTTGATGAAACGATCATTTGACGCAGTAGGATCATGGCATGTTAAAGGACTATTCTTAGGAATGATGCACTTTCAAGACAAATACAATGAAGATTTGGAAAGACTACAAAGATGTGATATACATTATGTAACGCCTGACCTCAGAATCATTCCATTTTGTGCATTCAACGTAATCCCAGAATGGTACAGAGATAGGATTCAAAAGAAATATTCCATCACTGTAGAGGAGTGGGAAGAAAGAGAAGGTGTAAAACTTGAAGATGGATTATACCGAGGTCTTATGAGACGTGGTGCAGGCGACGAGCTTGCTGCAGGATGTGCAAAAAGTCAGATGTTCCATGACGCGGCACAGGCTGTAATGTAAAATTCAATTCCACTACCAAAGAGTAATAAATAATCCTAAAAACAAACAATCAATTGACACCGTCCTTATTTTCTGTAGGTAAATTTGATTTTAAAACACAACACTTGCTGATAATTGGGATTTTAGCACTTTCTTTTACTACAGCATTTTTGATTAGGTCACAAGCTGCAGATTATGGTTTTGAATTAAACGAATTTGATCCTTTTTTTAATTTTCGAGCCACAGAATACATTGTAGAAAACGGCCTTACCGAATACTTTGATTGGCATGATGATTTGAGTTGGTATCCTGAGGGAAGAGATATCTCTGAAACATCACAAGTAATGCTTCATGTTACTACTGCTGTAACATATCAAATCTTTGGAGGAGATTCAAGTCTATATGATTTTACAATTTTATTTCCTGTAGTTTTTAGCTCATTGACTGCCATTGTAATTTTTGCTTTAGTTAGGGTGATTGGAGGAACTACTGCAGGTCTTTTTTCAGCAATGTTATATTCTATTTCAATTCCTATTATTCTTAGAGGTACTATCGGTTGGTTCAAATCAGAACCATTAGGACTATTCTATGGAATTTTAGGACTGTATCTTTTTTTGAGTGGAATAAAATCAGAGAACAAAAAAATTGCGATTTCTAAATTAATTTTTGGAGGAATAATTCTAGGATTTGGCCTTTCTGCTTGGGGTGGTATTCAGTTTTTTGTAATTCCTATAGGCATGTTTATTTTAGCACTTCCATTTGTTAGAAAGGATCATAATTTTCTTATTTGGAGTATCCCTGTATTTGTATTCTCATTTTTAGCAACTGCCTTAATGTTTGAATTTGTAGGAACAAAATTTGTATTTGGTTTGGGTGGTTTGTCTTTAATCGTCCCTACAGCAATTTTTATTGGCTGTATAGTTGTCCAGAAATTTAGTAAAATTGAAGCCAAGACAAGGAATGGACTAATCTTTTTGTTGATAGTGATAGTTGCATCTTCGTCTTTAGTGGTTATCAATGCAGAGGCTCAATTTCTCCCATTACCACAATTCCGATATCTAAATGCGATAAATCCATTTCTTACAACAGAAAATGCTTTGGTCGATTCAGTAGCCGAACATGCCACGACTACCATTGGCCAATCTTTCTTTTTCCACTCTATCCTCATGATATTTGCTGGAATAGGGATTTGGTTAATCCTAAGCAAAAAATCAATATCATACATAAAAAATGATATGATGGTTTTTTCTTTAATAATAGGATTAACCGGAGTTTATGTTAGTTCTGCTTTTGTACGATTAGAAGTATTTGCATCCATTTCGTTAATTATTTTATCTTCAATAGGACTATCCATCTTGATTAAAGAAATTTTTAGCCAAAAAAGCTTGGAAAAATTAAAGGTTCATTATGTATTGAAATTTTCATCCATAGGAATAATACTGATCTTACTTGTAATTCCGCTTGTTTTTCCAGCAAATTCTAATTGGGTTACAAGCACAAAAACACCGCCTACCATTTTAAACGGGGGATCTTCTTGGAATATTGCAACAGATGATTGGAAAGAATCATTCGAATGGATAAAAGCAAATACTTCAGAGGATTCTGTGATTGCAGCCTGGTGGGATTATGGGTATTGGTTAACTACAATGTCCGATCGAGCTACACTTGCCGATAACTTTACAGGCAATCATACCAGAATTGAGCAAATTGCACAAACTCTACTGAGTTCCCCTGATGATGCATGGAAAAACCTACAAGAAATGAAGGCCGACTATATTGTAGTTTTTGTTGTAGGACAAAGAATTGATCAAGGACAAAATGAGCCAATTTACATTTTAAGTGGAGGAGGAGATGAATCCAAAAAATCGTGGTTTATGCGAATAGCAGGAGAACCTGTAGGGAAGTATGTCCAACAAGATGGTATTACAGGAACAGATTATTTCTGGAATGAAACCTTGCTAGGAAAACTATTCCCATTCTCTACTCTGGCATATGTCGACACAAGAAACACTGATGTCCAATCTCAAACTTTTAGATTAGGACTTACCCCTGTTTATAATAAAGATATCAAATACCCAACAGATGGTAATGGCCCATTTAGGTATGTTCATGGATCCCCATCATTTGTAAACTCCGACAGAATTTTACTTGGTGTATTTGTATATGAAGTGAACGATAATTATATCCCTGGTTCTATTCAAAATTAAATTTCTTCATTTTGAAAAACTATGTCATTCATCTAAATCAATTTATACAAAGAATCATTTGAAATATTGATGTTTACTGGAATAGTTGAAGGAATAGGTAAAGTCAAAAAAATTTCAAAAATTACAAAAAATAGAAGTGCTATTCAAATGATTGTTGATTTAGGAAAGTGCGGTAAAGGATTGAAGACTGGTCAAAGTGTTGCACTGAATGGAGTTTGTTTAACTGTAACAAAATTATCCAAATATGGATGTACATTTGAAATGATTGAAGAAACAACAAAAAAAACTGATCTTGGAAATTTGATACCTGGAGGAATTGTCAATATTGAAAGAAGCTTGAAAGCTGGTGATAGATTAGAAGGACACTTTGTCTTGGGACATGTAGATGGTGTTGGCATTATTAAAAAAATAGAAAAAAAACCAAAGGAAGTTCAAGTTTGGTTCCAAATCCCCAAAAATTTGTCAAAATATGTTGTAAAAAAAGGGTCTATTGCTGTTGATGGAATAAGCTTAACTGTAGTTGAAATAAAAAACAATACGGCATCTGTTTGTCTTATTCCGCATACTATAGAAGTAACTAACTTTAAAACCAAAAAAATTGGAGATAAAATAAATATTGAAACTGATATACTTGGCAAATACATTTTAAAGTAAAAAATTCTATTTACCATTTTTTTGGTAATTACCAAAATTTTAGTAAACTTTATAATCTAAATAAAAATCCAATCAACTACATGTCCTTAGAATCTGGTTTGCAATCACTAAAACGAGGAGAATTTGTTCTTCTTTTTGATTCTGCAGGACGTGAAAATGAAATTGATTTAGTTGCAGCTGCAGAATTTGTTTCTCCTGAACATGTCGCTAGGATGCGTCAACATGCTGGGGGTCTTTTATGCATAGCAATGGACTATGATCTAGGAGCATCTTTGGGATTAAGATACATGCATGACATCTTGGCAGAAACATCCATTGACAAAGAAATGATAATGGGTCTTGCACCTTATGGTGATAAACCTACATTTTCAATATCTGTAAATCATTATCAAACATACACTGGAATCACAGATAAAGATCGGTCTTTAACAATCAGAGAAATGGCAAAAATTTTTGATATTGATAATAAAAAGAAAAAATTTGTATCTTCCTTTAAAACTCCAGGTCATGTGCCATTACTAATTGCATCCAAAGGATTATTGGAATCACGACAGGGCCATACTGAAATGTCTGTATATTTAACCAAATTAGCAGGATTAACTCCTGTTACAGCAATATGTGAGATGATGGATGCAGAAACCTATACTGCATTATCTCTTGACAAAGCAGAAAAATATGCAAAACAAAATGGTATCCCATTAATAGATGGAAAAGAACTGTTAGAATACTCTAGGGTGCATTAATTTTGAAAATAGGTTTAGTGGTTTCGGAGTTTAATGAAGAAATTACATCTAGAATGCTCTCAGTTGCTCAAGAAAAAGCAAAATCATTGAAATTAACAATAACATATACTTGCAAAGTTCCAGGTGCCTATGATATGCCCATTATTGTTGATGCATTATTACAAAAGAAAAATGTGGACGGCGTTGTAACCTTAGGAGCTATCATAAAAGGTCAAACAAAACATGATGAATTAATTGCAAATTCTACTGCAAAAATGTTAACTGAACTTTCCTTAAAATATCAAAAACCAGTGTCTCTGGGAATTACAGGTCCTGGAATGCAAGAAAGACATGCTTATGCAAGAATAAGGCCAGTTTCCGAAAGAGCAATTGAAGCAGTCGTAAAGATTTCAAAGGAACTAAAAGAGATTAAAAAATGATCCAACTAAGTATCCTAAAGATTAACGGATATGGTCCCTGGACTTTAACCTTGGGCAGTGATCGAGAACATGAGCTTCAAATGCTACAATCAAAACTTTATGGAGAGTTGCAAAGAATTTTTTCAGAAAAAAAATCACTTGTATTCCTCAATAGAGCAGATGAATTTTTTGTAGTTTCTAACGGATTAAATCTACAGGATCATATTAAAATTCAAAAAAACCTCAAAGAAAAATTTGATATCAACCTTTCAATATCTGTTGGTTTTGGAGATACTCCATTCGAAGCTAACCTAAAAGCCTACGAAGGAAAAAAAAATCAAATTTTCTTAGATAAGGAAAACAATATTTTTGGGTTTTTATCTGATAATGTGGAAAAAAATGTTACCATAATGCATTTTGATGTAGAGGATCTAACTTCTAAAAGAAAAAGTCTCTCTCCATTTGAGATTTCTTTGATCATCTTTGATTTGTATTCGAAAATGATGAAATTTTTTAGAAAATCAAATTCTTTGACCTTTTTTATGGGAGGTGACAATTTTATGGTAATAAGTGATAAAAATGCCACAAACAACGCACAAAATTTTATTGATTTAGTAAAAAAACAAGATGGAATTATTTTAAACTGCGGAATCGGAACCGGAAAAACTTCAAGAGAGGCTGCTCGTTTAGCGACAAAATCACTTGATACAATTAGAGAAATTAGAGATTCAGGAAAAGAAAAACCTGAAGTTTATGAATTAAAATGTTGATCAAGAATGTAAGTGCACTTCTTGGAAATGAGTTAAAATATATTCAAAATACAAACTTGAAAATCCAAAACGAGAGATTTACCAGAATTCAACCAAACATACATGCTAGTTCAAGTGAAAATGTTATTGACTGTGAGGGTTTATTATTAATTCCAGGGTTTGTTAATTGTCATACTCATATTGGTGACTCTATTGCCAAAGATATTACTTTGAATAGTTCAATGGATAAACGTGTTCACCCAGTTTCTGGAATAAAATCACAAATTTTAAAAAAAACTAGTAAAAATCATCTTAAAAATTTCATGAAAAATTCTTGCATGTCTATGCTAAAAAAAGGGATTACTACATTTGTTGATTTTAGAGAAGGAGGAATAGATGGAATTTTATTGTTAAAGGAAGCTCTTTCTGAAGTTCCTATTCGCTCAATTATCCTGGGTAGATTGGAATATTATCATAAATTTGATGAATTAAAAAAAAATACATCATTTCCACTAGAAAAAGTTGAAGAATTAGATAGTCTTCTAAAAAAATGTGATGGACTTGGAATTAGTGGCGCAAATGAAAATAGTGCATCCCAATTACGATATTACTCAAAAACCACTAAATTAAGAGCAATACACTCTGCGGAAACAAAAACTAGCATTTCCACTTCTAAAAAAATCACTGGAAATTCAGAAGTAATTCGGGCAATGGATCTTAAACCTCATTTTTTGGTTCATATGACTTATGCTTCTGAAGGGGATCTGTATTCAGCAGCAAAAAAAATCAGAGGCATTGTCATTTGTCCAAGAGCAAATGCTTCACTTGCAGAAGGTATTCCAAACATAAGTCTAATGAAAAAAACTGGCTGTACTATTGCAATTGGAACAGATAATATCATGATAAATTCTCCAGACATGTTTAGAGAAATGGATTATTTGTGGAAAGTATCTATGGCGATTAATAAATTTCGAATAAATCCTAAAGAGATTCTAAAAATGGCAACAGTAAATGCTGGAAAAATTTTAAAAAAAGATTTTGGAGTTATCGAAACAGGAAAATTGGCTGATGGAATATTCATCGATAAACATTCAATTGATTTAGAACCAATCCATAACGTTTATGCATCGATTGTGCACAGATGTTCCGAATTAGATATCAAGGCAGTAATGATTGGAGGGAAGATTGTACATGGAAAAATTTGATCCAAAAATAATTTTAAGTGCAGCAATATCAATAGATGGAAAAATTGCAACAAAAACTGGTGACTCTAAACTCTCTTCAAAAAAAGATCTAGTAAGGCTTCATAAATTACGTTCAAAAGTAGATGCAATACTCGTTGGCAAAAATACAGTAAAACAAGATGATCCATTATTAACAGTAAGATACACCAAAGGAAAAAATCCCATCAGAATAATTTTAGACTCTCATGGAACAATTTTAAAAGAATCAAAAATACTAAAAACAAGTGACAAAGTAAAAACCATTATCGTAGTAACAAAAAAAATAACTGGAAAAAATTTAGAGAAATTAAAAAAGTCTCATGTCGAAATTATATTTTCTGGAGAAAATAAAATAAATTTGAAGTCATTAGTAAAAAATCTTAAAAAAAGAAAAATCAAAACAATTCTTCTCGAAGGAGGTGGTACCATCAATTGGGAATTTCTAAAAAATAATTTAATTGATGAATTCTTTATTACAATAACTCCCCATCTTTTAGGAGGAATGGATTCAATTTCTTTGATTCAAGGTGAAGGCTATCATAAAATCATTAAATCTCCAAAACTTAGACTCCACGGGGTAAATAGGCTTGAGAATGACCTTGTTTTACATTATACAAAACTGTAAGTTATTATACCAAATTTGTAAGAAAAGTACGAGAAATTGGCAGTAAAAAAGAAAACCATAACCAAAAAGAAAAGCACAAGCAGCTCTAGCAAGAAAGCAAAATCTCCCGCTAAAGCTAAAAAAGCAGCATTTGGTGGATATGCAATTAACTTTGCTGGTCGCAAAGAAACAGTTGAACAAGTATTTGGCAAAAAACCAATTGCCCCAAGTGAAATGACAAAAAAAATCTGGGCATTTGTTAAATCCAATGATCTTTCCAACAAATAAAGAATAGTTAACGAAAAAGTTAACTCCTTTCTAATATTTTTATTATTTTTCCTTTAATAGAACAAGATATAGATATTACAACAGATAACTTATTTCGTGTCTACTGCATCTTTACGTAAAGATCATGAATTAATTGAAAAAGTTATCAAAGCAATGGAAGTTACAATACAATTACTTGAAAATGGTAAACCTCTTCCAGAATCCATACTTAATCCAGTAATTGATTTTTCAAAGAATTTTACTGATGTATGTCATCACAGTAAGGAAGAAAATGTACTATTTCCAGCTTTAGAACAAGCTGGAATGCCAAGAAATATGGGGCCAATAGCAATGATGTTGATAGACCATGAACGTTCAAGAGAGATTGGAAAGTTTATGGAAGAATCTGCATTAGAGTATTTTAAATCAGGAAATTCGGACAATCTAGTAAATTACATGAAGCAATATGTTGAGCATATAACTGAGCATCTGTGGAAAGAAAATAATCGATTATTCATGATGGCAGAAGCTCGACTACAGTATGTTTCTGATAAGGTTGATAAGGAATTAACTTCCACAGAAGAATCGAAGCTTAGAGAAACTGGCAAAACTCGAGAACACTATGAAAAATTAGTAGAAAATCTAACTGAGGATGTATTAAACCAAAAAAACTAATTTACTCAACATAATGATGATGAGTAAGATTATCATAAAATCTTACTGATTTAATATTTACGAATTCAAGCATGCCATATCTTGACAATTCTCTTCCAAACCCACTGTGTTTTATTCCTCCAAATGGGATTCTTGGGTCAGAAAGAACAACATTATTTACGCTCACTATGCCTGAATCTATCCTTCTTGACATCTTATCAGCTTTTTCTAAATCCTTGGTCCAAATGCTAGCTCCTAAACCAAATTCTATATCATTTGCTAATCTAATTGCCTCACTTTCATTTTCAACTATAGTCACTGGAGCAACTGGCCCAAAAGTCTCTTCTTTTGCAATTCGCATGTTTGGTTTCACATTTGTAATTATTGTTGGTTGGTAATAGTAACCATCACCATCAATCTCTGAACCTCCTAGAAGAATCTCAGCTCCTTTTTCTTTGGCATCCTCTACAATTCCTGAAATAGTTTCGAGACCTTCTTTACTAGAAATTGGTCCCATGTCCGTTTCCATAGATAATGGATCACCTACCTTTAGTTGAGATGCCTTTTTGATAAATAGCTCAATGAAGTCTTTTGCAATATTCTTTCCAACAAAAAATCTCTTTGAAGCAACACAACTTTGTCCGCAATTGATAAACCTCCCTTTAACTGCACCTTCTGCAGCTTTTTCAATTATTGCATCATCTAATACAATAAAGGGATCACTTCCCCCCAATTCTAATACACATTTTTTTAAATTCATGGCAGCACGTTCTCCAACCTTTGCTCCAGCATTTGTACTTCCTGTAAAAGTAACAGCATTAACATCAGAATCAATAAGATGATTAGCTGAATCTACACTACCTACTAGAGTTTGAAATATTCCATCTGGGATGCCTGATTCTGTAAATGCTTTTTCAATTTCGATTCCAGACTGCATAGTTAGCCTGGATGGTTTCATTACAATTACATTTCCTGCCATCAAACATGGGGCTGCAAATCTCAAAGCTTGCCAGTAAGGAAAATTCCAAGGCATTATAGAACCAATTACTCCTAATGGCTCAAATGTTAAGAAACTTTTCCTTGCATCTGTGTTTAATACCTCATCTGAAAGAAAACTATCTCCGTGGTCTGCATAAAATTCTAATGCCCATGCACATTTCTCTACTTCTCCAACTGATTCCTTTAGGGCCTTTCCCATCTCAGAAGTAGCTATTTTTGCGAGCTCTACCTTATTTTTTTTCAAATATTCTACTAAATTGTAAATATAGCTTCTTCTTTTTTCATAATCTTTTTTCCATTCAGGAAATGCACGTCTAGCTTTTCCCACAAGGTGAAAAACTTGATCTCTATCCATAGGAGTATACTCTGCTATCTCTTGACCTGTTGCTGGATTCACCGTGGTGATTTGCTTCAAGGATCTATTCCAACAGTCACTCCTATTTATTTTAGTGAGCTTAGAACCATATTCTTTGAATGATGATTATTAAAAATGAAATTTTTTAATCGATTTTTTTAAAATACTTGTTGCATGTCTTTTTTTATGTCATCAATTTTCTTGGCAAATGCTTTTTTTGCTTTATCATTTTTCTTTAAATTTAAGACATTCTGACATGAAGGACATTTGAACATTCCTTCTAATGCTTCTTCAAATGTTACTCTAGGACAATCTTCATTTCCACAATGATAAAAATCAGAATGATTTTCAAAATCTAATCTCTGTTGAAGCCTTTCGGTAATCTTCTTTTTTTGATTCTCTATAAAATGCTCTACTTCCTCTCTTCTGGTTCTCCATCTATAAACAAACCAACCTTTTCTTTCATCCTTTACTCTAATTCCTGTTATTAGGGACTTCCCAAAAAGATCATACAAAACTTTTCTGACCATATTGATTCTCAAACCAGTTGAACTAGCAATCTCTTCATCAGTTGCATCTTCTGCCTTCAAAAGCGATCTTGCAACTTTTAGATATTCGTCTCCTCCAATCATGGATGCGATTCTCACGAATGGATCTTCGTATTTGTCGACCAACTTTAATGACTCTCTATGTTCTATTATTAATCCCTTGTTTCATTTACTACTACGTTTTTACCCTTTTTTGAAGGTATGATCTTCTTTTTTGCCCCCGAAAAAATGTTTTCAAATTGATTGCCATTCTGAATTCTATCTAAAAGAACGGCCAAACCACTTATTTCTGAATGAGGCTGAGAACCTATTGCAACATTATAATCAGCATATTCATAAATCTCTCTAGGAACTTTTTCAGCTCCAACTACAATTATTATGTTATTTTCTTTTTTTAATTTAGATTGAATTTCATTAATGTTTTCTCCATACATTGTAAGGTGAATGATTTTGAAACCTTTTTCTTTTTTCTTTTTCAATATGGGTTTCCAATTTTCAATAAACTCAATTGAAAAATTTCCTCCCCAATTCTTATTAATTTTGTCTAATGTATCTTTGATTTCTGGATTAACCTCGCTCATAAAAATTTTAGAAGCACCAAAAGCCCTGGCCACTAGAGCAACATGTGTAGTTACTCTATCATCTCTTACTAATCTTTGACCTATTCTTACTACTTCAAACACCATATGGATCATTTAGTCCTTTTACTTTGGATTTTATGTTACTGTATGAACTTTCATTTTCAATTATATCTTTAATTAAAATTTTCAAATTTTCAATATTTTTCTCTGCTAAGGCAGAAACAGAAATCCATTTTTTATTTTCAGTTAAATTTAAAATTTTTACTTTTTCTTTGATTTCTTCTTTTGAAACTAAATCTGATTTATTTAATGCAAAAATAATTTTGTCCCACTCTGCTCCAACCTCACTCAAAGTTTGCATGCAACTTGATACCTTTTTTTTCAAGTCAAAAACAGAATCGCTAATATCAATTACTAAAATAATTACATCTGTAAAGATTAATTCTTCTAATGTAGACTTGAATGCATCTATCATGTATGCGGGTAATTTACTGATAAAACCAACGGTATCTGCAATTAAGAATGGCTCTTCATCTATGGTAATTCTTCTAGTTGTAGTAGAAAGTGTGGTGAAAAGTTCTTTACTCTCTTCTTTTGATTCTCCTGTTAATTTATTAAATAATGTAGTTTTTCCTGCAGATGTATATCCAGCCAATGATATAGTTTTGAATCCTTGTCTTTTTCTTGACTGACGGTGAAGCTCTCTTTGTTTCCCTGCTTTTTCTAATTTCGATCTTACAGTTTGCATTCTATGTTTTATGTCATTATAGTACACATCCACTTCAAATTGACCGATTCCCATAAAACCTGGTTGCTCTCCCAATCTGGTTAAACGAACTCTTTCTTTTGCTCTTGCCATTTCATATCTTAATTGGGCTAATTTTACTTGTAATTTTGATTCAGAACTTGATGCTCTATTTTCAAAGATCTCTAGAATTAGTGCCTCTCTATCTAAAATTTCTCTGTGAAGGACTGAAGCTAAATTATAATTTTGACTAGGTTTTAGAATCTCATCAAAAATAATGACATCAGGCCTAAGCTTTTCTGTGAACTCTTCTAATTTTTCCAGTACTCCACTACTAATTCCATATTTTGGCTTTTTTAAGAAATTTTGTGTAATCGTATGCATAATTTTGTAACCTGCAGAATCACACAAACCTACTGCTTCATTTATTGAATATTCCTTGTCATATGTAATTAAAATTGCAGATTTCATTGTTCTCCTTTATTCAAAATTAATTGATTAAATCCTATTCCTTTACTCTCCTAAAATTATGCCTTTTTCCTTAAGGCTTTTTCTATATTCATGTTTAGGACAATCTCTGCAATATCACTGGCATATTCTGAAATTCTTTTTATACTTTCTGTCATTCTCCTGATTCTGTAAATTTCCTCATCATCTCTAAGAGACTTTGATGCATCACGAATTTTTCTTTCATATTTGACAATATCAGCTGCTTTTTCAATTATTTGTTCGGCATGAACGTAATCTTCTTTGAATAAAGCAAGACAAGAATCATCTAAAACATCTAAACAGAATTTATTCATATCTTGAATCTTATCTAAAATCTCCTTTTTCACAGTTTTTTTAAACTCTAATAGATCTTGGGCTATAAAGGCTGCATGATCCCCTGTTCTCTCTATATTTTTTACCACCAACCTATATCCAAGACAATCTCTGGCATTTCTGAATCCCATTTCTTTTAACATGTGCTCATTCTGAATTGCAATTTTCAATTGACGAATAATGTAAAACCCAAATCTGTCTACCTCATCGTCTGTATTGATCACTTCTTGTGCAAGTTCCAAATTATTTTCTTTAACAGCCAATATTGCATCGTTTGACATCGATTTTGTTAAATGAAGCATTCTTTTGAAGGCTCCATCAACTGATAATTCTAAAAGGTTTACCAAAACTTGAATAGTAATCCCTCCAGTAGAATCTGAAATAATTTCAGAACCCATCAACATTTTTTTTACTGCTTCTTTGACCGCATTCCTTTGAATGGGATTTAATCTTCCAGATTTTGGTTTAATGTTAATTGTTTTGTAACCCAAAAAATAAAGCGATATTAATTTTCTGATAATTCCAGATGTTTTTTCTTGCTCACCAATCTCAATTATTGCATCTTCTTTTTTTTGGGACCTAGGTTCAAACTTTGGTGGGTAAAGTTCTAATGTTGAAGATCCTTTTCTTATCATTCTAATCTGATCTCCTTGTTTTAGCCCAAGTTCCATAATCCACTGTTTTGGGAGGGATACAATATACGATGATTTTCCTGTAAACTGGATTTTTCTAGTTTCCTCTCTTTCATCCATAAACTAAATATAAAATTCCTATCTATATAGTTTGATTAAAAAAATAAATAAAAACATTGAACTAATATTTAGAAAAAGTCTTGAGTATGTATATGGATCACTTGCTCAAACTAAAACAAACAATTGATGCCCTTTTTGGAGAAGGCGTGTCACGTTATTTACCTAAAAAAACCAATATTGTCCTTTCAAAAAAAACTGGCAGAATTAGAACTGTGCATCATGAGGATAACCTTCTCTGTACATTAAGAATTGATGGTGGATTAGCAATTACCACTTACTTTGCTCAAATTCTACTAAAAAGCAAAAAATTCAAAGAAAATTGTCTGATTGTAAACAACGATGCAGCTCCTTTTGTTAAAGAAGGAAAATCTGTTTTTTGTAAACACGTTGTTTGGAGCGGAAAGAATATTCGAATATCTGCAGATACTCCAATTTTATTTGAAGACAAGGTAATAGCGGTAGGTAGGGCTGTCTTATCTTCAGAAATGATAAATGATTTTAGAAAAGGGGTAGCAGTAAAAGTCAGAGATAGTTTAAAAAGTCGTAATGAGGAAATATCATCATGATGAGAGGGGGTAATCGTGAAATGCGAAGAATGATGGACAAGATGGGTCTTGACATGAAAGAGGTCTCTAATGTACAAGAAGTAATTATTAAAACTGATAAAAAAGAAATCATAATTTCAAAACCCTCAGTTACCGAAATGAAAGCCCAAGACAATTCAATATTTACTGTGACTGCAGATAGTTATGAGGAGGTAGAACTTGAAGTTCCAATATTCTCTGAGGATGATATACAATTAGTAAGTCAACAGGCAGGAGTAGATGAACAAAAGGCAAAAAGTGCTCTAGAAGAGGCAAAAGGCGATCTTGCTAGGGCAATTTTATTATTAACTAGTGGTTAGTACATTTGTACGAATTTCGTACCTGAAAAATAATAAAAATGAATGATTTAAGTAATGGATTAAGGGGATTTGATTATAATGAGTAGTATGGCTGAATCAAAAGTAACTGGAATAATTCAATCACTTAGCGCACTGGAAGACGACTTGGATTCTCTTAATTCCAAAGTTTCAGATATGAAAAAACAACTTTCTTTGAAAGCTCAAACCGAAATTGATACATTACTTGAAAAAACAAGAGAAATGGCCACCAAAGAAGCCGAGCTAATCATCAATGCCTCAAAAGAAAAGGCCAAAAAAGAATCAGAAAGAATAGCCAAAGAAGGTCAAACCAAACTCTCTGAAATAACATCTAGAATAGATTCAAACTTTGATCAAGCAGTAAGTCATGTTGTGTCAACTGTTTTGAAGGCATAAATCTAAATCCAAGATCTAGATTTCTAAATTATAGATCCCTTAGTTAATACACGTATAGGAATTGCTACCACATACGGTAAACCATACTATCGATTTTCGAATCTCCTAAAAATATTAGAATTGCCATTTGATTCAATATTGCCTGATGAAATTTCCAAATATACTGGAAATTTAATACTTACAACGAGAGAAGAGATTCCATTAAAATGTGAAAAACCAATATTGAATGAAGAGATATTTGATCTACATTCAACTGTGATACGGGGATTAATGATTCAAAAATTAAGTATAGGATATGCAGAACCGAATCTCATAATGGGAATTGATCCTGGTAAAAGAATTGGTTTGTCAATATTTTATTTTGGTAAAGAAATAGAGAGTTCTTTTCATTCATCAATAGAAAATCTTGTTTTTCATATCATAGGAATTTTAGGAAATTTGTGGGCCAAAAGAAAGATTGTAAAAATTGGAAATGGAAATATGGATATTGCCAAAAAGATTGAAGAATTACTTAACCTTAGATTTTGCTCCTCTTTTGAATTAGAATATGTAGATGAAAGCAATACAAGTCTTAAAATTAAAAACTTCAATCAAAGGGGAAAACGAGATATGCTTTCTGCAAAATTTATTTCTCAAAGAGAAGGATTCCGATATTCAATTCTTCCACTTTCCTTGACTGGGTGAGCAAATCTAAATTCTAATTTTTTAAAATGAATTGAAAATTTTTCAAAAATTCCTAATCTCCCACTTTTGAAATTCATAAAAGTAGATATTTTTGTTATTCAGCCTGAAAGATTTTTTGAAAAATTAAAAGAAAAGCAATTTTTTACAAAATTCCTATTAAAAGATGAAAATATTATTCAAACACCTATATTGATAGACATTAAAATTTCAAAAAAACAATCAATAATTAAAACTATACATATTTATTGAAGTTTTGCTCGTTTTTTTTGAAACTTATTATGTTGATCGAATCAAATTTCATAATTTTTATAACAATTAAGATAAATTTAAGGAATTTTTATCGATCCATCCTTATATAGTTATGAATTCTACAATATACTACCAAGATGACTTGTAAAGGAATTTGCGTTAGATATAAGGCTCAAAAGCCTGTAGGAACCGGAAGATATGCTTCTGGACAAAGAAGATGTCAAATTTGTGAAATATTCATCAAATGGGAAGGTCTATGGTGTCCATGTTGTGGATATAGATTAAGAACAAAACCAAGAAATCTCAAATACAAAGCAAAACTTCGTGCAAGAGTTGAAGCTGATTCAATTGAGGCAAAGGCAATTGCTGAAGAACAACATGAAGAGATTATTGAGGCAGTAGTTAAACCAAAAGCCAAAACAGCAAAAACTGTCAAAGCCAAAACAGCAAAAACTGTCAAAGCCAAAACAGCAAAAACTGTCAAAGCCAAAACAGCAAAAACTGTCAAA
>Ga0210081_1000049_pt1 | contig 27408 bp, 21 predicted proteins | sample White_ThreeSqA_D_FD_185589 | JGI IMG/M metagenome (GOLD analysis project Ga0210081, IMG submission 185589) | Wetland microbial communities from the San Francisco Bay, California, USA, that impact long-term carbon sequestration -... | ecosystem: Environmental > Aquatic > Marine > Wetlands ...
GCGGACCGTCAGCTCCCAGGTCACGTAGGTCTTTTCTGCGATCTGGATACGATAAGCCACGGCGTCCCCGTCCACAGTCAGCGTGCCGCCACCCGCGTCGGAGTTGAGTGCGAATTCGGCTTCTGCGAGGTCCGGGCGGTTGTAAGCGACCAACCTGGTGCTGACCATCGAGCTTTCCTCGTCACCGGTAAAAACGATGATCAGGTCGCGATTCGGCACCCAGTCTTCTTTCAGCAGGCGAATGAACGTCGACGTAATCTGGGCAACGCCGAACTTGTTGTCCTTGGTGCCACGGCCATAGAAATACGTGTCGTCCCGGGTCAGCTCGAATGGCGGCCGCTGCCAGTCTTCCGCATAGGCCTCGACGACGTCCATGTGTGCCAGTAGCAGTATCGGCGCCTTGCCGGACGTGCCATTGCCCCGGTATCGCGCGATCAGGACCGCGGTATCGTCCACCGGCACTACCTCGACGTCCTCCTCCGGGAGACCGGCCGCGATCAATTCGCCGGCAAGGTACTCGGCCATGATGGGCACGTTACCGAGGCCTTTCGAGGTCTCCATGCCGATGATGGTCGTGTAGATTTCCAGTGTCTTCCTGGCGTGCTCAGAGTCGACTTCCTGGGCGGCCACTGAAGTAGCCAAGAGGAAGAACGCCATTGTTGCTATCATTGCTTTCATTGGATCCGGTCCATTCGATGTGGCCGCCTTAAGCGTCGTGACGCGTGAGAATAGCATGCAATCTGAGGCAGAAAACGCGTTGAAGATACGTCCCAAGCGGCAGCTTTCCGGTCGCTGTGCGAGTGCGTTACTCGTGCTGCTTCTTGCGCACGGCGCCGCCCTTGCGCAGTCGGTAACGGCCGATGAGCTCGACGAGGAACCCGACAGGAAATCGGCCGACAAGTCCGCCAAGACCGATGTGATTCCCGACCTGCGCCTCGACGACCTGAAGTTCAAGGCCTCGAAGGGCAATTTCCTGGTGGTCCCGATCCCGTTGTCGAACCCGACGCTGGGCACGGGACTCATTCTCGGCGCTGGTTACTTTTATTCACAGACCGCGGAGCAGAAAGCGGCCCAGCCCGCTTCTGTAACCGGGGCCGCGGGCATGTATACCAGCAATGACAGCTTCGCGTTTGCTGTCGGGCAGGCAAGTTACTGGGATGATGACAAGTGGCGCTTCAAGGGCGGCCTCGGGTATGCCAACCTGGAACTGACCCTGCTGGCACCATCGAGCGGTCCCTCCGGCATCGAGACCGACTGGTCACTCGAAGGTGAAGTCGTCAGTGCGCAGATCTCGCGCAAAATCGGGGGGCGTTGGTACGCTGGCATCCATGGCCAGTATGTTAATTTTGACCAGACTATTTCCCTGGTAACGGCGTCCGAACAGTTCGCCGTCCCCAGCAAGGTCCGCTCGGGCGGCCTCGGGTTGAACCTGACTTTCGACAGCCGCGACATGCCATCGAACGCCTACACCGGACGCTATATCGAGCTCCAGGCCTTGTTCAACTCGGAGTCGCTCGGCAGCGTCGACGACTACCAGGCCTACAGCCTCAGCTACCGCTCCTATCACCTGCTGAAGCCTGATTTCGTACTGGCCTGGGAGGCGGTAGGCTGTGATCGACAAAGTTCGACACCGCTCTGGGACGCCTGTCGCATCGACCTGCGCGGCTTCTCGGTGACCGACTACATGGGAAAATCATCAGCCTACGGCCAGGCGGAAGGTCGCCTCAGGCTATCGGAACACTGGGGCGTCGTGGCTTTCGCCGGCGCCGGGCAAATAACGGACTCGTTCAGCGGTTTCGACAACAATGACTGGATACCCAGCTACGGCTTCGGTCTGCGCTTCATGGTGATGCAGTCGCAACGCATCAACATGCGGCTCGACTATGGTTGGTCGACCGACAGTAATGCGGTATATCTTGCCGTCGGCGAGGCTTTCTGAGGGTAAGCGAATGCGCGACAAGTCTGTATTGCAATACCGGTCTGCAATCATCAGCCTCATCCTGCTCGTCATCGCCGGTTGCGCGAGCGTACCTACCAACCTGCCCAAGACGGAATCAACAGCCATGACCGACACGAGCCAAACGAAATTGGCCGGGGCTAGCGCGCAATGGCGTGCCGGCAACCCGACACTCAATGGCTTCTATCCGCTGACCCAGGGTCTGGATGCATTCGGGGCCCGACTCCTGCTGATGGATCACGCCGAAAAAAGTATTGATGTGCAGTACTTCCTGATGAAGCCGGACGCTGCCGGGCTGGTGTTCGCCGAACGAATACTGGCAGCAGCTGACCGCGGCGTACGGGTTCGTTTCCTGATCGACGATGTGTTCACGACGGTCAAGGACAACGCTTTCATCATGATGGACGAGCACCCCAACATCGAAGTGCGCATATTCAACCCGATCTCGAGAAAGGGCATCTATGCATTGAACTACGCCGGCAACTTCAAGCTCGCGAACCGCCGCATGCACAACAAGGCGTTCATCGTGGACAACGCGCTGGCAATCGTCGGTGGCCGCAATATTGCCGAGGAGTATTTCCAGCTCGACACGACCGGTGAATTCATCGACTTCGACATGCTCTCGGCCGGGCCGATCGTCCAGCAGCTCTCCGGTGAGTTCGACGAGTACTGGAACCACAAGCTGGCTGTTCCGATGTCATACTTTTACGACGAGGAAGACAAGGAACTCGAGGCCCGGATACGCGAGAATGTGACGGCGGAGATGAAGCGGTCGGGCGACACAATCTACGGCGACGCAACCAGTACGCAGCTGATGCAGAAGCTGCTCAAGGGCGAAATCGAAGCCTACATCGCCGAAGCCAGGTTGATCGCCGACTCGCCTGACAAACTGCTGGAGAAAGTCTCGGCGGAACAGAAGCTGGTCGCCACCGCAATTGCCGAAGCGATGTTGCTGGCAGAAGACGAGATCATCATCTTCACGCCGTATTTCATCCCCGGCAAGGCAGGCCTCGAGCTGATCAATGAGGTTCGTGCCAGGGGTGTGCGCGTCGTGCTGGTGACAAACTCACTCGCGACCAACAACCACACCTCGGTGTATTCGGCCTATTCGAAGTACCGCAAGCCGGTGCTCGAGGCAGGCGTCGAGCTCTGGGAAGCGCGCGGCGACGCGGCAATGACCATATTGCCTGACGGGACCAGGACGCAGGAGCACCTGACCCTGCATACCAAGGGCATCATCATCGACCGGCGCTATGCTTTTGTCGGTTCGCTGAACCTCGATCCGCGATCCATCGACATCAATACCGAGATGGGCGTCATTATCGATTCAAAGCCGATGAGCGAAGGGATGGCCAGGCGGGCACTGGAGGGTGTTCCGCCTATGGCATACCGCGTGCAGCTCAATGACAAGGGCAAAGTGACATGGCACGCGACGATCGACGGCAAAGAGGTGGTCGAGACAAAGGCGCCGCAGACATCTGCATGGCTGCGCTTCAAAGCCTGGTTCCTGAAGATTGCGCCCGAGAAACAGCTCTAGCTTCGCTACAGATTTTCCTCGACCGGCTGGCCGCCCTGCTTGTAAATGACGCCGCCTTTCATGACGAAGTCGACGTCCTGCAGCAGGTTGATGTAGGCGAGCACGTCGCCGTGCACGGCGATGATGTCGGCTTTCTTGCCGGCCGATACGCTGCCCAGTTCGTCGTCGACGCCCATCATGACGGCGGGCCAGTAAACCGCAGAACGGATCACCTCCATGACCGGTATGCCCATCACGCGCACCAGCACGTCCAGCTCGTTCCAGGTTGACTGGCAATGGAACTTCATCGGTATGCCGCTATCGGTGCCGACCAGGAACACGACGCCGGCATCCCGCAACTGTGCGATCTTCTTCTTCAGCGTCGGTTTGCGCAGCGGTGTGAGTTGGGTGTAGCTGAGCTGACCCGGATGTGCAATCGACGCGCTGATGTCGGCGATCGTCGCGGGCTCGAGACCACGATGCCAGCAGCTGTCGTCGAGCTTCTCCGGGTTGGCCACGGTGCGATCGAAGTTCCACAGGCCTTCGACGGTTGGTGTCCAGTAGAGCGGCCCGCCGGCAACACGACCCGTTGCGGTACGCTCCTTCAAGGCCGCCATGACATCCGGCGGATACTCGGGTGCCGTCGTCAGCCCGGTGTGTTCGAAGTTGTCGACGCCGATCTGCAGGCCGACACGGATCTCGTCCGGGCGATGCGCGTGCGCAACGACTTTCATGCCACGCTGGTGCGCCTCGTCGACGATGGCGCTGGAGACCTCGATCGGCATCTGGTCCTGGTCGATGAGCTTGACGATGACCATGCCCGACTCGTCGAGCGTTGCGACCTTGGCGCGCGCGTCTTTCGGCGACGTCACGGCCCAGCGGTAGCCTTTCTGCCAGTCGGCCACTTCCGCCTGCAGGAACGGGCCCGACATGAACAGCCTCGGTCCCGGGATCTCGCCGCTTTCGACGCGCTGCAACAGGGACATCGACGCAGCGAGCGGCGCCCCGAGGTCGCGCGCGGATGTCACACCGGCGAGTAACAGCTGGACGGCCGTGGCCGGCATGATCTCGGTAGCGAATACGTCCGCGTAGGTCGCTTGCCAGTGCGGATAGTCGGCATGACCGCTCAGCATCAGGTGCGCGTGACTCTCCCAGAGCCCTGGCAGCACGTCCATGCCTTCGGTCGAGATCACGGTATATCCCGGCGGGACCGGCAAAGAGCCGGTCGTCCCGACCTCGACGATCGTGTCGTCCTCGATGAGAATGACGCTGTTCAGGATCGGTGCGTGACCGAAACCATCGATCAGCCGGCCACCGACCAGCGCCTTCAGCTCCGCCGCATGCGCCGCGGACGTTGCAGCCGCGAAGAGCAGGGCGGCCACAAACAGCGGCCTCGTTATGCAGCGCATCAGTCGTGCCGCTCCGGGTGGTCGAGGCGCGCATACAAGGTCTGTATGCCGTACTGCATATAGCCGGTCTCGTCCGGTCCTGGCCCGGGTCGCCGATAAATTTCCGACTGGTCCTGCACGCACTCGTCGTAGTGCGCGTTACGGTATTCGGTATACGTACAGTTCAGCGCGCGCTTCACATCGTCAGTCAATACGGCTTCCTCGGGCTCGGGGGTTTCGATAGGTGTGACAGGCCCGGTATCGAGTGTCGCAATCGGTGCCGGATCCGCTGGCTGCTGGCGCACTTCCGCAGTAAACAGGCGCAGGTCCTGAACCAGGAAGAACGCACCGATGACGAATGCGGTCCTGAGGATCATGGCCAGGTTATCGACGAACGCATTACACAGGCGCAGCACGAGCGGTTCATTCGCAAGAGCCGGTTGCGCGCTACCACGCAATGTCTGTTTACGTTTGCGTCCCATGATGCGCCCCATCTTATCAGACCGGGCCGGGATTTCTTCGCGCCAGTCGATAGATGCCGATCGTCAGCAGCGGGATTACGTAAACCAGCAGGAAGCCCCAGGCCATTGTGCCGTATCCCTTCGCGATCAGTGCCGTTATACCCCACAGGGACAGACCGGCGCTGACCAGGATCGCTGCGACCGCGATGCCGGCGCGGGACAGCGGGTCGAGCGCGGTGTCGTGCTCATCCTTCAGGTAGCCGTCAATACGATCGTTGATGCCTTGCAATACGCCGGCGCCGGTCTCGATGAAGGTGCCGAACAGCATGATCGTATACACAACGACCAGGCCCGAGTTCCCGAGCTGCCCGATCATCCAGTAAACAGGTATCGGCTCGTCAAGAACCGCCGGCCAGGCCGTCAGGAAGGTCACCTGGAAAATCAGTGCGGGGGCCATCGCGATGACGCCGGCCACGATTCCCGAGCGCACGGCTTCGCCGCGCGTCTCGAAACCGCGAGCGACGTAGAGCAGCAGCGGCACGATCGCGACGTTATACATGGCGTACCTGAGACCGCTCTGCCACCAGCCATCCAGCACGTCGGCCTGCACGAGGGCATCTGCAATCGACACGCCCTGTTGCGAAAAGACCGCGACGAAGAATGCGATGAACACCGCGTACAGGAAAAAGGACCAGAACGTAAGCACCTGCTTGATCAGCTCCTGCCCGTAGAACGCGAGGATCCCGATTGCAATCAGCATGATCATCAGGCCGAACGCATAGGGAATGCCGAAGTGATCCCGCAGGATGTTGCCGGCGGCCGACGCCAGCACGGCAAGTATCAGCAGGAACAGCAATATGAAAAGGACCTCGAACGCGACCCAGCCCCGGCCCAGCAACTGCTTGAAAAAGTGCCGGTAGTCATAGGTTGCGAAACTGCGCGCAAATTCGAAGGACGTCGCCAGCACCAGTGCCAGCGCAACGAACGCGACGCCAATACCAAGCAGGCCGCCGCCACCGCCGTAGGACGTAAAATACTCGACAACTTCGCGGCCCGTGCCGTAGCCGCCGCCGACCATGACGGACTGGAATACCGCGCCGGGCACGATGTAGATGCGAAAAAAGCGTGCCGTCGTCACCGTCCTCATCCGTCCAGCAATTGCTTTGCAATCGATGCGCAGCCATCGATGACAGGATCCACGCACGGCAGTCCGGTCTCGGCCGCAAGCCGTTCCAGGTAAGAATTCCGGTCCGCTGCGGGGAGTCTCGACGTGTTCACGCTGACGCCGACGCAACGAATCTCCGGATTGGTGCGGCGCCCGAGTGCCAGGTTTAGTTGTATGCACTCGTCAATCCCGGGCGGCTCGAAGCCGGGAAACCCGAGGACCCGTGTCCTGGTCGCGTCGTGGCAGATGACGATGGCGTCCGGCTGCGAGCCATGCAGCAGGCCGAGACTGACCCCGGCGTAGCCTGGGTGAAACAGCGATCCCTGGCCCTCTATGACGTCCCAGTGATCCGGCGCGTTAGCCGGCGACAGCACCTCGGCGGCGCCGGCCACGAAATCCGATACGACGGCATCGATCGGAATGCCCTCGCCGGCGATCATGATGCCGGTTTGCCCCGTCGCCCGGAACGTCGCGTCCGCGCCCGCTTGCTGCAACGCGGCATGCAGCGCGAGCGCCGTGTATTTCTTGCCGACTGCGCAATCGGTACCAACCATCAACACTCGCTTGCCGCCGCGTTTGACGCCGCAGCCGACCGGCAGCCCGCGCGGCGGCACCCGGACATCGATCAGCCGCGACCCTGACCGTTTCGCCGCCGTCGCCAGTTCGGCGTTGTCCGTGAGCCTGCTGTGCAGCCCGGCGACGACATCGAGCCCGAGGTTCGCCGCCTCGACCAGTACTCCCCACCAGTCGTCCGGCAGGGCGCCGCCAACGGGCGCCACACCGATCAACAGGCTTTCCGCGCCTGCCGCGGCGGCGGCACCGAGGTCCATGTTCGGCACGCCGAGATCGACGGCACTATCCGTCAGGCGCAGCTGCCCGACGACGAGTTCCCGGCGCCAGTCGACGAGGCCGAAACCGGTTTTCGCGTAGGCGATGTCTTCCTGGTCTCCGACAAATACCAGGTACGGCGTCCGCAGGACGATCCTGTTCGGTTCCGCAGTCATGTTCAGGCGCCGAGCACCGCCGTCAACGCAACCCCGATAAACGTCGCGATGGCGTAGCCGAACATGCCAACGAGGATGCCGGGTGCGACCAGCGGCTGCCATCCCTTGCTCGCCGCCAGCGCCGCGGCCGGCGCCGGGCCGAGAATGCAGGCGTTCGATGCAATCAGCACCTCTGCGAGGTCGAGTTTCATGAATCGCCCGACGATCACGAGCAGGATCAGATGCACGACGACCATCACAACGATGAAGAGAATGATCGGGAACGCGGCACCCAGCACGTCGCCGAGATTGGCGCCCGCGCCGATGGCCACGAAGAAGATGTACATGAACAGGGTGCCGATCTCGAAATCGGACGACACGTGGCGTACCACCGGCTTCGCGAAATTGGCCACCAGCAGCGACAACGCGGTCACGACGAGAATGAAGAGCGAATCGAGTTCGAAGAACGTCGTGACCGCCATGCTCACGGCGCAGATGACAAGGCTGACTGCCAGCCCGGTTGCCGCGCTGCCGAGCCGGAACGGCTCCGGGTCGGCTTCGGGTGCAACCGCTGCCTGCGGCACGGCTGGCGCACCCTTCTTGCCGATGAACTTCGACGGCAACCAATCACGGACAAAGCCGATGGCCGGCATCGACATCAAGAGGATCAGGAAAATCACCGCGCCAACGGCATCCGCCGACAGGCTGGCAACATAGATAGACGAATCCTTGATGCCGACCGCTTCGGCGGTGGCGACGAAGTTCAGTGAGCCGCCGATGTAGCTCGAGGTTATCGTGCCGGCGATCTGCGGCTCGAGCGGCCCCATGTCGATCAGCCAGGCGCCGACGAACGCACCAGCGACGGTTGCCGCCGTCGCCACCAGGAAGGCGATCAGCATCGGGCCGGATTCCGAGAAGATCGTCTTGAAATCGGCCCGCATCAGCAGCAATGGAATTGCCATGGGCACCAGCACGCCGGCGACGGTGCCATAGATCGGCGCCGAGTAGGGAATGATGCCGAAGTTCGACGCGGCCATGGCAATCGCGAGCAGAATCAGCGGCCCGCCGAATTTCTGCCCCCAGGAACGGCTTTCGGCCCAGAGGCCGAAAGCAACGATTACCATGATTGCCGCGCTCAGCGCGAAGGTCTGGTCCGAGTCAATGACGGGCATGGCTCAGCACAGTATCACGCCGTCCGGCTCAGAACTTCACACCAACCAGCAGGCCCCAGGTCGCCGGCCGAATCAGGCCAATGCTGACGGCACCATTCGGCAAATTGCTGGCACCACCGTACGAATTCGAGCCGTATTCGTTGGTGATGTTCTTGCCGAAGATTTCGACATTCCACATACCGAAGTCCACGCCGCCACGAAGGTTGACCGTCGTGTAGGACGGCACTTCTATGATGTTGTCATTGGCGTCGCGGTTGTTGAACGAAGAAGTCCGCTCGCCGGTGTAGCCGATCGTGCCGCCGACGTAGGCCGTCGAATCGTTGGCACCCAGCGACCATTCGTAATCACCACTGAGGCCGAAGGCCCATTCCGGCACGTACGGCAGCGGATCGCCGTCAAAGCCGCCGACGAGCAGCGGGTCCGTGTCCTCGGTCAGGTACGCATCCGTGTACGCACCATTGATCGACAGCGTCAGGCCATCGGCCAGGAGGTACGACGTAGCGAATTCGAACCCCTTGCTGACTGCCCCGCCGCCGTTCGCGTTCAGGCCGACGTCGTTGATCCTGACGAACAGCTGGATGTCTTCCCAGTCCTGGTAGTACGCCGCGAGGTCCAGCGTCATCCGTCCGTCTTCGGACGCCATCTTGTAGCCGAGTTCGTAGCTGGTCAGCGTATCCGAGTCGTAATCGGTCGGCGTGTCGGTCGGTGCGCCCGGTGGCAGGAGGTTCGGTCCGCCTGGACGGAAGCCGGTGGCGATACGCAGGTACGTCGATGAGGTGTCATTGATGATGAAGCGCGGCGCGAATGACCAGGTGAACGGCGATTCCGAGGACTTCGCGTTCTGGAATTCCGTCAGGCCGCCCACGAGAATGCCGTCAAGCACCTGCGAAGCGGTCTGGTCATTCTGGCTGAGCCGCCCACCAACCTCGAGTTCCCACTTCGGTGACAGGTACCAGGTGCCGTCAGCGTACAGCGCGACTTCTTCGTATTCGGAGTCGATGACACCGGAGGCCAGCGTCGGGAACGGCACGATAATCTCGGTGTTCGCTTCAACGGCGTAGAAGATCTGCGGGTCGATCGCCGACTCTTCTTTCGCGTAATACAGGCCTACCAGCCACTCAAACGTGTCGTTGTCATGCGAGACCCAGCGAAATTCCTGGGTGAACTTGTCGGTGGCCGTCGTCTGTTCCTGGATCGCGCCGAGGGGGTTTGTTACCGGGTCTCCCAGCACGAAGGTGAACAGCGCCGCGTACAGCGGATCGAGATCGCTCTGGAAGTCCTGCTCGAAAGTGCTGTAGCTGGTGACCGACAACAGGCTCGACGAAGCGAGGTCCCAGTCGAGCGTCGCACTGTACAGGCGATACTGGATGTCAGTCCATCTCGGGTGGTAGGTCGACTGCGCCAGCGTGTTGTAAAGCGGCTCCAGTGTGACCGGATCGGCGTCGACGGTGTCGCTGGAATCACTGTTGATGTCCTGCAGCAACGCCATGATGTTCATGGAGAACGTGTCGCTCGGCTGAAACAGCAGCTGCACACGCCCGCCAAAGGTGTCGAGCTTGTTGATGTCCTCGACAACCATCGTGCCATCGTTAACGAAAATGTTCGGGTCCGTCAGGCTCGGTATCGGGTTGTTGCCGATCGAATCGATAAAGCCATCATCGGAACGGTAGAAACCGGTAACGCGAAAGCCCCACTGGTCATTGAGCGGCACATTCAGGTAGCCCGTAAACGCATAACCAGGTCCGCCACCGTCCACGGTCTCATAGGTGCCCTGCACCGCGCCGTACACCTCATCGAGGGTGACCGGGTTCGGAATGTACTTCATGACACCGCTGAGCGAGCTTGCACCGTACAACGTGCCCTGGGGTCCGCGCAGCACTTCGATTCTCGACAGGTCGTAGGTATCGAAATCGCCCGACAGGATCGCCGCGTTGGCAAGGCCGCTGCTCGAACCGAACGGCGTGTCACCGACATAGGTGCCGATCGTCGACGCGACACCTCCGGAGTTGATGCCGCGCAACGTGAGGCGCGTGACACCGCGGGTGCTGCCGGTGATGCTGAAACTGGGCACGAGGATCGTCAGGTCCTGGAAATTGTCGGCCTGCTGGCGTTGCAGCAGTTCGCCGGATACGGCCGTGACCGACATCGGGATGTCGACGAGCGCCTGCTCACGCCGTTGCGCCGTAACGACAATCTCCTCGAGGCTTGCGCTCGAGTCGCTTTGCGCCGCAGCCGGCAGGCTGTATGCAGCCGCCGCCAGCGCGATCGAAGAAATCAGTGATGCTTTCTTTAAGTCTGTTGACTTGAACATGATGGCAATTAACCCCCGGAATGAGTTGCCGCCCCGCAGCATGTGTGCCTGCCGGGACGCCTTGGTACCAGCCTGATATTAGTCGCAGGACAGGACACCCTATTAGTCTGATTCGACCAATTTCTGTGCAGAAACGGTGAAATACTCAGGCGTCGTGGGCGCGCCGCCAGTCCTTCGGTGTCAGGCCGCTGGTGCGCCGAAATGCGCGGGAAAATGCCGAATGATCCTCGTAGCCGACGATGCTGCTGATCTCGGATATCGAGTGGCGGTTCTCTTTTAACAGGAGCTTGGCCGCCTGGATGCGCTTGTCGATGCAGTACTGCATCACGGTTGTACCGGTCATGGATTTGAAACCGCTCTTCAGGCGCGTCTCCGAAATGCCGAGCTGCTGCGCCAGCAACGGCAGCGCCGGCGGGTTGGCATACTCGAGGCCGAGTATTGCCCGTGCCCGCCGGATTTTCTCACCGTATGGCAGTTCCATGTCCAGCGGATTGGTATCTGCGAGGTTGATGCTGTTTTTCAGGATCTGCAGGCCAATGCAGATCAACTCCTCGTATTTGCCGCGCATCCAGTGCCCCAGCAACGAGCCCTGTACCGGAATGTGAAAGCAGGGCCAGATCGAATCGCGCTGCACGTCTTCGAGGAAGAACACGCGCTGCCGGGGCTTTTTGTGTTTTCCATCAATGCTTTTGAGGAGCCAGCCAGGATACGTGGTCCGATCCTCTCCCATGCGCTCGAGAAAGTCCGACAGCGTCGTGTGCACGGCCACGCTCCTGATCTGCACGTTGATCTTCGGCAGCCGGTAGGTCACTTCCTTCCTCGGCACCACCGAAACGATCAACGCCGGCCCGAGGTCGTGAACGTTCTTGCGCTTGCCGAGAAACTCCGAGCGTTTCACCGACGACACGAACTGGAAGCTGATGACATCGGCGACTTCGTTGCGAATGATGACCGGCGTCCTGAGCACGGCGTCGTTGATTTCGATGAGCCGGTGGGCGTCGATCCGGTAAGCGGCCAGGCCCTTCAGGCCGGCTGCAGGATCCTGCGTATATTCCCGGTCACGCGTCGAGTTGAAGCGCGTCAGGCGCTGTGCATCCCTGAACATCGCGCCCAAATCCTGCATCGACGCAGCTTCCAGATCGAAACCGGGCGACGCCTCAACGTAGTGTTCATCTCCGAAAATCATGTTATGTGCGCCGACACTGGCATCATCTGAAGCTGCCGATTCTGCACATTATGATGGCGAATCGGCCTAACGTGCAAATACCGGCCGCGGCTAATATCGAGCGACGTTCGTCTCACGGCTTCTACCGGAATTTCGACTATGAGCACATTTTCGCACCGCTTTTTGAGCAGTCTTCTCGTTCTCCTCGCTGTGGCCAACGCGTCCGCCGAGCCTCCCGACCTTGCAGACCGCGCTGCCCTGGAAGTCTTTATCGATGGCGTGGTGCAGCCGCTGATGAAAACCAACAACAGCCCGTCCGGCACGATAGCGATTGCCCACAACGGCGAACTCATCCTGGCAAGGGGTTATGGTTTCAAGGACATCGAAACGCAGACGCCGGTCGATCCGTACACGACGCTGTTCCGGCCGGGATCGGTTTCGAAGCTGGCGACGTGGGTGTCGGTCATGCAGCTCGTCGAGCAGGGCGCGCTCGACCTCGATACCGACGTCAACGAATACCTCGAGACTTTCCAGATCAAGGACACCTGGGACGAGCCAATCACGCTGCGGCACGTCATGACACACACGACCGGCTTCGAGGACGGCGGCCTCGGCTACCTGATCATCGACGATCCCGACAAGGCACTGTCGCTGCGTGAGTCGATGGAGCGCTACCAGCCCGAACGCATCAATCCGCCGGGCGCCCAGACCGCCTATTCGAACTATGCGACCGCGCTCGCAGGGCTGATCGTCGAAAATGTCTCGGGCCTGTCTTTCAACGACTACGTGCAACAGAACATTTTCGATCCGCTGGGCATGGAGATGACGACCTTCGTAGAACCGTTGCCCGGCGACCTCGAGCCTTACATGGCAACGAGCTACACGATGCGAAACGGCGCTTATGTCGCCGAGCCATTCGAGATTATTGCGAACTTTGCGCCGGCCGGTTCCCAGTCGGCAACGTCTCCCGACATGGTGCGCTTCGCACAGGCGATCCTGAATGGCGGCGAACTCGATGGCAGCCGCATCCTCGCCGAGGAAACGGTAGCGGAAATGCTGTCGCCGAATTTCGCCCAGGACGACCGCACGACGCCGATGCTGCTCGGTTTCTACGACACCGATTACAACGGCAACCTCGTATCGGGTCACGGCGGCGACACCAAGTACTTTCATTCCTACCTTGGCATCGACCAGGAAAACGACCTGGCATTCTTCGTCTCGTTCAGCAGCAGTGGCGGCAGCGCGGTCCGCTCGGCATTTACGACCGCTTTCTATGACGAATATTTCCCGCGCGAGGAAGAGCCACCCGTTCCGCCCGAGGATTTTGCCGAGCGAGCCGGTAAGTACGCGGGTGTCTACGGCTTCTGGCGCGGTAATTTCACGAAAATAGAAAAAGCCTTCAGCATCGGTAGCGTGGTGCAGGTGGCGCCGACGGAAGACAATACGCTGGTCGTTGCGTTCGCCGGCAAGTCGAAGCAGTACGCCGAGGTTGAAAAGAACCTGTTCCGCGAACTCGACCCGAACCTGACGCTGATGCCGGGAATCAGCCCACGGCTGGTAGCGTTCCAGGAAGACGCATCCGGCGCCATTACCGGCTTTGTCCTCGACGGGCTGCCATTCATGTCGGCTCGCAAGTTGCCGAGCTATGCGACGCCGTCGTTCAATTACACGCTGCTCGGGCTGTCGCTGGCCATTTTCTTCTTTGTGGTCCTGCGGCGCTTTTACCAGCGCAGGGAATGGCGCCTGTTGACCGGCGAGGATCGCGCCGCCCTGAACGTGTCCTTCTATGTCGCTCTGGCCCAACTGTTGACTGTCGTGATAGGCGCAGTGGTCGTTTCGATCGTCATGAATAGCCTTATCGATGGCTTCCCGACACTGTTCAAAGTGTGGCTGGTACTGCCTATCGTCGTGACGCTGGCCAGCTTGTACCTGCTGATTCGCACCGTGGGCGTCTGGAGGGCCGGCCTGCTGTCCGGCGTGTGGGCGCGAATTCGCTATAGCATCGTGACGCTCGGCGCCCTGTTCATGTCGTGGTTCTACTACTACTGGAACATCCTCGGCTTTCAATACCTTGCCTGACCTTGACGCGCAACTGAAAGCCCGGGTGACCTGATGAAAAACCGAAGAGAAGTAGTCCTGTCGACAGAGCAATGGGCGCTCGAGTCGCCGTTCCGGATCACCGGCCATGTGTTCCATATCATCGATATGCTGCATGTCCGGATCCTGGAAAACGGCGCCGCCGGCGCAGGCGAAGCAGCGGGCGTCTATTACCTGAACGAAACCGGCAAGAGCATTCTTGCGGACGCGGAGTCGGCCAGGGAGGCGCTCGAACATGGTGCAGACCGCGAGGCTTTGCGCTCGATGCTGCCGGCGGGTGGCGCGCGTAACGCGATTGACTGCGCGCTCTGGGACCTCGAGGCAAAACTTTCCAACAAGCGCATCTGGGACCTCACCGGCATCGTGCCCGGCAGGACGCAAAGCTTCTTCACGGTCGGCATCGACACACCGGAGAAGATGGCGGAAAAGGCACGCTCGCTGGACTCCACGAAGATCAAGGTGAAGCTCGATGACGACGAGCCATTGGCCTGTATAACCGCGGTCCGCGAGGCGCGTCCGGATGCAGAGATCGTCGTCGACGTCAACCAGGGCTGGAACATCGGCAAGCTGGCCGATCTCGCACCGGCGTTCAGGGACCTCAACATCAGCATGATCGAGCAGCCGTTGCCGCGCGGCGGCGACGAGGAACTCGAAGGCTTCGAGTCACCGGTGCCGCTCTGCGCTGACGAGTCCTGCCTCACGACGGCAGAGTTCGAGCAGGCGGCGCGGCGCTACCAGGTCATCAACATCAAGCTCGACAAGACCGGCGGACTGACCGAGGCGCTCGACCTCGCGAAAATGGCAAAAGCACACGGCAAGGACCTGATGATCGGTAACATGGTCGGCACGTCGCTCGGCATGGCACCGGGCTACGTGATTGCGCAGCTGTGCAAGTACGTCGACCTGGACGGCACCCTTTACCTGACCGGTGACCGCGAACACGCCATGACTTTCGAGCACGGATTCATGTCGCCGCCCGAGAGCGCTCTCTGGGGCTAATTCACGAACAAGAGGCAAGGTCCCGCATGTCCAGAATCAGAAACGGAATCGGCACCATCGTCGCCGCCGCCCTGGCCAATTGCCTGTGCGTTGCAACGCTGCTCGCCGCGCCAACGGAAGAAGACATCGATGCGTTGATAGCGCGCTCGCTCGAAGCCTTCGACGTTCCCGGCATGGCAGTCTCGGTGGTCTACGACGGGGGTATCTACTACAGCAAGGGCTTCGGTGTCGCCGATATCGGCCAGCCGACCCCGGTCGACGACCGGACGCTGTTCCAGATTGCGTCGGTATCCAAGGCATTTACGGCCGCGACGCTCGCCATTCTTGTTGACGACGGCGTACTCGACTGGGATGACCCGGTCATCGATTACCTGCCCGAGTTCCGCATGTACGACCCGTGGGTCACGCGCGAATTCACGATCCGCGACATGCTCACGCACCGCAGCGGCCTGCCGCTTGGCGCCGGCGACCTGATCCTGTTTCCCGAGGCCGAGGCGACGCGGGAAGAAATCATCCGGGCAATGCGCTACCTGAAGCCGGCCAGCAGCTTTCGCTCCGAGTATGCGTATGACAACCTGATGTACATCATTGCCGGGGAACTGGTGGCACGTGTGTCAGGCACGTCGTTCGAGGAGTTCCTCGAGGAGCGGTTGCTCTACCCGATCGGCATGACCGATTGTTCGGCAACGCTGGCGCGCGCGCCAAAGCGGGCTGTAAAAGCGACGCCTCACGTCGAGGTCGAAGGCGAACTTCAAACCACGTTGTCGCTCGAGTCGTCGGTCGCATCGCCGGCCGGCGGCATCAACTGCAGCGCATACAGCATGGCGCTGTGGGCCGCGTTCGTGCTCGATGACGGGCAGAATGCCGATGGCGACCAGGTGATCAGTGCCGCACAGATGAAAGAGCTGCTCTCGCCGGTCACGCTGCTGCCGGGCGCGGGCTACGTTGCGCAGTACACCGGGGCATTCCTGAGCGCCTATGCGCTCGGCTGGAACGTGTCGACCTTCTACGGACAGCCGTTGTATTCACACGGTGGCGGCCTCTGGGGGATGACCACTTTCCTGACGATCCTCCCGGAGCAGGGTCTTGCCGTGTTCGTCAGCAACAACAAGCTCTCGCCGGCGCCGCGCGCCGTCGCGAACGGCATTATCGATGGCTTCCTGGAAGGTATCAGCCCGGACGCGGGCAACGACTGGGTTGCCATCGTCAGCGATGCCATGCAGGCCAGAAGTTCGGGTGCCGCGGAGGCCGTCGCCGAAGCGGAAGCGTCGCGGGCCGTCGACAGCACGCCGAGCCTGCCGCTCGCAGCCTATGTCGGCACCTACCGCGATCCCTGGTATGGCGACATCACGATCTCGCTGAATGACGACGGGCAGCTGTGGTTCGCGTCGGCGCGAAGCGAGCCGCTGTCCGGCCCGCTGGTGCATTTCCAGTACGACACGTTCATTGCCCGGTGGACCGAGAGGAAATACAACAATGACGCATACGTGTCGTTCTCGATCGGTCCTGAAGGCGACGTGGAACGCATTCGCATGAAGGCCGTATCGCCCGCGACCGACTTCTCGTTCGACTTCCACGATCTCGACCTCGAGCGCGTTACCGATTGACGGAAGGCCTCGACGACTCGCAATCTTGCGAATAGACTGGTCGCCCACTCGGTCACGGGGCAAGACGTGCTGACGATTTACAGCGACGACCATCGCCTGCACCACGGCAAGGGCGAGCTGAACGACGGCGAGCTCCAGCCCTGTTACGAATGCCCGGAGCGAGCAGACCAGGTACTGGAGGCCGTGCGCCGGGCGAAGCTCGGCGACATCGTTCTGCCCGACGATTTCGGCCTCGGCCCGGTCAGGGCCGTACACGACGTGCGCTATGTCGATTTCCTGCAACGAGCCTGGGGCCTGTGGGCAGCCGAGGGGCGCAGCTCTGATGCGCTGCCACTTGCCTGGCCGGTGCGCGGCATGCGCCAGCTCGAGCCCGATTACATCGACGGCAAACTATCCTACTTCTCGTTCGATGCCGGTACGCCGATCACGGCCGGCACCTGGACCGCGGTAACGACCGGCGCAAACATTGCCGTGACCGGCGCGGCCCGACTCCTGGCCGGAGATGCGAGCGCCTTTGCGTTATCGCGACCACCCGGACACCACGCTGCCCGCGACTACTTTGGCGGCTATTGCTTCCTCAACAACGCTGCGATTGCCGCCCAGTACCTGCGCGACAACGGCGCGTCGCGAATCGCAATCCTCGACGTCGACTATCACCACGGCAACGGCACACAATCGATTTTCTACGATCGCAGTGACGTGCTGTTCGTGTCGATTCATGCCGACCCGAAAAATGAGTACCCGTTCTTTCTCGGCCATGCCGATGAGCGCGGCGCAGGCGATGGCGACGGCTACAACCTGAATCTGCCCCTGCCCTGGCAGAGCGGTGCCGACAAGTGGTTTGCCGCACTCGAAACCGGCCTCACGCGTGTTCGGGAATTCGCGCCGGATTACGTCGTCGTCTCGCTCGGCGTCGACACCTACGTCGGCGACCCGATTTCCCAGTTCCGCCTGGAGAGCGACGACTACCTCGAGATGGGTTCGCGCATCGCCGCTCTCGGGATGCCGCTGTTGTTCGTGCTCGAAGGCGGTTATGCCGTTGCCGAAGTCGGCACCAACGTGACCAACGTCCTGCTCGGCGCGACCCGCTAGCGAGCGATCGGACATTGTTCATCGCAGGACTGCTCGTTATCGTCACGCTGGTGCTGCTGGCGTGGCGCTGGACTGACAAGAACGCGGACAAGTCGGCGTGGTCGGCGCTGGTCGCGCACCAACCTCCTGCACCGGGTGTCTTCGACGCAACACTGGTGGCCGAGCTGCCGGAACCGGCGCAACGCTTTTTCCACTTTGCGATCCGGCCCGGCACGCCGCTGCACACCGTTGCCACGATCCGGATGGCCGGCGACTTCAGCCTCGGCACACGCGACAACCCGCGTTACATGAAAATGCAGGCGCGACAGGTGCTGGCGGCACCCTATGGGTTTGTCTGGCGCCTGCAGGCCGGCACATGGATGCGCATCTCTGGATCCGACGGCGCCACGGACGGTTTCAGCTGGAGCCGCTTCTGGTTATTCGGCCTGTTTCCCGTCGCTCGCGCCGGTGGCAACGAGGACCATGCGCGCTCGGCTTTCGGGCGGTTCGTGGCCGAGGCCGTATTCTGGACGCCGGCCGCGCTGTTGCCCTGCGACAACGTGCAATGGGATGCAGTCGACGAAGCGACCGCGCGCGTGACGGTGACGCACGGCGGCATGGCGCAGACTGTCGATATCAGCGTCGCCGCCGATGGCAGTCCCGAGAAGATCGTGTTCCAGAGATGGTCGGACGCGAACGCCGGCAAAATCTGGCAGCGCCAGCCGTTCGGCGGCTACCTGTCACACTTCGAGGACTTCGGGGGCTTCCGCCTGCCGACACGCATCGAGGCGGGCAACTTCTTCGAAACTGCCGATTACTTTCCGTTTTTCCGCGTCGACGTCAGTTCGATCGAGTTTCCGCCGGCGACCTGAGCGAAGCACGGTTAGAACGGCTGGTAGCCCTGCTCGCGCAACAGCTCTTCGGCCGAGTACATCACCTGGCCTTTGAAGATGATCCGCGACCGCAACAGCGCGGTCATGTCTTCCAGCGGGTTGCCGTCCACGAGCACGAAGTGCGCGCGCTTGCCGCGCGTGATCGAGCCGAGGCTCTGGTCGAGACCCATGTGCTCGGACGCTCCGATCGTCGCAAGCTGCAGTACCGCCGCCGGCGGTATGCCGGCGTCGACATAGGCCCGGAGCTCATACAGCAGTGCGAATCCCCACGGTATGTTGTCAGTTCCGGCCAGCACGGTAATGCCTTCGTCATAGAAGCGTTTGACCATTGCCGCTGCCGTCGCCGCTGCCCGTGCGTAACTCTCCTCGTCTCCGTAGTTGCGGCCGCGGGATGACAGCGACCCGCGCCGGACGCCCGGTGGATAGTGCTCGGCAGTTGCGGCGTGCGAGGTCGCGAACTCACCCGGCGTATTCAGGAACATGTCCTGGAAGATGCCGAGTGTCGGATCGATCGCCGTGCCATGCTCCTTCATGACGGCGACGAGCCTCGCCATACGCTCGCCATCCAGGTCGATGCCGCCACCCTGCGAGCCGGGCACTGTAAAGCGCTGCGGCGTGCGCGTGTCGACGTCGTCAGCGCCGAGAATATCGAGCATCGCCATGTTGATGTGCGTGATTTCGTCGTAGCCGGCCTCGATGGCTTCGGTGGCCAGCATGTAGGCCGGCACGTGACCCTGGACGGTCATGCCGAGGGAGTGGGCGTACTCGGCAATCGGCGCGACCCACTCGGGCAGGATCGAACTGTACAGCTTGATGCCGACGAATCCGTGGCGCGCGTAATAATCGACGAAGCCGAGTGCCTCCTCGAGTGTGTCGGCGAGCATGCCGGTCGGGGCCGCGAACTCGGTGTCCTTGTCGATGAAGCCCAGCGGATAAATGTCAGGACCGGCCAGCGCGCCGGAGAGCAGGTCGCGGCGCGTGCGAATGATGAAATCGGGATCGTTGGCCATGTCCCGGATGTTCGTAATGCCGAACGCCAGGTAGTTGAAGTAATTGGTTGCCGACACATGGGCGTGCATGTCCCAGAGCCCGGGCAGCATCGTCATGCCGGCCCCGTCGATGACCTCGGCGTCTTCGGGGATCGGGTTCGCGGCGTCCTCGATCGAGGAAAAAAGGCCGTCCATGACGTACACCGTCTTGCCGGTTTCAAGCGTACCGGCAAGGCTGTCGAAGACGTTCACATTGGTGATTGCAACGAGGCCGCCAAGCTCTGTTTGCAGCCGGGCGCTGGCTTCGACGAGTCGCTCGCCTTCGACCTCCTCCTGCGCCTGTTTCATGACGCGGAAGCTGTCGTCCCAGCCCTCGGGCGTTATCGCGAACCAGCCGTAGTCGGCGCCGAACAGGTTCTGTTCGGCATCCAGCCAGACATAGGTGGGGCTGTCGCCGAGACCGCTGATCGCATACAGCGTGATGGTTTGCTCCGCGCCGTCCGGCCCGGCAACAGCGCGCTCGTCCAGTTCGTCGATGCGGGCAGTGCCGCTCGGCAGCAACGCAATCTCGCCGTCGTCATCGGCAAGTAGTGCGCGCGCGAGGATGGCGGTCAGCTCGGGCGGCCCGTTGGCCGGCCAGAAGAAGTGCGTGTCCGCGCTGTCGCTCGAGCCGCTCTCGATGTCGGACTGCCACGCACCGTCGCTGCCTTCGCGCAGGAAGGTTTCCTCGATCTCGCCCTTGGCATAGTTCACCCCGGTGATCGACACGACGGTCGGAAACCCTTGTGCGTCGAGCCGCACATGCGTTTCGGTGTCGGGACCGCGGCCACGGTCGCTGAATTCGAAGTCGATGGTCAGGCTGCCATCGACTTCCGTCGTTACCACTTGCTCGCCGGACTTTTCACCGATCGTCAGGAAGTGATGGCGCACGGACTGCTGGGCGAAAGCTGTCGTTGACGTTGCCAGCAAGGCAGCAGCCGCAACGCCGACGCGACGAATATTCGTCTCACGAAAGATGCTCATTGAACCCCCGTTATGGTTGTGCCGCCGACAGTACCGCGAGCCGATTCAGTCAAGCAAGCCCGACAACCAGTGCAGCACGTTCAGGACAAACTGCGAGTTTTCGGCTGCGAGCGGATGGTTCATGCCCATTTGCCGGACCACGCCGTCACGCACCGACGTCTGCGCCGTAAACATCGCCGCTTCACCGAACACTGCGACACGCCCGTCGCCATACAACAGCGTGCCGCCCTGGATCAGGCCGCGCGCGGAAACGTAAGGCGTACTCTCACTGTGCTCCCATGCCTCGATTGGCAGCAGGACCTGCCAGTCGTCGCGCACGAACATCAGCGGTTCGACCGGGGCAACAAAACGAAAGGCCTGGCCGGTGAACGCCCGGACCGAGCTGACGGCCTCGTCCGGGGAACGTCCCCGGGTTATCGGGTGATCCGCGAGTGACCCGTCGGAGCGCGTGTAATCGGTGGATCCGCCCTTGTTCCAGGCCTCGACGGCAAAGCCGTTCAGGAAGACGATGCCGAAGGCATTCGCGAGGTCTGCGGTGGCGCCCGGAAACGGCATGTGGTCTGCGATCAGGAGCAGCGATCCGCCCCCGGCAACCCATTCGGCAAGCGTGTCGATCTCCCCGGGTGTAAATGCCGACGGGGTAGGCAACGTCCACTCGGCATCATCGCCGCCGAGCAAGGCGTTCGAAATCACGAACACGTCTGCTTGCTCGAGCAGTGCAGTGGTTACCGGCGTATCGGCGCTACGCACCTGGTAGCCGTCGTGGCGCAGCAATTCCGCAAACGCGCCGAATCGTCCGTCGATTGTATGAAAGTTGCCGTGCGCCGCATCGACCATGACGACCGGCCCATCGCCAGCATCAAACGCCGGGTTGCTGACGGTTGGCGCCCAGGCCTCGTCGGCGACCTGGTGATCGGCTTCGCCGGCTGAAACGTAACTGCAAAACAATACACCTGCGACAATCAGCAGTACCCCCGGCAACTGGCGCCGGTGTCCTGCGTGCGGAGCTGATATCGCCATTTCTACGACGCTCATCGGGACTGGACGTCAAAGAGTAGCAACAACCTCCGTTCGATGCTGCGGGTTCGCGCTCGAGCGCCCCTACGCTTCGACCTCGTTCAGCTTTCCGGTCCTGACGTCGTAGACAAAGCCGCGGATGGCGTCCTTGTGGGGGACGAACGGGCTCGACTGGATGCGCCTGATGGACTGCCGCACATCATCTTCGATGTCCGTGAATGCTTCGAGTGCAAATGACGGTCGCAGGCCGGTCTCCTTTTCGATCTCGGCTTTCACGGCGTCGTCGTTGAAGGTCAGCATGCCGCAGTCGGTATGATGAATGAGCACGATCTCCCTGGTGCCCAGCAGTCGCTGCGAGATTGCGAGCGAACGTATTACATCGTCGCTGACGACACCGCCGGCGTTGCGGATGACGTGTGCGTCACCTTCTTCAAGCCCCAGCAAGCGGCCTGTTTCGATGCGCGCATCCATGCAGGCAACGACGGCCACTTGCCGTGCGGGTGGCAGGGGCTGGTCCCCCTTGGTGAAGTTCCTGGCGTAACTTGCGTTCGCTTCCAGGAATTCGCTGGTTGCTGTCATCGTCGTTCTCCATGTGGCACGAGTGTTCCCAGGGACACTACGGGGCCGATGGCGCGCTGGGAAATACCGCGTCGTTCGAGATTTATTCCCGGAAGGCATAACGCCCGGCCCGCCTGTCCGTGCGGACCGGATGTTGTGAAACCTAAAGTCGTGCCTAAGGAAGATCACCTAAGCGCATGAGTATTATTGCCCGGCCGATGCCGCAGTCTCGCCGATTTGCAAACATCTATCCGCGGGATCATATTTTTTGGCGTAGGTTTCCAAGAATACAACCGGTTCCCCGCTCGGAACCGGGCGCTTGGACCTGGAGGACATACCAATGAAGAATTCGAATTGCCTTTCAGTCATCGCCAGCCTGTTGCTCATCCCGGGCCTCGTGCTCGGTGGTCCCGGCAATCAGGCGGCCTTTGGTCTCAACGCCCAGGCAGAGCAGGAGCTGCGGGATACCGGCCTCGACAAATACCTCGGCCAGTTTGCGCCGGCGATATCGACCGACGTCGGTGACGGCTGGACCAAGCATACGTTCGACCCGGCCGGCGGCGCCGGTCCTATCTGCATTGCCGGAACGCCGTTCTCTGCGTTTTCGCGACAGGGCAATCCGTCGAGGTTGCTGATATTTGAACAGGGTGGCGGCGCGTGCTGGCAGGATTTTTACTTCTGCAACATACTCGCGACGGACCAGGAACCACCGAGCCCGCGGGTCGGAATCTGGGACTTCGATTCTAAAGACAATCCCTTTGCCGACTATTCGATCCTGTACATGCCGTATTGCGACGGTTCCACATTCGCCGGCGATAATGATGTCGTAGACCCGAATTTTCCATTTGGGCCGGTGCGCTTCCATCGCGGCCTGCGCAACCAGTCCGCCGGCATGGACCTCGCAAAGGAACTGTTCCCCAACGCCAGCCGCATTACCGTCGCCGGCTCGAGCGCGGGCGGGGTGGGGGCTGCAGGATACGCGCCGTTCCTGGCGCGTCTGCTATTCGGTAACACGGTGAAGCTCACCGTGTTCAATGATGCGGGCCCGGTTGCCGTCAACCTAGCGGACACCGGTGCCATCGCCGCGCGCGCCGCGGACTGGAAGTTCGGCCAGTTTTACCCGGCGAGCTGCACGGACTGCAGCGAAATGGGACAAAGCACCGCGATCATCCGGTGGCGCCTCGAGAACGACAGCACAATTCGCGAGGCTTTCTATGAGACCGACGCCGACCTGACAAACCGTTTCTTCCTGTTCGTGCCGACCCAGGAAATGTATCGCCAGTTGATCCTGTCGGAACACGGCCTGATCAACATGCTTTACCCCGATCGCTACAAGCGCTTCATCGTGTCCGGCGACACGTCGCACACCGCCTTGCAGTCACCGCTCTTTTACCTGCAAGATGCCGATGGTGTTCCACTGAATGAGTGGACCGATGACTTCCTGGTCCCGAGACCATTCTGGCGTGACACTGTCGAGGACTTCGCTCCTCTGCCCTGACAAGAGGAAACGAATTCCATGATGCGACACATCCGGCTTCCGGCGCTGCTCACCTGTTGCGCGCTTGCGCTTTCGGCGTGCAGCCGCAACGAAACACCTGCTGTAGATCCTGCGGAAGCTGCCGCCGCGGTGTCGAGTGTCGCGGATCGATACTACGCCGAGACACTCGAACGCACGCCGGAGATTGCCTACTTTTCCGGCATCGAGCCCGCCAGCCATGACGGCCTTGCCGACAACTCGCCGGAAGCGCGGGCGGCAGCCGAACTTGCCGTGGACGAAATGTTGTCGGAGCTGGAGGCTATCGATGCCGGCGTGTTGCTCGGGCAACCCGAGTGGATCACCTACGAGCTTCTGCTGCAGGAACTCAAGGCCTCGGTGGGTCTGCGCGTTTGCCGTACCGAGCTCTGGGCTGTGAACCAGATGGGAGGCTGGCATCTCGTCTATCCGCAAATCGCGCAGTTGCAGCCCGTCGGCTCACCGGAATTGCGGGAGCAGTCGATCAAGCGCTGGTCAAAATTTCCTGCGCTGGCCGACCAGGAGATAGCAAACCTGCAGCAGGGACTTGAGCTCGGTTATTCGGCGCCAAAGACCGTGGTGCGGCGGGTGATCAGCCAGCTGGACGGGTTGCTGGCACAGGACGTCGCCGAATCGCCGTTCTACTCGCCGGCGTCGCGCGACAACAACGAGTTGTTCGCGATGGCGACGCGCGACATCGTCGAGGGGCAGGTTTACCCGGCGCTGCAACGCTATCGCGACTACCTCGCCACCAGCTATATCGAGGCTGCGCGCGAGACGCTGTCGGTAACCGCAAACCCGGATGGCGCCGCGTGCTACGACGCCTCGCTGTTCGCCTACACGACACTCGATCGCACCGGCAGGGAAGTCTATGAGCTCGGCCAGGCAACGGTGGCCGCGAATGAAGCTGCGATCATCGAGATGGGCCGGGAGACCTACGGCACCGACGATTTTGCGGCAATCATCGTGGCCGCGAAAAGAGACCCGGCGGATCACTTTGCCAGCAGGGAAGAGCTGCTGCAGTTTTCGCGCGACGCAGTAAGCAGGGCCGGTGCAGAGATGCCAAACTGGGTGGGCAAGATGCCTCCGCAGCCGGTCGAGGTCGTGCCTTTTCCAGAGCACGAGGAAGGCACCGGGCGTTCGGCGCATTACTACCCCGGCGGTGCGGACCGACCCGGCGAGTACCGGATTCCGCTGGCCGAGTACGACGAATCGTCACGCGGCAATGCCGAGACAACAGCATTTCACGAGACCTGGCCGGGGCACCACCTGCAGGTGGCCGTGTCGCAGGATTTGGAAGGACTGCATCCCGTTGGCCAGATCATCTGGTTCTCAGGGCCGGGCGAAGGCTGGGCTCGTTATGCCGAAAGCCTGGCCGAGGAAATGGGTCTCTACCAGACGTCGACCGGCCCGATCCTGCGGCGCGGCTGGCCGGCCCGTGGCATGGTCGTGGATCCCGGCATTCACCTGTTCGGCTGGACGCGTGAACAGGCCATCGAGTTTGTAACGGAGTCCGGACGCTTTCCTGCGTCCTACGGGGATCAGATAGTCGATCGCATTGCCATCCTGCCGGGCCAGCTGACCGCCTACGATTCGGGCGGGCTGGAGATACTCGCGCTCAGGAGAGAAGCGGAAGCGGCGATGGGCGACGATTTCGACATCCGGGAATTTCACGATCGCGTGCTCGAGAACGGCACAATTCCGCTAGTTCCGCTGCGCGCGAATATCGAGGCCTGGATTGCGGACTACCAGGCCGGCGACTGATCTGCCGAGCCGAAGGAGGCGCGATGAAGCTACCTGCTACCGGAAGCTGCCAGTGTGGCAACGTGACTTACGAGGTAACCGCGGAGCCGCTTGCCGTGGTTGCCTGTCACTGTGCCGACTGTCAAAAACTGTCGACCAGCGCTTTCAGCATTTCGATGATTCTCAAACGATCCGGATTCAACGTGCTGAGCGGCGAATTGAAGCGCTGGGAGAGACCAACGGCATCCGGCGGCGTCGCCATCTGCTGGTTCTGCCCCGATTGCGGCAACCGGATTTACCACGAGAGCCCCGCCACGCCCGATATCGTTCGGCTGAAACCCGGCACGCTGGACGACACCAGCGTCCTCGCTCCGCAGGCGCATGTCTGGACCTGCCGCGAACAACCGTGGCTCGGCAACTTTCAGGACTTGCCGAAATTCGAGCGACAACCCGACATGGCAAAGGCCATGGCGTCGATTGCTCGGGGTGAGCCTCCTTTCTGATCAATGTGAGTGGCCTGACTTCCTTAGTCAGGCTGCGCGCCGGTGCCGGATTCCATCTCGATACTCGACTCGATCAGGTCCGTCAGTTCCCCGGTGCTATAACTGAACTCGTGTTCTCCATTCAGCTCCGCGAGCCGCCTGACGGCACTACCCGTTACCCAAGCCATTTCCTCTTCATTGGGGACTACCAGGTAACGGCGTTTGGGATTCTCTACTGATAAAGCGGTGTGTACGACATTGGCAACTTCAACCGGGTCTTCGAGCTGCATCGAGGCGACGAAATCGATCCACTGGTGGTAGTCGTCGGCATAAGGCGAATCCAGGTCAACGACTTCCTTTGCCCTGGCGCGGGCAATGTCGTTATCCCAGATGCTGGATGCGTAATCGCCGGGCGCGACGACACTTACATGGACACCAAATCGCTCCATCTCTGTTGCGAGCGCATCCGTATAACCTTCTATCGCATGTTTGCTCATGCTGTAGGCGCCCAGGAATCCTATGCCGATATTTCCCGCAATCGAGCCGATCATAATGATCCGACCCTTGCTCTCAACGATAAGCGGTGCAAAGGCCTGGGTCACCCGATAAACACCGAAAACATTGACGTCGAACAGCCACTGCACGCTCTCGACGTCGACTTCCGTCGATGGCCCCGTGATGAGTACTCCGGCATTATTTACGAGTCCGTATAACGGACGTCCGGAGTCGAGCACTGCTTGTACCGCAGCGTCTATTTCGGATTGGACGGTGACATCCAGGCGAATACCCTGCATGTTGGGAATCTCGCTGAGCGCGGCAATATCCTCTCGTTTTCTCGCCCCCGCGAAAACGAAGTAGCCGTTTGCGGCGAGCGTCTCCGCGATTCGCCGGCCGATGCCGCTACTGGCCCCCGTCACCAGGACCGCCCTCGAGCTTGCAGTCGAAGATTCTTCTTCCGCGGCGAACGATGGCGCCACGATTCCGAGGCAACAAATGATTACCGATAATCCGGTGGCTCGAACCAGAAGCATAAGAAAACCTCCTCTGCCGAAACAGTTGTCACCAGGTCCAGGCACTTTCCATTGACTGCCATCGAGTCAAGGAAGTGGCGCGATGCTCTGCGACCGACTGAAGTCACATTAACAGGCCGTCATATTCCCCCGTTATTGGCGGCCGGCCAGCGACCACGTCATCACACGTTATTGATTAGCCCGAGCCTTTCGTTCTCACGCTCGAACATTTCACGAATCTTCGCCCCATCAGAGGGTTCCTGTTCAAGTGTCTCCGGGTTCCACTGG
>Ga0210081_1000050_pt1 | contig 27190 bp, 42 predicted proteins | sample White_ThreeSqA_D_FD_185589 | JGI IMG/M metagenome (GOLD analysis project Ga0210081, IMG submission 185589) | Wetland microbial communities from the San Francisco Bay, California, USA, that impact long-term carbon sequestration -... | ecosystem: Environmental > Aquatic > Marine > Wetlands ...
ACAAATGTTTTCAATTTTTGATTTTACATTTCCAGACTTTCCAATCAATACAGCAATTCTTTCGGTAGGAATCCTTAGTAATTTTTCAAAAATCATGATGTAATTTCCTCAAATATTTCAATTGGATCATCTACTTCGATACCTCTTTTAGAAAAGAATCGAGTGATGTTACTAATATCTCTTTTAAGAAATTCTTTTGCGTTTGGATGTCTCAAATCCACTGCAGATCCCAAATCGAAAAGGATCAATCCGTTCTCTGTTTTGAAAATATTATATTCTGAAAAATCACCATGGACTAATTTTGCTTTTTGATAGAGATTTTTTATAATCAAGATGGATTGTTTGTAATCATCTTGATCAATCTCGGATTCCAATAAAATCTTGGCAGGTGCACCATTTTTACCCACAAATTCCATCGCAAGTACATTATTTGAAACATAAATTGGTCTTGGAACGGGTATTCCACAATCATAGCATTTTGAAAGATTGCGAAATTCTTTTCTTGCCCAAAGATAAACCAGATTTTTGGTTCCTTTTTTTAATTTAGTAAATCTAGGGTCACCTAAAATGTAGGGTTCTCTTTTTTTGAAATTTGATGTACTAACAAGATAGATTTTGAGTGCGACATCTACATCTTTGTCATCAACTGCCCAAAAAACTACAGATTCTTTTCCTGCACTTATTGGCCCATTTACATATGCAATAATATGATCAGTGATGAATTTGTAAAGTAGCATTACCGTAGGCTTGTCTAAAACTTCGTTGATGACTTTTCCTTTCTTAAAACCATCTTGAAGATGTTTCTTTCTTCTTTTGGAAAATAGTTTTTCGTCAAGCTGAGATTCTAATTTTCTACTTACATCATTTTGCATCAGGTTAAATCCCCTTTACTAGATAAAATGGATTTCTTTTTTAATTTTGAAAACATAGTCAGAACAGCATAAAATCAAAAACATCTAATATGTAATCACATTTTAAAAACAATTAGAAAAGGCACTCCACCAATTTTTTTAACACCATTTTCAGAACCAACCCCTAATTTCAATGAAAGTGAAATGGTTTCTTTTCCAACCATGTTAATGATAGATGCATTTTTTAGAAGATTTTCAGCTTCTTCTTGATCAATTACTTTTTCACCATAATAGCTTTTACTAATTGTCATGTTCAATTCTTCTTGAATTATGTTTTTTCCTAAAAGATCAATATCACAAATATTGAGCATTAAATTTTTTTGATAGTCAGTAACTTTAGCTGAAAATTGCATCATGCATACTTGCCTTTCAAAGTGGATTTTGCACCGCAAGCCTCACAAATCAAAAAGGAGATTCTATTTTCTTTAGTAATTTTTGTATCAGGACTTTTGCATGTTGGACATTCAAGATAATCCTTAACATAGATTTGAAATAAACGGGTAAAGTCTTCAGGAGCCCTTTTACCTACAAACATTGCTTTGTCGCCTAGGCGTTCGGCTGGAACTGCAAATTCCTTTGAAAGATATTGTAAAACTTTGTCAGGATCTCTTCGAAGAACTTTGGGAAATTCAGAAAAGTTTCGAAGATATGTCTTTTGACCCTCCCACATCACATCAACTACAGGCAACTCAAATCTTCCTGTAGATCCTTTGCCATCACCCATTTTATCTTGAATTCTTTTAAGGAGTGTCTCGTATTCTGACTTTGTCATATGGGATTAGTATAGGTTCATCCCTATATGGGGTTTTTGAAAAAGAAGAATCATGTGGATTTTTAGGTTTATTCCATTTTTCCTATTCGGAAAACATTTGTTCCACATTCTGGACATGTGCCTTTGACAGCTGGTCGTCCATTTTTTAATTTAGTTTCTTTAGGATTTTTTATTTCCCTTTTAGCTCTGCATTTTACACAATATGCTTCTACCATTCTAAAAAAAGGTCAAACTTGGTGCTATTTAGGAAGAGGCTGTGAAAATTATTTAACTATAGACTGGATGAGTGTAAATTTTTCAATGTGTTAGGAAAGAGACAATATAAAAAATTTCAATAAAATTTGAAAAACTTGAATTATTTCCTTTCTAAAGTTCTTAACTAGTGACTTTTTTTATTTTTTTCAATACCGGAATACAATATTTATTAAAATTATCAGTTATAAACACCCTGATCCTAGATTCATCAAAATGGCATCACAAAAAGGCGTTGTAATAACCATCATTATTTTGGCCGCTATTACGGCAGGTAGTTTCCTATTTTGGATGGTTCCTCAAGAAAATCAAATGACCATAGTCGTATCGGATCATGAAAACTATCTTGATGGAGCAAAAGAGATTCATTCTGTAATGGATCAGACAATTTCAGAGGAATTTCAAAATCTAATAGATGGAAGCATTTTGCCTGACGAATACATTAGAACTTCTGATGTCATATCATCACAAGTTACAATGCAAATAAGCGAATTTGTTACCTCAAAACCTCCAGCGGAGTGGCAAGAAAGTTACATTAACTATATGGAGTCATTACAGAATTTTAATTCCTATGTAACTGAAACCAAAGTCTATGCAAATTTTCTAAAAGAAGATAAAATAGATAAACTAGATGAAACATTGGCTAAAATCCAGTCGTTAAAGTCAGAATCTGAAAGACTGGCAAAAGCATCCGACGATTCCAGACCAAATTAGCCTCAAGACCGAAGTATAATATTTTGAGTGGTTGGAAATTGTTAAAAAGCAAATCCGTAATCATATAACCAATGTCTCAGACTTCAAACAAGGTAGAAAAAGATGTAAACGCTTCTACATCTAATAAAATCCTTGTAATTTGCATAGATAGAGACAATGATGTTGGCGAAAAAGCTGGAATAATAACTCCAGTGATTGGGAGAGACGCCTGTATTGAGGCAGCACAAAGACTGGCTTTAGAAGATCCTGAAGATGCAGATTCAAATTCAATTTTTGCTGCAATTAAAACATATGAAGATTTGGTGAGTAAGGGTTACGAAGCAGAAGTAGTAGTTGTGGCAGGATTGGACAGTCGTGGAGTTCATGCAGATGAGAAAATACTAAAAGAAACCAAAAAAACTTTGGAGGTGTTTTCTGCTAATGGGGCAGTTATTGTTTCAGACGGTGAAGATGATGAGAGTGTTATTCCTGTAATTCAAAATGTCCTTCCGGTAATTTCAGTTCAAAGAGTAGTGATGAAAGTTAGCAGAAGTGTAGAGTATTCTTATGCAGTATTTGGAAAATACCTTAAAATGATTGCCTTTGATTCAAAGTATTCTAAATTTTTCTTAGGAGTTCCAGGAATGCTTTTGTTAATTGGAGGAGTTGCAGCAGTGCTAGGGTATACAGCTGAAATTACAGCGGTGCTTGCAAGTATATTGGGAGGAGCATTTTTGATTAGAGCATTTGATGTTGATCGGGCCGTTTCACACTGGGCAAAACCTACACCCATGGGATTTATCAGAATTTTCACAATGGTAGCAGGAGTACTTTTGATATTAACATCGGTTCCTGCTGGAATAAATGCTATTGATGAGGAATTACTTAGTACAGAATTTGAAGTACTGTCAGTAATCTCAAATAAGATCATTATTGCTCAATTTGTTTCTGGAGCATTGCCTATGTTGTGGATTGGTTTGGGAGCAATCTTTGCAGGTATTTTGCTTAGCAACTGGATGGGAGGTATTCCACGACAGATAAGCGACACCTTGCGAATAGTTGTTTTGGGAGCTCTATACCCTACAGTGTATCAATTCACAAACATCATGATAAAAGGAGATAACTCATTTACATTGATCCCACCTTTGCTTGGAGGACTTGCCGCCACTCTGATTTCAGCTACAATTTTGTTCAAAAAATACAGAAAGCACAAACATCAGGAAAATATCTCTGATTAAACTGACTTATTTCTAATAAAAAGTCAAGATTTCTAAAAAACACTGATATTTTCAATAATGGATAGCATTGGTAAGGTGATTTAGATAAACAAAGTAAAAGATACTGTTTTTCATATATCTGGCTTATACAAAATCTATTCAAGAAAACTTGAAAACGACATTAGAAATGGAGACATTCCAAATCATGTTGCGCTAATATTAGATGGAAACAGAAGATGGGCAAAAAGGCATCTAACCCTTTCACAAAAAGGACATTGGAGAGGAGCAGATGCCGTAGAGAATTTACTGGATTGGTGTGAACAGTTAGATATCAAAATAATTACATTGTATGCTCTCTCAGCAGAAAATCTCAACAGACAAGATGAAGAGCTGGAGTATCTCTATGATCTCATTAAGAGGAGGCTGGAGAAACTCTACAAAGATCCTCGAATTCATAAAAACAAGATGAGAGTAAAAGGAATTGGGAGGATAGAACTTTTACCAGACTCGATAAAAGAGATTTTACAAAAACTTGATGATGCGACAAGAGGATACGATAATCATTTTCTCAATATTGCATTAGCATATGGGGGTCAGTTAGAATTAGTTGATGCAGTAAAGAAAATAGGAGAAAAAATTAAAGACGGATCTCTTGACATAAATGAAATCGACAAAGACGAGATAGAATCTAATTTATACACATCACATCTCCCACAATCTTCACCAGATATGATTTTGAGAACATCAGGAGAAAAAAGGTTGAGTGGATTTTTAATGTGGCAAAGCGCGTACAGTGAATTAGTTTTTATGGATATTTTTTGGCCAGAATTTAGGAAAATAGATTTGATGAGAGCAATCAGAACATTTCAAGAAAGAAAAAGAAGAATGGGAAAATGATAGAAGAAACATCAGCAGGAATTGTATTATTCCGAAAAGAAAATGAAAGAATTTTGTTTTTGCTCTTGCACTACCCATCAGGACATTGGGACTTTGTAAAAGGAAAAATGGAAAAAGGCGAAACACCACATGAAACTGCAATAAGAGAAACTAAGGAAGAGACTGGAATATCAGATGTTCAATTTGTTACTGGGTTTGAAGAGTGGATTAGATACAATTTTCAATTTGAGGGTCAGTTGGTTGATAAAAAAGTTGTATTCTTTCTTGGAGAGACAAAAACTCAAGATATTCAAATCTCTCATGAGCACCTCAATTTTACATGGATGGATTACGTTACTGCAATGGAAAAAACAACCTTTGATAATGCAAAAACAGTTCTGTCTAAAGCCTATTCGTTACTTACTAAAACTTTGTAATTGTAATTCTTTTGCAACCTCTATTGGATTTTTTGCATTTAGAATTGTGCGGCCCACAATAAGATAGTCTGTTCCAGATTTAAGAACCTCCTTTGCATCCCCACCCTGAGTTCCCACTCCAGGAGAATATAGGCTCAATTTTTTTCCTGCAATGTTGCTACAAAAAGAAATTATTTTTGGAAATGTTGCCCCTACTACAATACCATCTACCTTTGACTCTAGGGCCCAGCTCAAAAACAGCTGGTAAAGTTGTTGCTTTTTACCCATCTTTACCTCCATATCATATGACAATTTTGCTTCAGGTGCACTCATGTGACATAAAGTTATTACGCCTTTTTCGTTTTTATGTGAAAAATTAACCAAGTTTTTCAAACTATCTAGACCCATTATCGGATTTGCAATTACTGCATCAAACCCCAACTCCCACAAGTTTTCTAATGTAACTCGATTGGTGTTTCCAATGTCGTTTAGTTTGATGTCTGCTATAGTTTGCAATCCATAATCATGCGCTGTCTTGTTAATCTTGGAAATTTGTTTTGATCCAAGTGGCAATAATAAATGAAAGTTTAGTTTTATTGCACAAAGATATGGGTGAAGATCCTTTATGTTTTGAATTGTTTTTTCTTCTAAATTTTTCTCGGATCGATCATAGTCATTGGCAAGAATAACTCTTCCGTTAGTTTTTGCTATTTTTGATATTCTAGTTTTGAAGGTGGCCATAATCAACTAGTGGGTGAGTGTCTTTTAATTTTATAATCTTCACGTAAGAATATCCATGTTCTGAAGGACTTTTTACAAAAGTTGGTTCAGTGTTATTATTTGCAAATTTCAAAAATGGTTTTTGAGGATCTTCACCTAATACAACATGACAAAAATAAGAGGTTCCCTCTTCAGTAAAGTTCATGAAAACCCCAATTAGCCATTTGTCATTGTGTGGAAATAGAAATAACGGGAAAGGATTTTCTTCAAAGCCATAAGTTAATTTTGCAAGACTGGCAAGATCTTCAAGCTCTATTGGCTGATACCTGTCCAAAGTTCCATTTCCAGGTCTTAAAGTCGCAGGAAGGGATTTAATGCGTACAATTGGAGAATACAATCTGCTTGCATCAGCAGTAGAGTCTACAATCTCCGTCTGCTCGTTTCCTCCTTTAAAGTCATAACACAAATAGTGGCCGTGGTTTTCAAGGGGCGTATAATATACAATTGGTTTTTCCTTTAACACATCCATCTGAACTGATAAAATTTTTTTTCCTTCATGTTCATGCAGAAATGAAATTCTAGGAGCACGCTCCAATGCACATACCAATCTGGAAAATTCTAACGTAGAATAAACTTGAATGTAACGAGGTAATTTATCCACGTAAGTTTATTGAACAATACTCACTTAAACTTAACCGAAAAATTTCAGGCTATCTTCTATCAATGACATCATTGATTGCAGGTCCTGTTCCAATAATTGTTACAGGCGTGTTTAATTTATCTTCAATATTTTTTATAAATGATTTAGCCTCGTCTGAAATTTCTTCATAAGAAGTTTTTCCTGCACATTCAGGAAATAGTACATCCAATTTGGTAATGGATATTTGTGTAGCGCTGTTTAGCATGATTGCACGCCTAGCCAAATCAAAATCAAATTCAGCTGCACGTCTTTGTCTTCCTGTTACAGTTCCAAATTCTGACCATCCTTTATTTTGTGCCTCTTCTAGAGTCAATTCCTTTGCAAGAGGTCCAGTTCCCACTCGTGTAACATATGACTTGAAAACGACAATGACCTCATCAACATTTTTTGGTCCCAACCCAATGTCAGCGCAAATTCCTGAAGCGGTAACATCTTTTGAGGTTACAAAGGGATATGTTCCATGCCATAACGAAAGAAATGTTCCCTGTGTTCCTTCAATGAGAACATTTTGTTTTGATGAGATTGCAGAGTTTATCTCCTGAGGCACATCAACAAGTAAGGGCTTTAGAGAATCAAGATCCTTTGCCAATTTTAATATCCTCATGGCTCTATCTGCATTTGCCGGACCTGTACCTGAGCCCGTACTGCCTATTTTCTCTTTTAATTCCCCTTTAGAGTCACTTGTAAGGTGTTTTTCCTCAATAATTCCGCAATTTTTATCGATAAATGATCTACCTTTCGCATCAAAATCTTGAATTTCCTTTAGAAGAACATCAGGATTGACCACCACTCCAGGTCCAATCATGACTCTGGCATTTTTATTTAAAAATCCACTTGGGAGCATTCTTACCTTGTAGACTTTATCACCATCTCGGATAGTATGACCAGCGTTAGGCCCTGCTCCCCCACGAACTATAATTGAAGGATTGTCTTTTATTGCAAGGTATGAGATAATTTTCCCTTTTCCCTCATCTCCAAAAAAACCTCCAACGACTACTGTAGATGTCACGTCTTTCAGCTAAAGCCCCGTTTATTTAAGCTAAAGTGCTTGCACAGGATTATTATCCAACAAATCATGAGAGCACTTATTGTCAGAACCAAATTATGCAGGAAACATTATCGTAGTTTTAGCAAATCTTCCAGATTTTCTTAGAACACCAATTCTCAAAAAAAGAATTATGGAATATTTTACAATGCCCGATCAAGAAAAAAAACAACTGATCAACAATGCATTAGAGGCAGGACCAACCATACCTTTTCCAAATTTTTCTAAACTCTTCAAGACATGGCTTGAGATCCTAACTACATTGCCCGAGGAGCAGCGAATCAGTTTATTTTCTGCATACATAAATGAAATCTCAGACAATCCTCAAAAGATAATTGTGTTTAATCTAGATGGGATTTTGGAGATTTTCTTGTCGTTGGATAATGAAAAACAAGAAATCATTTCACAATCAGTTAAAAAAATAATTTCAAACCTTGATGAAAATAGAAAAAGAAAGTTGCTTGTGGTTATTCCAGATAATGCACAAGAAAAACTAAAGATTTAGGCGTTAGGATTTTCATCTGGTTTACGATTATCTTCATTTGAATAATCTACGATATCTCCTTCAGGAGTAAGAACACCAGCAAAAATTTTTTCATGTTTTTTTAATAATTTTCTGTGATCAAGCATAGACATGTCTAGTCTCATTTCATTCATAACCATGACTCTGTACTCTTTCCATTCATTCCAACACTTGTTACATACAGGATATTTGCTTGCGACAAGATCTAGTTCTTCGTTATCTGGAATTTGATTTTTGCATTTGGTGCATGTTCGTGACATAAAGTGAGTAAATTAAGAACTCTTTTTATCTTTTATTGATAAGATTTGGAAATCAAATTCAGGCCTAATGAATTTCGGTAAAAGCTTCTTTTATTAGATTTTTTAGATCTTCAGCATCCCCATTGTTTTGTATCGTTATAATTGCGGGTTGTTCTTTCCTATTTTTTTGAACCTTTACCAAAATACCATCAGGTAAAGGCTCCAAATCTGCAAACCACCTAAAAGTTAGAGACTTCCCAAACACTATTCTATGCATCCTCACATCTTCTACAACATTTTCCCCCAAAGAAAGGCAATAATCTCTGAGTCTCGTGTAAAGGGCTAGACTTTCTTTTGGAATCTGATTTTTAAAATTCTCAAAGTTCCTTTTGTTTCCTGAAGAAATCAATCCATCCATAATATTGAAAACTTGATTTGAGGTATAAAGGTAGTATTCAAAAATCCCTCAATCCTTTGATGTAAAGTAATAATAATTAACAAAGCCCAACTCACTCATGAAGATAAAGTGTCCAAAATGCAAGAAAAATGCGGAATTAGCAATGGACTTTTCTTTTGTAAAATGTGATAATTGTGATCTAGATATGAGCTATGGCGAATACGTCAAGTTTGTAGCCCACAATGAGCAGACATATTCTGACATACTTGGTGATTACACTGGAAGTACAGAAGGTCAATCTTCTGGTTCATTAGACGAGTGGGATTAGAGAAAAAAGGTCCATCAGATTAAAATAATTAACTAGATGAAACTTAGCATAATTGGAATTTTTATTAGAAAATATTCTTAATTTGGTGGGGTTTCTAGTTGGACTTGTAATTGGAATTGTTTCACTTGTAGGTTTTAGAAATACTGGCAGTCCAACTTTGTTTAGACTAGCTATTGCTTTTTTTTCAATAAGCATAGGATTTTTTGTGATATGGGCAGGATACATGGTAGAAGACTTTGTAATAAAAGCTGGAAGTTTGGAGAGATGGATTCAAACTTTGGGCATTGCAATTCAAACAATCGGATACTTTTTCATTGCATTCTCTCATAGTATCAAATCACTGTTTCCAAAATCAAGATACTTTAGATCAGTAGGTATATTCCCATTGTTTTTAGTCTCATCTGTTCAGATAGAACATATTTTTAGGTCAGTGTCATTTATTTTACTTGCGTATGGTGCAATAGAAACCACATTATCTTATTTTGAAAATAGAAACAAGGGAGCCATTTCTGTTGCAATTGGATTATCTCTTTTGGCGCTGGGCGAATTTTTAGGATGGTATTCATTTGTTTTTCCAGAATCAATCCTTTATGCGGTGTCGATGGTCATCAAGATTGGCGGATTGGTGGCTTTGTTTATTCCAGTAAGCAAGGTTCCACTTACCAAGATGAAATTTGATGATGATTTTGAATAATTTCTAGGCTCAAAATTTTCAAGTTTTTCATTTGTCAAATTCTTTTATCTTTTTAGTATACTGCAAAATAGCATGCTGCTATCATAGAAATTATTTCTTAGAGACTTAGAGGAACATGGTTGAATACCGAACTCATATGAAGATAATTGGAGATATCCTATCTACTACTAGAGATGACCTTCAGGACGAGGATGGGGCAACTGTAACTTATCTTATAAGAAAAGCCAATATTTCTCACTCTAGAATATCAAGAATTCTTTCAACTCTTGTTTCACAGGGATTGCTTGAAAAAATTGACGCCCAAGGTTCAAACAAATACAAAATCAGCCAATCAGGAAGAGAATTTTTGCAAGCATACAAGACATTTAGCGGATTTGCAACTAATTTTGGACTGACTATCTAGTCTTCAATCTCTTCAAAAGAATCATCAAATTCATCTTCAAATTCTGTATCCTCATATTCGGCAGACAAGTTTAATCATTTCACAAAAGACCTCATCCATAATTAATAACTTTCAAAAGAAAATGAATAATTAAAGAAAGATTGGCTCAAAGACATTGAAAGTAAACTGTGATCCTCAAGGAATACAAAAAGCATCAAAAATAGTCAGTGATGGTGGAATTATTGTTTTTCCTACAGATACAGTTTATGGTATGGGGTGTGACCCATATAACAAAAATGCAGTAGACAAAATTTACAAGATAAAAAACAGGTCAAAATCAAAACCATTTCCGATCTTAATTTATTCAATGAAAGAGGCAATACAAATTGCAGATTTTGATTTAGTCTCTCAAAGACTGGCAGAAAAGTTTTGGCCAGGCCCTTTGACCTTGATCGTAAAATTAAAGGATTCAGTGATTATGGAAGCCCTAGACGTAGAAGAGAAGATAGCAGTAAGAATTCCAAACAACAGATGCCTGCTTGAACTTTTGAGCACTTGCAAGTTCTTAATTGGAACAAGTGCAAATATTTCAGGACAAGAATCCTTTACAAATTCGGAGGAATGTTACAAAAGTTTGAATGATTTTGATGTCTTTTTGGATGGAGGTAACATTGTAGGCAAAGGTGAGTCAACAATTCTTGAGATTAAAGACGGAAAACCTATTATTCACAGATCAGGAGCTTTAAGAAAAGAGGAGATTCTAGAGCTTTTTTGAATTTAATAATAACCTGTGCTAGGCACCTAGAAACAGAAACCAAAGAAGAGATGAGCAGATTTTTAGAAGAATTTGGAGACTCTGAACCACAAATTTCCATCACTGAAATGTCTGGCATTTTAACTGCAAAAACAAATCTAGATCCAGTAGAAGTAGTAAAAAAAATCCGTGAAATAATTGACGATGAACCGTGGAGTGTAAGGTATTGTCTTAGAATAATTCCGATTCAAAAATTGACAAACACTGGAATTGATGAAATCGAACAAGCCGTAGACGATGTAACCAACCAAATTTCAGAAGGAGAAACCTATAGGATCTCAATTGAGAAGAGAAATTCTAACATTTCAAGTCAGGACCTAATAACAAAGGTTGCCCACAAAATCAAAAACAAGGTATCACTTGAGCATCCAGACAAAATAATTCAAATCGAAATCCTTGGAGGAAAAACCGGAATATCTATTCTCAAAAAAGAAGACATACTAAGTGTAGAGAAGACTAAAAGAAATCTATCAGAGTAGCACTGCGGCTTTTTCAATTAAAAGATCTTCAAGTGGATTTTTAGAATAAATGGAATCAATTTGTTTTTTTGAAATCTTAAAATGTTTTTTTAGAAATGCAGAATTATCTTTTGTAAAAATATCAATAACTAATGGGTTTAGTTTTTTGTATATTTTTTCAAGATCCGTCTTGTTTCCAATTGCAATCAAGACAAAATTTTTTGAGGGTTTTATTCCAATCAAAGATATTGCTTCAGAGATCTGTTGCACGGCAGCAAAACGCATTAGAATATCAGTTTCAATTTTGTTTGACAGTAGTATGTCTTCTTTTTCAGATAAAATGGATATTGAAAGAACCTTGTTCAAGTGATAAGAGTTTAGAATAAACTTACTAGATATTGCTTGAAGTTTCACTTTTGGGAATTCTTTTCTTAGCCCATCAAGGAATGAAACATCAGTTTGTTTGGTTCCTTTAATCTCTAGTACTTGAACCAATTTTTTCCCAATCTGAAAAATAATTTTTTTGCCAGAGCCTCCATGAATAATTGGAATAATACTTACCAAATCAGTATTTTTTATCAGGGTCAATCTTCCTTGCATCGCGGAGGAATCGGCACCGTTTATTGCAATCAGAATATTGTCTGTATCAAGTGAAGGAGTGTTTTCTGGTTTTGCCTGTAAAATTAGTTCAAGTAGATTTTCAAGTGTAATGCTATCTGCATCAACCTCCAATTGGTCAGTTGAGAATGATTTTTTTGCCCCGCCTACAAATTTTATGGTAACCATTATTTTGATTGATTCAAAAGAGGAAATTTAATTTTTTAAAATTATTCTTCAGAAGATTCTTCTGTTTCTTCAGTTTCAACTTCGTCAACGCCGATCTCAATTACAGATTCTTCAGATTCAGGAGATTCAATTTCTTCTTCAATTGGCTGGGTTTGTTCTTTAATCTGATCTTCTTGTGATTGTCTTAGTTCTTGCTCAAAGTGCTCTTTTTTGATAAATTTGGTAATATAGCCTGCAATTTCATTTTTGAGTCCTTTGGAGCGAATAATTGCAATATTGTCCAGTTGTTTCTTGTTATCAGTAAAATTCTCATTAAATTTTGATTTGTGCTTGTCTAGTACTTCATATGAAAGACGCTTTATCCTATCCACTCCTCCAATACAAGGTTGGGGTTTTTTATACCTATATTCCCAGATAGTTTTTTGTATTTATCTCAAAAACTGATACCATTTCATCATACGGTTTGCTTAAAACTTTAGAAGCGCAAAAAATCACGCTTGGGATAAATGCTATCTGGGCAGATTTCATCTCAAAACATTTTCCAAAACTTACAGGACCGTCAGTTTCAACAAGTATTTTGTCTTCATTTGAGTTTCCCAACAATGTCTGTTTGTCATTTGCATATACCATAACAGGCCCGTAGGAAACAAAAAAATCCATATCCATTGCTTTTTTCAATTGCTTTTTGCTTCCGTCAAACCAATGAAGTAAAGCCTTTTTTGTTTTGTATGATGTCATTATCTCAAAAATATCATCTAGACTTTTTCTAGAATGAATAGATACTGGTTTTTGGTGTTTTTCTGCAATAGATAATAATGACTCAAAAACTTTGTTTTGGTTTTTCTTGTCTTCTGGGGATTGGACATAGGTTGGGTCCAATCCAATCTCTCCAATACCGGTAATATTTTCAATATTGTCTTGTATCAGTTGAATCATCTCATCTAGATTGTCATTTGCATGTTCTGGATGGATTCCAATAAAAGGTAAAATCAGATCACTCTGTCTTGCAATCTCCAGTGTTCTCCTAGAGTTTGAAGAATTCATGGAAACGCAACATGCTTTGATTTTCATGTTTTCCATACTTTTGATAATATGATTAAGATCTTTTTGATAAGATTGGTCTGAGAGATGAATATGAGAGTCAAACATCCAGACCATATATTGTAATTCCAAAAATAGTCTGTATAAATCGATTTATTGGTGATATTTTTTCACTCATAATGTTTTATCATAATAGATAGAAATTCAAGTCAATGAAATCTTCAGAGCTAGGACTTTCTGCAATGTACAGAATTTTAAAAAAGGCAGGAGCCGAAAGGGTTAGTGATGAATCGGCTGATGAGCTTCGCAGTATACTAGAAGATGTGGCTACAACTATTGCCAAAAGCGCAGTTGACATGTCAAGTCATGCTGGAAGAAAGACAGTAAAGGCCGAAGACGTAAAACTTGCTTCCAAGCCCTTTATCAAATTATAATCTAAAGAGTTTAATTGTTGATTTTGTTTTTTGTAAAACGGTACTCTGGCAGAACGGTTATGCGTGAGCCTGCAAAGCTTATACAAGGGGGTTCGACTCCCTCGGGTACCTTTTACTATTCTACAAGCACTTTGCCTTTCATCCACGGATGTAAAGTGCAAAAATAATCATATCCTCCCTTCTGGTCAAAAGAAACACTAAACTTTTCTCCAGGATCCAAGTGTCCGCTATCAAAAAGGTCGGTAGGGGCATTGTATTCTCCAGAAGTTACACTATGAAACGCCACATCCTCATTTGACCATGTCACTTTTTCTCCCTGATTTATGGTAATTACAGATGGGACATAACATGAATCAGATATCTCGCATCCTGGCCTTGATACTTTGTTTGGCATTATAACATCAGCTTCAATTACAACTTCAGATTTTTCAGTTTTTATTTCAGAGTCACCATTTTGAAGTAAAGCTGCAATTGCAGCTATGATTATCGTGAAACCAATCCCGATAAGTATTATTTTTTTTCTCAAAGCACATCACATTTAGAACAGAGTTACTATGTAATGTCTTCAGATGCTCTTTAAATATTAAACATCTGATTTGATGAAGGAAGGTTAAGTTAATGATTCAATAGGATGATTGTTTTTGATTAGTCATTTCTATTGACACTAAAGACAGGATAGGGGTGTTTCAAATCTGCTGAGAAACTTCCGCCGTTTTTGAATTTATATTCTTTAAAGCTTTTAGTCTTTTCATAAAGATCTCCTCCAATTATCATTTCATTAGCAGGGCAAAGGCCATTTATTTTTGCACATGTGTTAATAGTTGGCCCCACAAGATCCATTGCCCATTCTTTGTTTCTCATCATTGTAACATTACCATAATCAAAACTTATTCTAAAATCAATTGCAGGAATGGTTTCTGCTGCAAGTAAATCTTTTAATTTCCCATGTGCATCCATAAGGGAAAAACCACACTCTAAACAAGATAAAAATCCAAACTTGCGTTCTGAAAAACTTGTATCTGGAAAGTAGAACAATAGACTATCACCCATAGTTTTTAGAATCTCACCATGGTATTGACGAACTATTTTGGACATGGTGTTTAGAAAGATTTCATAGTATCTTGAGGATTTGTTTGCAGGTAATCTAGCAACGGTTTTGGTGGAGCCCATGATATCAATTATCCCCACGCAAAAATAGGTTGGTCTGCCTACCGTAACAGTAAAGGATTCTTCCTCCTCTGGATACTGAAGAATTTGTTTAAAATTTGGGCCTGACAAAATCTTACTCGTTAATTCATCAGGTACTAACATATTAACATATGATGTATCTTTGGTATTAAGTGTTATCAAACAATGTAGCTAATTTTTTAACAAGTTTTATTATATGAAAATCATAATTTGTAATATTTTTTTTGTACATTGTAAAGAACTATTTTTCATTTTAAAGTATAGATGGCGTCTAATTTCTTAAAAAAACTAAATTTGTTTGAAAGAATATTTTCTATGACCTGTTTTGATTAGGTAAAAATTTCTGTTGATGATGAAGTTTAACTCTGGATTAAGTTATTTGCAATATGAAATTTCAATTAACCAAACTAGGAAGTTATTATGTAATTACCCAATCCTCTAAATATATAACATATTACGCCCTTTGATTGGCCCAAAATGAAAGTGGACTGTTAGAATACATTCCTGGTTCGCAGGCGTTGTTAATTGAAAAAAAATCAACACCGCCATTAGAAGGATTCTCTGAGAACATTCAAGACAACATAAGAGAACATGCTGAAAACTCAAAAAGTGAAGTTGAAAAGGGAAATAACTTTCTCCAGTGGGTTCTAACCAGAGTTTATGAGGCAACCGAAGATGACGCTGCTGATGCAATAGTTGATGGTGCAAATGATCTTGGGATTGATGCATATCTTCCAGTAGACTTTTCAGACAATACCATCCGCTTATTTCAATCAAAGTATGGCACTTCACACTCTATGGATGCAATTGCCAAATTCAAGGAAGACTCTAAGAGACTTTTGGAGAAAGATGTAACCAAGATGAGGCCTGAGCTAGCTCAGCTAGTCACAAAGATCAAGGAGAAGAATCTCAAGATAAAATGCTGCTATGTGACAGACCAGAAAGTAGAATATGAAGACGAAAATATCGAAATTTTAGACATTAACAAAATTGTCCAAAGACTATGGGACAGGATAAAAAAACCAGCAGCTGGAAAAAAGTCGGCCATAAAACTAGAGAGAATGCTTAGGCATGAAAATACAATTCTTGGAATCTTAAAGCTGCGAGAACTTACAGACTTTGTAAACAAGAATAGAGATTATGTTTTTGAATCCAACATCAGGCAATGGATGCAGTTTAAGACTACAGTAAACAAAGGATTACGTGAAACCCTTCAAAACAATCCAGGAAAATTTTTCTATTACAATAATGGAATTACAATTGTAGTTAGTGATTTTGAAGAAATTGGAGACAATATCATAAAATTGCATGCACCTCAAATTGTAAACGGTGCACAGACGTCAAATTCTATTCTTGATCATTCCAAGAGAACGAAGAACTTGAACGGCTCAATGACTGTCACAATAATAAAAGCAGATGACGAGCAAGAACAAAACAACATTACAAAATACAGAAACTCCCAAAACTCTGTGAGAGGAAAAGATCTTGTATCCCTGATGGACTTTCACAAGTCAGTAAAGTCACAACTAAAAAACTGTGGATACTTTTATGAGATACAAGCAGGATCTTTTGATACAAAATCAAAATCCAATCAATGTCAGTATGAAGGAGAGTCAACATATAACCAATACTTGCCAGACAACCACAAAAAAGTAATAGTTGCAAAAGATGCAATACAAGTTCTAGTAGCTGGAATAGAACAACGTCCTACAGAGGCATACAGTTCTCCTGCGCAATTTCTTCCACGTGGAAGCAAATACGACGATATCTTCAATGACAATCTCAAAGATGATTTTAGGTTGTTGCTTTATCCATATTTGATCAAAGAATACGCAAAAAAATATCTAAAGTATGGGAAGAAGGGAGGACATAAAACAAAAAGGTACGCAACCTTGTTTTATGTTGCAGTCTACTTTAGAATTCTCCACAAGAAAATACTTGAAACAAAAGGAGATTTTAAAAAAGATGTTGTAAAGTTAGAGCCAATATTTCGTAGTTACAAGCTAAATTCCAAGATTCTCAAAATTACGGATGTTGTAGTAACAAAATTCCTGGAGGATACAATAGTAGATGACGAGATAGAACTGGCAAATACCAAGCACAACTTTTTCTCACAGCACGTGTGGAATGACTCTATGCTGAGGGTGCTAGATAAAAAGATAAAACAAGAAGAAGAGGAAATCCAGTCCCTCAAAAAACTTGCAGAGAGTTTGTTTTAATTTTAAAGGTAGTAGTCCAACCAAGTAAAAATCTTGCAGGAGGTTTACATTGGCCAGACTGCCTACCTAGGATTCCTACAAATCAGTGATATTTAACATGATTTTTTATCACCTGTAAAACCCAGAACGTTTTTTATATCGTTTAAAAAAAACAATTGTACTTTGGGATCTAAATTCAAATGTACAATATGCAACAAAGAAGATTCAATGCAGTTTAATCCCATGGATGAATGGCAGATAAAGGGTCCATTGTGTGGAGAGTGTTACTCCAAGCAATTATCCAAGTTTTATCCCGGGGACCATGTAAGGGTAAACAAAGAGTAATTTTATTTTGGTTTTGAATACTTGTTTGCATTAAGGCAATTCCATGCAAGTGAATCGTCTTTGATATTTTTTTCATCCAAAAACATAATGTCTGTAACTGTCTTTTTCTTTTTTAGCAAGTTTACCTGAAAGCTTTGAAACTTTTTGCAATTGCAAATCTCATAGAGGCAGACATCATTGTCGTTTTTATCATGATCCTCTGCTGCATGTCCGCAATTACATATTGCATCATTTTTTACATCCTTTAGAGTTTGATCAGAATAGACTCCAAGTCGGAGATATGCCTCTCCGCCATGACCTTTCTTGAATCGTTCATAGTTTTCTGATTTTGCAAGTACCTTGAAAAACGAAATGTTTGTTTCCGGATGCTGGGAATCAGCCCCCATGATAAACCAGTAATCATCACCAGTCTCCACAAATCTCAGTTTTATGGAGTGATCCATCCACCAGTTAATGGAATCATGCCAAAGATCTGTGGCTTGCTTTCGCTTGGAAAATAATGGAACAACATTCATTCGAAGATCATAATATCTGTAGGCAACTCCCACAAATTCATCAAACCAAGGAATTGGAGATTGTGAGGACAATATCAGAAAACCATGACTGGAGCTTATTTATCTGATCTGAATGCACAGTAATATGCTTATATCTGGGTATGAGAAACTATCCCTACATGGTTTCGTATAGAACTAGTATGCAAATTGTAGGAGATCTTTTGGCTGCTACTGAACAGTCTGGCCAGGAGGGAATCAAGACAACAACCCTGCTAACAAAAGCTAATCTATCACATTCCAGACTATCAAAATTTCTATCCAACTTGACTGGCGCAGGTCTTATCAACAAAATAGAATTTGATGGAAAAAACACATTTGTAATTACCTCAAAAGGCAGACAATACCTAGAATCCTATGTGAAATTTGCAGATGTTGCAGAGTCCTTTGGACTAGAACTATAAAATCTACTTTTTAGATCTTCTCTTTCTGTTTTCTTCCTGTCTTTCCTTTCTTGCCTTAAAGGAGGCATAAAGAATAACCCCAATTGCACCTGCAAGCATAGAGTAGAACATTGGTACTACAGGAGGTTTTTGAACTATTGCAATCCCCATTCCTGCAATCAAAAATATCAGAACTACTAGAAGGTACTTGTCCACAGATGACATGATTAACAAAACCATATATCTTTTTGATTTGGCAATACTGTACTGAAAAAATTATGATCAAGATTCTTGAAATAATTGGATTTGTGTTAATTGGGGGAACTGTTTACTCGTATTTGGGGATGATTGGAAGTGAGTTTCGTTGGCCAGTTTTTTTTGGATGTGCAGCAGGAGCTCTTGCAATAATTATTTATCGAAAAAAAATTCGACAAAAACAAAACAAGCCATAGCTTTTGATCAAATTAATTTAATTTTTAGATAAGTGTGATCAATTAACTTTCAACCGACAGATCTATAAAGGACTATTCAAGGTAATAGTAAGGGTAGATATGAGTACAGAAGTCAAACAATGGTGGATTGGACTACCAAAGGAGCTTGAAACAGATATTGAAGCTCTTGATGATTAAAACAAGTAAAATACGATTTTCAAATTTTTAGAATTTTAAAGCCTCGGGCGGGCTGCGACCCCACGACCTAACGCTTACGAGGCGTTCGCTCTACCAGGCTGAGCTACCGAGGCACTTTTGCATTCTTCAATCAGAGTTTATAAAAAGGGTTTCTGGTTTTGATCAGATGAAAAAAACCATTTCAGGAATTCGAGGAATTTTTGGAGACGATTTTACATTAAGAGAAGTACTTGAATTTTGCAATAATTTTTCATCGCTGATAAAATCACAAAAATGTGTCATTGGAAAAGATACAAGACCATCAGGGCACATGATAAAAGAGAGTGCAACTGCAGCACTGATGCAAAATGGCGTAGATGTCTTTGACCTTGAGTTAGCTCCAACTCCAGTAGTATTTCACGAGTCAAGGAAGTATGGGGCAGGAATTGTTGTCACCTCATCGCATAACCCCTTACAATGGAATGGATTGAAGTTCATAGTTGACGGTAGGGGAATAAATGAGTCAGAACTTCCGAAAATCTTGGAGAGATACGAGTCTGAAGGCTCTGGAATTGGCCATGAAGAGAAGATTGGCTCAACTTACCTAGAGGATGCCATGAAAATAATAGGGAAAATAAAAGGTACACCAAAAATTGCAGTAGACATTGGTGGGGGAGCAGCAAGAGAATTTGCTCCAAAGTTATTGCAAGACCTAGGATGCAATGTCCAAGTAATCAATTCTGAACTAAATGGTTGCAGTAGGGGCCCTGATCCGACTTCGGATAATTTGTCTGAACTTGTTTTAGCATCAGATGGTAAGGAGATTGGATTTGCATTTGATCTTGATGGTGACAGATTAGTTGTAGTAAAAAATGGAAAAAAGCAAACGCCGGACGTTACACTAGGATTAGGAGTTGCAAAATCTTTGGAGCTTGGTTACAAAAAATTTGTTCTAAGCATTGACACTAGCGTATCGATTGAAAAGTTTATCAAAGAAAATGGCGGGACAGTAGAACGTTCCAAAGTTGGAGAAGCAAATGTAATTGATCTAATGATAAAGACAAATGCTCAAGCTGGGGGGGAAGGAAGCAGTGCAGGATTTATTCTTCCTGAATTTAATTTCTGCAGGGAAGGAATTCTTACCAGTGGTTTGATTGCATCGATGTTGGGAAACAAAAAGTTTGATGATGTGTTAAACTTTATGGAAAACTATTTTCAAGTAAGAGAAAAAACAGATGTTGATTCAAAGTATCATGATTCTGTGATTGATAAAGTAGTAGAGAAATTTGCAAAAAAGTATTCGGATGTAATTACCATGGATGGAGTCAAAGGAATAATTGATGAGGATAGCTGGGTCTTGGTTAGAAAATCAAACACAGAAGATATTATCAGAGTATCTGCCGAATCAAACAATCTAGATAAATGCAAGAAAATAGCTAGAGAGAACATAGAATTAGTGAATCAGTGTTATGACGAAATTAGATGAATCTCAAATAATTGAAAAATTTCAAAAAATATTTGGAAATCAAGACTTTGTCACTGAAGATGTGGAGATATTCAAGATAGGAAAGCAAAACATTGTTGCCAAAGTAGATACACTTGTTCAGAGCACCGATATCCCCTCAAAAATGAGCCTAAAAGAGGCTGCTAGAAAGAGCATTGTTGCATGCATAAGCGATTTTGCAGCAAAGGGTTCAAGACCACAATTTTCAATAATTTCTGTGAATTTGACTGCAGGAATTTCTGAAAAACTAGTCTCCCAGATTGCCCAGGGATTCAAGAGTGCATCAAGGGAGTTTGGAGTAAAAATTTTGGGCGGAGACACAAACCAGGGAAAAGAAGTTGTTTTTAATGTCTGCATGTTTGGGGTTGGAGAAAAAATTGTAAAAAGAAAGGGAGCTAGGGTTGGTGACTTGATCTTTTCTAGTGGTCCTTTTGGAATTACCGGTGTAGGATTACAGATTTTACTAAAGAACATCAAGGCAAATAATTCCTTTGCAAAAAATGCTGCAAAATCTGTCTTAAGACCAATTCCTAGACTTGAATTTGGGTTAAAGACAAGTCAATATTTCTCTTCATCAATGGATTCAAGTGATGGCTTATCAACTACCCTAAATGAGATGTCAAGGCAAAGCAAGTGCAAATTTATCATAAATAATATTCCGACAAAAAATGAAGTTTACAAATTTGCAAAAACTCACAAGAGTAATCTTGAATCACTTGTGTTTCATACAGGAGAAGAGTATGAAATTGTTTTTACGGCTCCAAAAAAATACAAAACAAGGATAATCAAGATTGCACAAAAAACCAAGACACCAATAATAGAGATTGGCTCTGTCCATAAAGGAGATGGAGTTTACATTCAAAAAGATCAAAAATTAAAAAAACTTGAAGATCTAGGATATCATCACTTTTCCTAATAATTTGTAAAATTTTACAGGAAGAAAAAACATTGTAAAATCACAGTAAAATTTTGTTCAAGGTAAAAATGCCCGCCATAAAATAAAAATCAAAAAAACCTTATCCGAAACAAAGTACAATCAAACTCATGGAATATGTCCTAATGATCGGAATTGCCCTAAGTGGGAAAACCACATTCAGAAAGGCAAATTTTGATCATGAGGTAATTCAGCTATCCTATTTTGGAAACAATAGAAAAAAGGAGCTTGAATACATTGAGGGGTGCCTAAAACATGGAAAAAATGTGATAGTTGATGATACCAATCTTACAAGAAGCATTAGAAAAATGCATGTTGATTTGGCAAAAAAATACGATGCTCAGGTAATTGGAATATTCATGAATACATCAGTTGGCATCATCGAACAAAGAAGGGCAAGAAGAAATGAGCAATTCCCAATGGCAGTAATTAACAAGCAGCTAAAAGAACTAGAAACACCAAACAAAGATGAGGGATTTGACAAACTGCTAGTTTACAAAAACTATGAACAGCCAAGAACCACATAAAACTCCTCAGAACCTCAAATTACCACTAGGTGGAATTGAGAGGAAGTCTTAATAATTATGAAAGTCATAATTAAGTAAATGGCAAAAAGAGTAACAATAATGCTGGATGATGATCTTGACAAAAAGTTAAGGATGATTCAAGCCAAATTGATTCAAAGTACAAACAAGTCAGTTAGTTTTTCAGAAGTAATTAACGAGACTCTAAGAAAAAAGGCATAGCGACCATTTCAAATGTTTTAGAATTTCAGATCATGTTACAACCTCACAAACATAATTTTTGCAGGTTGTTCTAGTGAAATCCATGTAAAGTTCTTCCACCATACAATGGAGTTATTTTGAAGAAAAAATTTGGAGAGGGATAAAATGTATTTTAACTAATTGTGACTTATCATATCAGTGAACATAGAGCAAATTTGCAAGGACGTTTTAGATGTTGATGAATCAATTAGATTTTCTATGGTAGTTCAAGATGGGATTAAGAAATTTGGCGGATACAGATACAATTCGGTAGGAATTTTAAATTCTGCGGAACTAGATCAGTCGATTTGGTATGCACATGAGAGAATGGCTGGAAGAAGACTAGCCGAACACAAACTTGGAAAAACAAAATATGCAATGGCAGAATATGAAAAAGTAAAAAGGATGACATTTCCATTAGACAGCAAAACATTGCTTCTAGTCAGTGTGAATGTAAAGTCGGACCACGATAAAATAATTAAAAAAATTCTTCAAATTCTAAAAAAATGAATGTGTTTGGGGAATTGATGTGAGTCGATTTTTATTAAACCATTTTGCAAAACTGTAAAAATAATTTTAAAAAAATAAGGAAAAATCAAACAAATAGATTAAAAATTTAACATTGTTGTTAAGTAGGTCTGATGTTTAATCCATCTCGCACTACAAGCACGGTTAATGTGACTACAAGATCTTGCCTGAGAACATCCATTAATCACATTGACTGGTTTCAAGCAAGGGGAGAGATTCTCTTCCCTTTTTTTCATAGTATCGACTGTTGTAATGAATTAGTTTTTGTTTTGTTTAGATGTAATGAATTAACCTATGTGTTCTCCATTCCTCTTCATATAAAGTCAAAAATCCACAATGAGTGCATTCAAAGAATAATTCCTTTTTTTGTTCTGAAAGCTTTGCTAATTTTTCTTTCATATCCTTTCCTTCAAGAGGTTCAATTTTAATATCATCACCTTTGGGAATTACCTGAAAATATTCTTCCAGATCTACTGATTTTAAAAATTCTGATATTGCATTCAGGACTTTGGATTTGTCAATCTCAGAGTCATCAATTGCAGTAAGAAAGAATTTGTCTGACTTTAGAATGGGTGTGACCTCTAGCTTGTCGGAGACAAATACCAAAAGTTTTTCCTTTAGTGCCAATGCATTTTTGCAGTCAATACATATCATTTTGGTTCTTTTCTGATCCTCTTTTTTATTGCATAAATTACAATAAACACAATAATCAGTATTGTCCCTAGTCCCTCAATAATTATGGCAGCAAGATGTCCTTCTACAGTTATCGTCTCACCAGTTTGCATACTCTTCCGGAAAAATGATGGATCATCAACTCTTATGTTTGGATTTTCTACTTGAGCAGATACATGTTCCACAGTGGGTGAAAGCACAAATACAATTCCTATGAATATCAAAAAGATGGATTTCATTTTTAGCTAAAACAAGTATCCACTGTGATGTGATTTGAGATAGATTGCAATAATTGTAAAATTAGATAATTTTGATTGCATTTGATTTGAACTCTAGTATGATGTTCTCAATTACTTTTAATCTATTTTGCTGTGGATTTACTCTCCAGAGTAATATTGGTCTTGGACCTTATTTGCAATAGATACAATTTTTTCGGGTGACAGATTAGAGACACAGTCTCGCATCCAGAGGTCATCTAGATACTTTAGAGTATCAGCATCTTCCTTTGGCATTCTATCAAAATCAATTTCCGAGTACTTTACCTGGACTTTGAATCCTTCTTCTGCAATCTTTTCGCATTTTTCTTCCAATCCAAGCTGCTGAGGAGAATTGTCTGCAGGTGTGAAAAATTGGATTGCCATAGATCCCACCAAGGCAGAACCTATCCCTGCTGCAATTACCAAAATAATTATTGGTTTCACATGCCAAGATCTCCAGTATCGTATAAGAAGTCTTGTAAAACAGACGATCTTTACAAAATAAAGATAGTTTTGGAAAAATCAATGTTTTTTAAACCCTTTTTGACCTATGCAAACATTGTCAGAAACGGAAGCTGAAATTCAAGAAGTAGAGGCCCCAGTCGAGGAAGAAATCGAGTCCGAAGCAGAGGAATCTAAAGCTGAAGTAAAGAAAAAGGGAGAACCTGAGACAAAAAAAGAAGGCCCAGCAAAATGGGGAATTGCACATATTTTCAGTAGTTACAATAACACAATTATTCACATGACTGACCTTACCGGAGCAGAAACAGTAGCGTTGAGTTCTGGTGGAGTCCATGTAAATGCCGATAGATACGAATCATCACCATTTGCCGCAATGAAAGCTGCAAATGCCGTCATTGAAGCTGCAAAGACAAAAGGATTCACTGGATTTCACATTAGAGTCCGTGCAGTAGGTGGAGTGGGCTCTAGAGTTCCAGGACCTGGTGCACAAGCTGCAATCAGAGCACTTGCAAGAGGCGGATTTAAAATCGGACGAATAGATGATGTTACACCAATACCTCATGATACCACCAGAAAGAAAGGCGGTAAAAGAGGAAGAAGAGTCTAGACATCAATTGCTTTAACTTTTACTTCGCAACCCTTTGATGCAAAATAATCTGTCATGAATTTTGTAAACTTTTCAGTTTGGTTGCTCCACCTATACTTGTCAAGCATATCTGCAAACTTTGCTTCAATGCCATCTTGCAGTTCAGACTTTAATGCAATCTTAAAGAACGTCCATCCAAATTTGGAATAAGGCTCACTTAACAAATACCCATTTGGGATTCCAACCAAAGTCTCCATATGAGATAGTGCCATCTTGACAGCTAGCTTGTCATTTAGATAATTTTTTGTGCTAACCTCTAGTGTGACTACCATTACTCATCAATATTTTTTTCACTGCTAAGCTTGTCAGACAAGGATACAAACTTGCCATCTTGTTCAACATTAATTTTAGTATTCAATCTAATACGTAATCCAACTGTTCTGAATAATTCAAGTAACTGTCCTCCATCAATTTTTTCATTTAGTTCTCCAGATGTAATTAACTGTGCAAGCTGTCCGATGATAGTTTTTGTTTCATTTGGAAATTGAGATTCTGCTGCTTCTAACACTTCGTCTCCCCTAAATCCTAAAGATTTTAAAACAATATCACGCGGATTTGCGGTTTCTTTTTTTTGCTCTTGCTGTGGAGTTCTTATTGTAGAGATGTTTTTTTGCATCTCAGCTAGTCTTTTTGCTTTTAGCCTCTCAAGTTCAAAATCATCATCGCTCAACCTTTAATCACACCTATAGGCACCAATTTTGCTACTTTTGTGGCAATTCCCAAGTCATGAGAGACATTTACCACAGAATCCACATCCTTGTATGCCTGAGGTGTCTCCTCAACTACGCCGTCTCGGGTCAATGCCTTTATGAATATCCCTTTATCATTTAATGATTTTTTCACATCTCCCTCTGTAAAGTCACGTCTTGCCTTGGAGCGAGACATTGTTCTGCCTGCACCATGAGCTGTTGAGCCAAAGCTTAGACTCATAGAGTTTGGTTGCCCAAGCAAAACCCAGCTTGCAGTACCCATAGAACCTGGGACAAGAACTGGTTGTCCTAAATGTCGGTACTTTAGAGGAACCTCATCTCTGTCTGCAGGAAATGCACGCGTTGCTCCCTTTCTGTGAACTACAACCTTTCTTTCTTCTCCGTTTATCTTGTGTTTTTCAACCTTGGCAATATTGTGTGCAACATCATATACTAGTTTCATATCCAAGTCAGATTCGGATTGTTTGAATACTCGCTCAAAAGATTTTCTTGTCCAATGAGTTAGCATTTGACGGTTGCTCCATGCATAGTTAAGAGCTGCAAACATTGCCTTTCTGTAAGACTCTCCTTCTTCAGATGTGTTTGGGACACATGCAAGTTCCCTGTCATTGAGTTCTATCCCATACTTTTCCAAAGCTTGTTCTGAAACTCTAAGATAATCGCTACATACTTGGTGTCCAAACCCTCGGGAACCGCAATGAACTAAAACCGTGATTGTTCCTTCTTCTAATCCCATCTTTTTTGCAGCTTCTTCATCATGAATCTCTGCAACCTTTTGTACTTCAAGAAAATGATTTCCAGAACCAAGACTTCCAAGCTGTGGGGCTCCCCTTTTTCTTGCCTTGTCTGAGACTTTGTTTGGATCAGCATTATCAATCTGTCCGTTTTCTTCACATACTTCTGAATCATGGGAGGAGCCATAGCCATTGTCAATTGCCCAATTTACTCCACGAGTTAACACCTCGTCTAGCTGGGAGTGGTTTAGTTTTACAGAGCCTTTAGAACCTACACCGGATGGAATTGAATTAAAAAGATCAGTTACCAAGTCTTTGAGTTTTGCACGAACGGCATCCTCAGTTAAGTTTGAGCGAAGCAGTCTCACTCCGCAGTTAATGTCATATCCCACACCGCCTGGGCTAATCATCCCCTCTTCGGCATCCATTGCAGCAACCCCCCCAACAGGAAAGCCATATCCCTCATGGCCATCAGGCAAGACCACAGAATGACTGAGAATTCCTGGTATTGATGCTACATTTCTTGCCTGCATTAGGGTTCTGTCAGTTAGCATTTTTTCCAATAATGCCTCATTTGCATAGATCCTCACTGGAACCTTCATTCCAAGATTAGAGTCTGCCTCGATTTCGTATTGGTTTTCAGCAATTTTTTTTGGAGTTAAAGAGGACATGTATAATGAGATGATTCTCCACCCAGACAATTTAAATCCTAAGCAGGATTTTACAAAAACTCTTTAGCTTAAAGACATGCCAAAAATTGTGAAGTCCTGTCAATGCAACAAGTGTAATTGTCCAAATGAGATCAAAGAGTTTGGCCACAGATACGAAGAAGAAAATGCAATAGTAAAAGCAGAGTTTGAACATGATGTAGACAAGGCAGCGTCAATCATCCAAGACATTTGCGAATGGTGCGAAAAAGGGCAGCACCAAGGACCTCCAAAGAAATAATCAGATAACAAATATTTCCAAATTAGCTGTGTTGTTTAATTTTTAGCTTTGATTGAGAAG
>Ga0210081_1000051_pt1 | contig 27154 bp, 15 predicted proteins | sample White_ThreeSqA_D_FD_185589 | JGI IMG/M metagenome (GOLD analysis project Ga0210081, IMG submission 185589) | Wetland microbial communities from the San Francisco Bay, California, USA, that impact long-term carbon sequestration -... | ecosystem: Environmental > Aquatic > Marine > Wetlands ...
ACGTCGTCGTCGCGCAGCCCGGCGGCGAGATCGTTGAGGCCGCTGTTAGTGTCCTTCTCGATGCGGCGGAACCAGCCGAGGTTGTATTGCCAGCGATTGTTGTCCCGGGTACCGAAAAGCCGGATGCCCAGCGGGCTGTCGAGGAACAGGAAGCCGCGGAAATCGGCGGTAACCGGCTGGATGCCGATACGCAGGCTGTCGAAATCGTAACGGTCCGAGACATTGCGCAGGTGCTTGTCGAGGAACAGTCCCTGCACGCCGATAAAATTGTCATTACGGGTCGTGCCGCGCGCGGGATCGACATTCAGTACGCCCAGTTCCTCGACCTCGACGCGCGTGAAATTCACCACGGGCAGGAAACGAATCTCGTAATCGGGTGGCTTGAATACGGTTTCGCCTTTGTAGAGTACGAATTCCATTGCCACGTTCTGGACGAACAGTGACTGCTCGGGAGACCCGAGAACGTCGATTTCACCGGGATCCGGCGAACTTGCGATGGCGACCGGCGTCGGCAGGCTGCGCTCCTCGAAGGTCGAATCGGACACCAGCGCCAGCGCGAAGAACCATTCGTCTCCAAAGACGGGCCGATCGCCTTTGAGTACGTTGTTGCCGGCGTAAGGATTCCAGATGCTGTCCGGATAGCCCAGCGTCGTCACGATCTGCCAGCGTTCGGGGACCAGTTCAAACGCCGGCATCGGTCCCCAGACGCCGGGGTTCACGCCCTGCTCATCGCAAGCATGGCCTTCCCGCGGCGGGTCGCCCGGACGGCGCCTCAAGGGCTGCTCGTAGCTTGCGCAGTCGGGGCGCGCGCCGGGCGCCTCGTCCGCCGCAGCCGCCGGGGCCAGCGACGTCACCGCCAGCAGGCCGAGCAGGCTACTTGCTCTCACAGACATCTTGATCGTCACTGTCGAGGTAAGGGGTTACCGGGCAATTCACGTAGCGCAGCCGCGTCCCTTGCGGCACGAGCGTATCGGCCCGCATGGCGCTCTCGGCATTGGCGAAGCCGCCGAGCTGTTGCGCCGCTTCATGCAAGCCCAGAAACGCGATCATGTCGTCCTGGTCGACACCGTCGCCGGAGACGCCGATGCCGCCGACGAGCTGCGTGCCCCGGTATATCGGGACGCTTCCCGGAAATATCTGGGTGCCGTTGGCCAATTGTGCGATGACGCCGGCCTGGGCGAAGTTGATGTCGAAACCACCGATCCCCGTGCAGTTGACCGGCACGTCTGGAACCGCGAGCCCGGAGACGAAGCCCACGTGCTGGATCAGGGCGTTGTAGACGAGATCGAGCTGCAGGCCGGTAGAGAACGGGCTCCATTCACCGGGCGGCTTGCTGAACGGGCCTTCGGGGTTGCCGGTAATGCCGTCGGGAAAATAGGGACGCGACAGGTTGCCGCCGGCGCGGTCCGAAAAAGCGATGGCACCATCGGCCAGCGCGTTGGGCAAGCCGAGGAAATTTCTCACCGCTGTGACGTATTGGGACAGCGGTTCGTTGCGCAGGACCACCAGGCCGCCGTCGAGATAGGTTGCCGGGGGGACGCCGTTCAGGGCCGCGGCGGCCGCGGCGGAAGAGTAGAAAGCGGCGGTACGCGCTTTCTGCAACGCGACGTCGATGCCAAAGACCGGCGCATCGCGACTGCGAACGATGCCAAGGATGACGCCGTTGGTGTCGACGACGGCGATCGACACACGCGCCGCCGAACCCACCGGCTGGCGGATCTGTGCCCGGGCACGATTCGCGACGGTAAGCGCCTGCGCGAGGATCGCCTGCACTTCGGCGGCGGTCAGTGCGGCGGCGCCGTCGGTGCCGGCTTGTGGCCGAAAGCGCTCGACGTCCGCATTGTCGACCAGCACGAAGGCGTCAAGTCCCGGGAAGTCCAGGGTATCGGGACGAATACCGGAAGCGGGCTGGCCGAACGCGGTACCCGAACTCGTCGTGGCAGCGGCATAGCCGGGCACCGCGAGCAACACGCCGTCAACATTGTTGATGCTGGCGAACGCCGGCGCGTTGTCGGGATCAGCGAGCAGATCGCTCGCCTGGCTGTCCGAGAAACGCAGGCTGCGTCCATCGACGGCGATACGGTCGGCGCGCCTGTTGTCCGGTGCAGCGAAGCCCGTCGCCGCAGCCACGGCGATAAGTTCGTCGTTGCTGACGTCGGTGTCGGCGATACTCTTGTCGTAGGAGTAGGTCGCGTCACTGATGACGCCGACGCCGCCGACCGGCGTACCCGCCTTGTAGAGCGGCAGTCCGCCGGGATCCGCGGCCAGCCCGAGTGGCGAGCGATGCGGCCCGGCGTCCGGTGCGCCGCCGGCCCAGCGGACCATCAGGTCGGAGCAGGGCAGTTGACTGAACTGCACGCCGAACAGCGGGCCGGCAGGCTGCATGTTGTCCTGGGGATTAAAATGGTCCTGCACGATCTGGCTCGCTGTGCGAGTACTGAACGCGTTGCCTTCGGTCGACAAATAGGCGCCGGTCACCGCCTTGGCGATCGCGGCGGTCGAGTCCGGCAGGATATCGACGCCCTCCAGGCCGCCGCTGATGCCGTTGCCCGGCGAAATTGCCGTGACTGTCGTCACCGCGCCGTTCATGCGAAACACCGCGAGCACATTGCCGACACGATCGACCACGGCAATCGTTGCGCTGAGTCCGCGCGCCTGTGCCTCGTTGACGGCGCGCGCGATCACATCCTCGACCTCGGCGGCCGTCAGCTGCGTCGGCGCATCGGCGCATGCGCCGGTACACCCGGTGGCCGGTGTGTTGGGATCAACGCCGGGGGACGGCGGGCTCGAACCGCCGCCACAGGACACGGCCGTCAGCAAGGCGGCCACGAGCGGCAGCGCCGGGCGCATCACCGAAAGTCCTCTTTCGCATCGAAGTGGAAGCCGTGGCAGGCAACGCAGGTACTGGTCAATTGGGCAGGGGAATTGCGGCGACGCTCGCCGCTCCCATGGCACTCCCGGCAATTGTCAATGTCCGGAATCAGCAAATCGGACGCAGCCTCCGACGTACCGGCGCCGTGGCAGCTATCGCAACTCGTGACCTCGGTATCATGAGCGGCGTGCGAAAAACGGGTGTGCGGGAAGAACTCGTCGGTGAGCTGCACAGGCAAAACCCGCCAGGGCAGGGCATCGTCGTCGACCGCGGTGACCTCGTGGCAGTTGACGCACGCGCGCCGCTCGAACAAATCCGCGGCAATGTCGAGCGCCTGGGTACGCGCTTGGGCGGCGACCCTGTCACGGTCCGCGCGCGTCAGTTTCTGACCCGGCCGGCGCAGGCGCTGGCCGGTGGCGTCGGGATCGTCACCGAGCAAGCGGGCGCTGTAATACTCGATGAGAGCCTGGAGTACCGCCTCCGGGTCTCCGTGAGGCACCGTGCGTGTCGGGTCATCGGGATCGAAAGCGAGCGTGTGGCATTCGCTGCAATGTTCGTCCATCGACACCGGCAGCATGCCGACGCCGCCGGGCTCCGGTTCATGGCACTGGCTGCACCTGATCACGCGCTTGCCATCGGGTGTCATGATGCCGTCGGCAGCGAGATGTGCCTTGTGATTGAACTTGAGATTGGAGCGGTCACCGTCGACCACGTCAGCGAGAACCAGGTGTTCGATCTGCCAGTCGAGGCTGCCGTCATCGAGTGGCGTGGGGCGCTTGAGGCTGACCTTGAATTGCGGATGATCGTCAAGGAAATCGCCGGCGCGTTGCAGCCCAACCGTCGCCGGCAGGTCCGCGTGGCAGTCTGCGCACAGCGCCTGGTGCTGGTTGACGAGTTGCGGCGGTTCATTGTGTTCGAGGTGGCAGGTCGCACAGCGAACCGTACCGAGCACGGCATGCTCGGCGTCGTCGACATGGCGGGTAACGGTGTGGCAGTCCATGCAGGCACTGTCCGGCACACGCTCGAAAATCGTTACGTGGCAATCGCCGCACTGGTTGGCGATGCCCGAATGGGCATTGTGCACCGGACCGGCCGCGAGAAAGCCCTGCATACCGAACCACGGCAACAGGAAACCGAACAGCAACACGGCCCCGGCGAGCGTCCACGACAACCTGCGCTTGCTCCAGCCACCGATTCCGGGCGACGGAGCGCTCCATTTCGAGACGAGGTGCTCGCTGCTCGCATCCGCGCGCAGCTCGAAGCTGATGGCGAAATCGACGCCATCGGGGGCTTCGATGATGCGAATGACGTTGGCGCCGACCTCGATGACATCGCCGACCTTGAGTCTTGCATCGCGCTGTGACTTGCCGTTGACCGTGACACCGGCGAGCGCACTGGTCGTAATGTGAACGTCGCCGCCATCGCGCCGCTCGATCTCCGCGTGCTGGAGGCGCACACGTTTGTCCTTCAGATGCAGTACCTGGTCCGTCGCGCGGCCCATCGTGATGACGGGCGCCTCGACAATCCGGTCGTGGAATTCGCTGCCACCGGCCGCGTTGCGCGTGATGAATCGAATCAGGTACTTCATGTCATCACCAGTACAGGAATACGGTGACGATGTGCGCCGTGAGCGCGACGAGCAACGCGGCGGTCAGCGGCACATGGGCATAGAGCCACAGCTCGAGGCCAGCCTGCAGCCTGAGATCCTCGCTGACCTGGCGCAGCAATTGTCGCTTGTTGCGCAGTAACGCCGACAATTCTGCGATCGTCGCTGCGAGGGTAGCGTCGGCCCGCGACTGCTGGCCGGCGAGCCAGTCCATCGCCGCTTCCTGTCCCGGATTCTCGACAACCTCACCGTCGATACGGATGCGAGAGTTGTCCTCCTTGCGCAGGCGCTGCCAGAGGGTCCGCCCAAGGGCCGTGCGCTGAATACCGCTGTCGACGAAGTCGCGATACGCATCGGGAAGCTTCGCGGCCACGTTGCGTGCGCGCCGGTCAATGTCGTCCAGCTGGCTCAGGAGCTCGGCACGGCTCGTGCCGCCACGGTTCTCGCTCATGCGCTCCGGGTACTTCATATACAGGTACACGCCATACAGGCCGCTCAACACGACCAGCACCATGACAACGAGTGCCAGCGTGTGGACGTTCCAGCCGAACTGGAAACCGGTATGCAGCAGCACGATGACGAGCAGCGCGATGCCGAGGTAAACGTGCGCCGACAACCATCCCTGCAAGGTGCCGGCACGCGATGCATAGCGGCGCTTGCGCACGCCATACCAGGTCAGCCACAGGATCATCAGGGCGCCGATCGTTCCCAGCGTGTATCCGAGAACGGTACCGCCGTTCGGCGGCTCCTGCGGGTCGTGCAACAGATACGCGGCCATCGACAACGCCGACAAAATGAGAGCCAGCCACAGGTAGCGTCGCTTGCGAAAGACCAGTATCGACTCGTGCACGTCAGCGGCCTTCCCGGGTCAGGTTGACGAATTCCGCCGGGCTCATGCGCAATGCGGCGCCGGTCGGGCAGGCGCGCACGCAAGCCGGGCCACCCGCAAGGTCCTTGCACATGTCGCATTTCACGGCTTTCTTGATCGCATCCGGGCCCTCTTTGGCATGGCGTTCACCCGGCGCCGCGCCTTGCCCGGTCAACAGCCAGCCGAGGAGGCTGCCGGCCTCTTCCCGGTCGCTTGCCATCTGGATTACGCCGTAGGGGCAGTTGCGCTCGCAGTTGCCGCAACCGATACAGCTGTCCTCGATGAAGACCTCGCCATTCGGCGCGCGCCGGATGGCATCGGGCGGGCAGTCCTTCATGCAATGCGGGTCTTCACAATGACGGCACGAGGTCGGCACGTGCACCTGTGCATAGGATGGTCCTGCCGCCCGGTCCAGTCTCGAAGTACCGCCGTGCGTTTCCGCGCAGGCCGTTTCGCAGTTATCGCAGCCGATGCACAGCGATTCATCAATAAGCAGTACATCGGTGGCTTCGCCGAGGCCCTGCTGCATCAGGAACGAAATCAGGTCCCCGGCATCCGGCGCCGCTTCCATGCGCAGGTTCTCGCTGATGCGCTCCTTGACCGTGGCCTGGATGCGCTCGCGCAGGCCGGCGTTGCGTTTAAGCATTGTCTGGAAGATATCGGCGCGCAGGAATACCGACTCGGTCGCAACCGTCGCCTTGACCGTCGCCGAGCGCTTCGTTTCGCCGACCAGCCCCATTTCGCCGACGTAATTGCCGGCGGCGACATACGAGGTCACGATGTCGCGGCCGCCAATATGCCTCGAGACTGACACCGAGCCGCTGCGAATCAGGTGTAAGCCGTCGGCGTCGTCGCCTTCCCGGAACAGGACATCATCTGCCCGGAAGCTGACGAGTTCCGCGGTCGCGGCGACGGCCTCCAGTTCGCCCTGTGGCGCATCCGGGACGAGGCCGGCCCGTAACGTACGCACGATGAAGTGCCGGTCAATAACCTCGCGCACCTGCTCGTAAGTGTTCATCAGCTTGATGATCTCGCGGCGCGGAGACTCCAGCAGCACGCAATCCTGTGATGCCCGGACGGTTGCGGAACGCCGCCGCCCGGAGAGCAGGCTCATCTCGCCGAAGAACTGCCCGGCACCGAGATCGATCGTCCTGCCGTCATCGGTTTCGATCTGCACCTCGCCATCGACGATCGAGATAAACGAGTTGGTGTAGTCGTTCTTGCGAAAAATCACGTCGCCCGCTTTTGGCGTTCGCAGTTCACTCGCCAGCACGAGTTCCCGCAGCACGAGCCCGTTGACATTCTCGAACAGCCCAATCCTGTCGCGGATCAGGGCGAGTGTAGCCTCCACGTCCCTGGCGAAAGGCAAGGCCCGGAATTTGTCCTCGAGGATGCCATGGTCCGCCGGGAGAATATCGTTTCCGTTGATGAATTCGACGACTTCGTAGCCCTGGTTCATCGCCTGCTTGATCAGCGGGTACCCACCGAGCGCACCGATCACGTACAGACCGGGCACGTTGCTCTCATAGTGGCCCGTCAACTCCGGCAATGTCGTCGGATCGTCATTCGGAAACTCGATACCACAGGCCTCGACAAAGCCGCGCGGCGGGATGGCGCCGAGACGCGCGATGATCCGCTTGCATTCGACCCGTGTTTCGCCGGTCTCGGTATTCAGGCGAATGGCGGCGCCAGGCTCGACGGCAGCGACGCTGGTGTTGAGAAAACACTTGATCTGGCCGTCTTCGATCGCGCGCGTGATCAGCGTGAGATTGCCTTCCTTGGCGCGGGCGAATTCGTCGCGGCGATTGATAATGACGACGGTATTGCTGCGTGCAAGCGCCACGGCATTCTCGATCGCGGCGTCGCCGGCACCGACGACGACGATGGTCTCATTGCTGAACTCGTCCGGATCGTCGAGCGTGTACTGGACGCTGGTAGCAGTCTCCCCCTCGACGCCGAGTTTGCGGGGATTGCCCTGCAGGCCGATAGCAAGCACGACGGCTGCACTTTCAACGACCTCGCCGTTTCCGAGTTGCAACGAAAATTTCGGCCGGGCGCCACTGATCGCGGTGACTTCCGCGCCGTAGCGAATGTTGACGCCGAGGGAGTCGAGGCCGGATTGCCAGCTATCGAGGATCGCCTCACGCGTGCCGGCAGAGAAACCGAGATCGCTGCGCAGCGGCACGACCGCCGGTTCGGCCATGACGTGCTTGCCTTTCTGGTAGCGCTGGATCGTATTGGCCGGCGCGGCGCTCGCTTCCAGCAGCACGTAGTTCATGCCTAGTTTGTGCGCGTGGGCTGCGGCGCTCAGCCCCGCCGGCCCGGCGCCGACGATAACCAGTTCGAGCGTCACGGGTTGCCGAAGGCGGCTGCACCGGAAACACTGGTCGTACCCTGGCCGTCCTGCAAGCTGTAGGTCATGCCCGCACCGCCTGGATATGCCGGATCGGACGTCGTGCCCGGCTCGCTGAAAAAGCCGGTGAAAGTGCCGCCACCGGTGCCGGTAATTGCTCCGGTGATGGTGACGTCGGTGAAAGTCCCGCTAAACAGGTAGTCGGCAAGATTTGCGGCGGCACCGATGTTGCCGATGCCGGTCGCGTTCCAGTTCGAACCATTGATGTCGATGTCCAGCGTCGTGTCGATCCGCAGGTTGGTAAAGTCGGCGTTAAAGGTTGCGCTCCCGAGCACGCCGGTGTTGCCCTGGCTATCGGTCGGCGATGTTGCGCCGACAAGGTTATAGCTGGCGGTGCCGGTGATCGGCATGACCGGTGGCGCGGTTGCTGGCCCGCTGACCCAGTGCAGGCTCTGCGCGCCGAGGTCGAGGCTGACGTCGCTGCCGTCGCTCTGCAGCGTGCCATCGGCGGTGCCACCGGCCCAGCGGCCCCAGCGCAGTACCGTGACCGAATCGAAGCCCGTGTCGACGTTGGCGGCAGTGCCGATGTCGAAGACGGCGGTATCGGGGCCGGAAGCGCCGGGATAGGGGCCGGTGAATCCGAGCAGGTTGTTGTTGCCGTCCAGCAGCAATTGCGACGGCTCGTCGTACTGGGTGCCGCTGAACTGCGCGATGCCACGGCCGAGCGGACCGGTCGAGTAACTGATGGTGCGGCCATCGGTCGGGGCCGGTGGTTCACCCGGCGTGATGTCGACCGGCGTGCCGTCCGCATCGATGCCGATGACCGGTTGTTCCGGCGCGCTCTTCGAGCCGTCCGCATTCGAATCCTTGTCTTCGGGATCCGGGGCGCTGGTATCGGGTCGGCGGCGCGTTCCGAGCCTGGCATCAAAGCCGGTTGCGGTGCCGGCTGTATCCGGGCTTTGCACGCTGCCATCGGCGCCGATACGCAGGTCATTGTCGTCGATCAGGACGGCAGGGGGTGCGTCGAGTTTCTCCGGAACGCGGGTCGCCATGGGGATGAACGCGTACTCACCGGCTTTGACCACGATCTCGCCCGCCGGATTGCGAAACACGATCGAGCCACTGGAGACGCCGATGTAAAGGCCGTCCTCGACGGGATCTCCCGGGGCGGCGCCCGGTGCGAACTGGCAGTCACCGCCGCACAGGAGTACGGCAAAGTTGGTGCCGCGCACGCCGAGTACGCCGACGGCGGTGCGGACCTCGTAATTGTCTTTGTTGTCACTGGCGATCGCGCCGGTGATCGTACGAAAGCCGCCCTTGACCAGCGACATGACGCTGGCTTCGTCGCTCTTCGAGATGCTGGTGGCGCTGCCGGCCGGCGCATAGACGTAATCGTCGATCCGCAGCTGGCTGTTCGGGCGGATGGCAATCTTGGCGCCGTCGACCATCAGTAGCTGCGCGCGTGCCGCGGTGCCGGTCGTGATCGTGTCCTCGGTCAGGACCGTATCACCCTTGGCCAGTGCAACCGCCGGTTCCCGGGCCGCCGTCACCGGTCCTGTGGCAAACAGGACCGACCCTGCATCCGCCGCGAGTACGAGGCTGTGTACGAACAGTGCAAGCATGGCTGCAATCAGGCGTTTGGTAGTCATCGTGGCGTCCATCGAAACAGCAGGCCGATCTCGTATCGGGTGTACTTGTAGAGCGCGACGTCCGAATCGTTGTCGACGTAGCGCAAGCGCGGAATGATCGACAACCCGTCGGTCATCACGTTGAAGAATTCCACTTGCACCAGTGACGTCAGCTGCGTGTCCTTGCGGGGGCCGCCGAAGAACAGGCCGTCATAATCGCTTTCGAGGCTGCCGGCGGCCGCATAGAACTGGCCAGCCTGCCCGACGGGAAGCGACAGGCTGAGGCGCCCGCCGAACTTGGAGTTTCCATAGGGCGAGCCACTTTGTTGCGCGTCGTCGCTGCCGCCAATCAGCTCGGCCCCGAAACTGCCAAGCGGCGAGAATCGCCACGCGGTTCCGAACGCATACAGCAGCCGGTTGACGTCGAGCACCTCGATCGAATCCGCATATCGCAACGCACCCCAACGCACACCGAGCGTCAGGTCCCAGGCCGTCGCAATGCGCCGCCCGAACAGGGCATCGAGACCGGCGTAGCTGGAATTTTCCTTGCCGTCGCGGCTTGCCCAGTAAGCATCGGCACCGGCACGGCCGAAAAAGTTGCCGCGCTGCCAGTTCATGCCGGCAAGTCCGCTGACGATGCCGGCGTCAACGAACGTTGCATCCGGGTTGTACCGGTAGCCGAGACGCGCGCCGGCGTAGGTGCCCAGGCGCGAACTGTTCTGCATACTCCAGTTGAAACCGACGCCCGCTGCAGCGAAGGCGGAATCCGTCTCTACGTTGTCGGGGCTCAGCGTGAATCCCATGAACTGCTGATCACTCGTCGAGCCGTTCGCATTGCTGTCGTAGCCGCCGCCGAATTCGACGAATGGCAAGAACCGCGGCTGCCGCGCTGCCGGTATGGCGTCGATGGCCGCAATGTAATCGGTGATGACCGTGCGCACCCGTGGTGGCGGGCTTTCGTCGAGCAGGTTGATGAACAGCGAACGCGCCATCGCGGTGTTGCCGGTCTCGTAGTAGGCGCGGGCGAGTTCCATGCGAGCCCCGGAAAAATCCGGGCTCACGAGCAACGCGCGGCGCAGGCTGAAAATGGCTTCATTGGGGTGGCCGGAATCGAGGGCCGCAACGCCGAGCAGGTAGTCGAACATCGCACTGCCGGCAAGCGTCTGCTCATTCGATTTCAACAAGGCATACGCGCTGTCGCTGTCACCGGACGCCAGCAGTGCTTCGGCATCATCCAGTACCTGTCGGGATTCCGGCGTCGCGCCAACCGAGATCGTGTCAGCCGCAAAAGCCATGGGAAGAGCCAGGCACGCAAAGGCAGCGAGCGCTAGGCAGTAACGAAGTCCGGCAATGATGCTGATGCGGTCTGTCCCCCAAGCCAGGCCGCGAGCAAAACCGGTATCGTTACTTGGTGACGTGGTCGAAAACCCCGTCCCAGTTTTCCGGTGGTGGCTCGCGCCTGAACTGCGCAATTCGATCAAGGTAAACATTATATAGAAGCTCGTGGTGCTCTTCCGTCAATTTTTCAAACAGTTGCTGCGCCTCATCCCAGGCACGGCGCCGATAGGCGGCCAGGGCTCGTGCATAGTCGTCGAGTCGTGAGACGGTTATTACGTCAAGTTCTTCTCGCCGGCCGATCGGTTCGAAGATCGCCGCCGGCTCGGACTTTCCCTTGACCCTGACGAGATCGAGTTCGCGAAAGACAAAGTCGTCGACCTGTTGTACCGTCCGGTCGTTGACGATGATGTCGACGCCGTACTGCTTGGTGATGCCTTCGAGGCGCGAGCCGAGATTCACCGTGTCGCCCATGACGGTATAGGCGATACGGAATTGCGAACCCATGTTGCCGACGTTCATTTTTCCGGTAGCGATGCCGACGCCCACCCGAATGGTCGGCCAGCCCCGGCGCATGAACTCGTCGTCGAGCGCCTCGACGGCACGCAGCATGTCGAATGCAGCCAGCACGGCATGCCGGGCATGTTCATCGTCGGGAAGCGGTGCGCCCCAGAACGCCATGACGCAGTCGCCCATGTATTTGTCGATGGTGCCGCGATGTTCCTGGATCGCCGCAGTAAATGGTGTCAGGAACTCGTTCATCATCTGCGTGAGTTCGCGGGCGTCCAGTCCCTCCGAAATCGTTGTGAAGCCACGCACGTCAGAGAACAGCACCGACATTTCCCGCGTCTCTCCCTCCAGGGAGACTTCAGCGCCGCTGGCGTCGATTTCCTCGACCAGCCGGGGCGGGATGTACTGGCCGAAAATCTGCGAGAGATGGCGCTTGTTGCGTTGTTCGACGAAGAAGCCATAGGTGATCTGCAGCAGGCTTACGCTCAGCGTAAAGGCGATTACGGCGGCGAGCGGTATGACGAGATTGAATGCCGAGAAAAGCCAGAGATCGATGCCCATCAGGCCGAACAAAAGGACGAGGGTGGAGCCGAGAGCGGCTTGCGGCGACAGGCGCGGCAGCATGAACGCGGCGAGCACGGCGATAATGAACAGGGTGAAGAACTCCAGCCCGCTCGACCACGCCGGTTGACGCCGGATCGTGCCGTCCAGCAGCCCGGCCACGAGGTTGGCATGAACCTCGACACCGATATAACGCTGGCCGACCGGCGTGGACCGCAGATCGAGCAGTCCGGCGGCGCTGGCGCCGAACAGTGCGATCTTGTCCCGCAACTGCGACGCGGGCACCGTGCCGTTGATGACGTTCCTGGCCGATATATACCGAAAGCTCTCTTGCGGGCCGCGAAACGGGATGTAGACGGCGACCTGTTCATTGACCGGGATGAAACGCTCACCGAGCCGGAATGCCTCGAGCTCGATCCCGCTCATCCGGTTCTCCTTGCTGGCGGCAAAGCGAAAGCCGACCGGCGGCGCACCAAGAACCGTGTACGCAACGGCGAGTGCGAGCGACGGGTACAGGTCACCGTCGTATTGCTGCAGCAGGGGCGCCCGCCGAAACACGCCATCCGAATCGACCAGCGGGGAATCGAAAAAACCTCCGGCGATGGCGTTTTCCTGAATCGCCGGCAGGGTACCGACGAAACCTGCGGCTTCGACGAAAAATATGTCGACATCGGCAAGGTCCGATGCTGGTATCAGAGGGGCCGGCAGCACGCCGGTGGAGCGTGGCTCACCCGGCGTGAGTGCGTCCTTGAAGACGAAGCCGGTGATGACATCGCGGGCAATCAGCGCTTCTGCAAACGTCTCGTTGCCGCCGCCGCGGCCGGCCTCGGCAAACAACACATCGAACCCGAGGGCCCGGATGCCGTACTGGTCGAACAGCTGATCGAGCATTCGGGCCAGCGTCTCGCGCGGCCACGGCCACTGCCCGAGTTCGAGCTGGCTGGCCTCGTCGATGTCGATAATGACTATGCGCTCGTCGACGCCGCCCGGCATCGTCATGCGAACGCGCACGTCGTAGAGATAGTTCTCGATGCGATCCAGGACTTCGAAACGTTGCTGCCCCGACACGTGCAGCACGAAGGCCAGCAGCACGAGCAGGCTGATCGCAATCCGGGTCAGGAGCCTCGCGACTCGTGGAGCTGGCAACGTCGGCATTGCGTCAGTATGTCACTCGCGCTTCAGTCCTGCTCATACGCACCTTCGAGATAGAGGAAGAAGGCGTAATACAACGCATCGTCTTCAAGGCTCTGGAAACGTCCGGTCTTGCCGCTGTGGCCGGCCTGCATGTCGGTCTTCATGATCAGGATGTTGTCGTCGGTCTTGTAGTCGCGCAGCTTGGCGACCCACTTCGCCGGCTCCCAGTACTGCACCTGGGAATCGTGCAGGGACGTCGTTACCAGCATGTTCGGATAGTCCTGTTCGGCTACCTGGTCGTAAGGTGAGTACGACAGCATGTAGTCGTAATACTCCTTGATACCGGGGTTACCCCACTCGTCGTACTCGCTCGTCGTCAGCGGAATGCTTGGGTCCAGCATCGTCGTTACCACATCGACGAAGGGTACACGGGTCGTGATACCGCGATACAGTTCCGGAGCCATGTTGACGATCGCGCCCATCAGCAGGCCGCCGGCGCTGCCGCCGCGCGCGTACAGGTGATCGGGAGACGTATAGCCTTCGGCGATCAGGAATTTCGATACGTCGATGAAGTCGTAGAACGTGTTCTTCTTGTTCAGTTGCCGGCCGTCGTAGTACCACTGCCTGCCCATTTCCGCGCCGCCGCGGATATGCGCAACAGCGAAAATGAAGCCCCGATCGAGCAGGCTGAGCCGGTTGGCGTCGAACCAGGCATCGATGCTGGACCCATAGGATCCGTAGCCGTACTGCAACAGCGGGTTTTCGCCGTTCATCTCGAGACCCTTGCGGTACACGAGGGACACGGGGATTTGCGTGCCGTCGCGCCCGGTCGCGAAGCGCCTTTCGGCCACGTAGTCATCGCGATCAAAGTCGCCGACAACCTCTTCCTGCTTTATGAGCGTGCGCGTCCGGTCCGCAAGATCGTACTCATAGACGGAGTAGGGCGTGGTCAGCGATTCATAGTCAAAACGCAGCCGGGTCGAGTCGTACTCGTAGTTCGTGGCAATACTGGCGCTGTAGGTTTCCTCGTCGAAGTTGATGGCGTGGATGTCGCCCGAGTCGCGCTCGATCACCTCGATCTGGCTGAGGCCGTTGCCAAGGCCCTCGACCGCGACATACCCATCCAGCACCGTGAAGGTTTCGAGCAGCACATCCTCGCGGTGTGGCAGTACGACCTGCCATGCGTCCTTCCCGGTGTCATCGAGTGGCGTTTGCAGCAGCTGGAAATTCCCGGCGCCGTCGTTACTCAGGATGAAGAAACGGTCCCCGCCATCCTGCACAAAGTATTCGTGCCCGGCCTCGCGCGCCAGGAACACCTGCGGTTGGGTGGTGGGCGCAGCGGCGGGAACGTAGAGGACCTCGGTTGCCAGTGTGCTCTGGCTCATTATGAAGACATAGGCGCCGTTCACGGACTTGTAGAGGTAGGCGCCAAAGGTTTCGTCCGGTTCCTCGAAAACCAGGGTCGGGGCAGCGCTGTCGCCGAGCGCGTGGCGGTAGACTTTCTGCCACCGCAGCGTCTGCGGGTCCTGCTTGATGTAGAACACGTTCGCGCTGTCCGCAGCCCAGACGAAGTTGCTGGTCACCTCCGGAATGCGATCGGCAAGCGCCGCGCCGGTCTCGAGGTCCACGAAACGGATTTCGTAGAGGCGGCGTCCGACCGTGTCGACGGCGTAAGCCAGTGTCTGGTGGTCGGGGCTGACCGTGACGCCCTGCACCGAGAAATACGGTTCGCCGGCAGCTGCGACGTTCACATCGAGGAGCAATTCCTCGGGCGCGCTCATCGAGCCCTTGCGCCGGCAGTACACCGGGTACTCCTGGCCTTCCTCGAAGCGGTGATAATAGAAGTAGTCCCCGAGTCGGTACGGCGCCGACATGTCCTGTTGCGGAATGCGTGCAGCCATTTCCTCGATCAGCCGCTCCTGCAGGCCCGCATACTGGCTGATGACACTGTCGGCGTAGGCGTTTTCCTGCTCGAGATAGCGAATGACGTCGGGGTTGTCGCGCTCGTTCAGCCAGTAGTAATCATCGATACGCACGTCATCGTGCATTTCGAGCTGCATCGGCTGTTTGTCGGCAACCGGCGGCGTCGGGCCGCTGTCACCGCAGGCCGCGACTGCAAGAGCCGCAAGGGCCAGCAGGGGTATCGTTAGTTGACGCACTGTCCCGCTCCGTTACTGGCCGCTCTCGGCCAGTGCGTAGACGAAATCCACATAGGCCTTCTCGATATCGGCGAGGCCGGCGACCGGGACGCCGGCCGCCGGCTCGATGACGATATATTCGTTCGGTGCATGCGCGCCGGTGCCGAAACCCATGCCGGTCGGTACCAGCGGCAGTCCGAGCCGCTCGGTGAACTGGTAGAACGGGGCGCTGCCGGCAACACGCGGTTGCACCGACAGGTCGCTTGCGTATTTGGTGAACACCGAGAGTGCGGCTTGCACGGCCGGTGCACTGACCGAAGTCTGCGCCGCGGGATAGCTGCTCAGCTTCTCGATCTCGATATCCTGGTAACCCTGTGCGTCGAGGAAGCGGCGAATCTTGTCGTAGGCATCGTCCGGATCGAGGCCTGGCGGCAATCGCGAATCGACCTTGGCACTGGCGGTATGTGGCAGGATCGTCTTGACGCCTTCACCGGTGTAGCCGCCCCAGATGCCATCGATGTTCAGCGTCGGCTGGTAGAGCTGCTCGAGCACGGCGGCAGTGCCGGTCACCCCGTCGATCCAGTGATCGACCGAGAGCATCTGCTGCATCATCGCGTCGTCGCGTTGTTCGATGGCGGCGTTAATCAACAGCGACTCCTCCTCGTTGGGCTGGCGGATGCCGTCGTAATAGCCCGGGACGAGGATCGTGTTGCCGTCAGTCGAAGTCAGCGACGACAATGCGTGTACCAGGCGCCACACCGGAGAGTCGACGATCGCCTTGTAGGAACCATGGATCTCCGCCTTGGACGGGCCGCCCCAGCTGCCGCCCGTTGCCGTCATCTGCATGTACAGGATGCCTTTGACGCCGAGGATCATGTTGATCTTGCCGTCGGGCGATTGTGAGTTGAACGGGAACAGCACGCCATCGGCTTCGCGTAGCCGATCTTCGTAGGCGTCGATAATCTGCGGGTAATGCGGCGATCCGAGCTCCTCCTCGCCTTCGGCCGCGACCATGATGTTCACCGGCAGCGTGCCCTCGACGGCGATGATGGACTCCAGTGCATTCAGGAAGGCGCGTTGGGGACCTTTCTGGTTGGTTGCCCCGCGCGCCATCAGAACCGTGCCGAGATCATTCTCGACGAGTTCGGCCGCGAACGGCGGGCTCAGCCAGTCCTCCGGGTTCACCGGCTGCACGTCGTACATCAGGTAGACGGCAAGCGTCTGTTCGGCGCCGGCATCGTAGTAACCCCAGACTCCCGGATGGCCGTCGGTCGGCACCAGCTCGGCTTCGTCGAAGCCCATGTCCTCGAGATCCTGGCGGAGCAACTCGGCCATCTCGTCGATGCCGACGTCCTGCGCCGAGATCGAAGGTTGCCTGAGCCAGCGTTGCAGGGCGGCGAGGTGATCCGGCAGGTTCGCGTCAATATAGTCATACACGGCACTGTGCTGGCCGGGGTAGGCCTGGATGGCACCCAGGTCGTAGGCTTCGCTGGTTGCGAGCTCGAACGTGGGGCGCGTGATCTCCGGTGTCGCCGGTGTCGCCGGTGCCTCTGGTGCCGGCCCGCAGCTTGCCAGCATGATTGCAGTACCCAGGATCCCCAATCGCTTCATTGTTCTTGCTCCTTATTTAATAGAGAGTGGTTTGCGCTGGCCCGCGCGCGTGGCTGCATTGTGTCGGGCTCGTGCAGGCACTGCAACAGCGCGCCGGGATGGGGGGCGCCAGCGGGAATTCTGCGCATAACCACGTGCCATGCGCGGTAGATGACGAATTGATATAAGTGGCGCCGAAAACGGCCAGCCGGGTCGCGACGGGCACCTGGTCGCCCCGGCGGGCCGTGGCCCGGGGTCAGGCCGGTCGCGCCGAATGGCCCGGAATACGCCGGTTTCAACATAACGACAGCAGGCTCCTGGCCGCTGTTGCTTTTTTGTCACATATATTCCCAAACGGAACACCGGCAACCAGGAACAGCTGGAACCCTTGTGAAACAACATTCTGCGCCCGCAATTGTTGTCTGTTTCAAAGCACGGTGGTATAAACCCGTCCATGCGTTGTGCGAAAAACGCAACGTTTCGTTTCTTTTTGAAAGGGGATAATTCATGTCATCGAACCACAAACTGCGAACCGCAGTGCGTCTCGGCCTCGGTATGGGTGCCGGCGCATTTGCTGTTGGCTTTGCACCCGGTGCTATGGCGCAAGAGACAGATGCACTCAATGCATCCGACGCGCCGCTGGAAGAGATTGTCACCACGGGTTCACGCATCAAGCGTGCCGACATCGATAGTGCAAGCCCGGTAACCGTTCTCGACCGCGACGACATCCAGGCTCAGGGCCTTACCGACGTCGGTAACCTGATCCAGCGGATGCCGTCCATGTCTGGTACGCCACTTGGCACCACGACCAACAACGGTAACAACAACGAAGGCCTCGTGCAGATCGACCTGCGCGGCATGGGCGTTGATCGTACTGTCACCCTGATCGACGGCAAGCGTACCGTTGACCGCGGCGACTACACGACGATCCCGGCCATCATGATCGAACGCGTTGAAATCCTGAAAGACGGCGCATCTGCCGTTTACGGTGCTGACGCGGTCGCCGGTGTTGTCAACATCATCACCCGCAAGGACTTCGAAGGCATCAACGTCGAACTCCAGAACAATGCCTGGTTCGACACCGACAACGGCAGCCAGAATGCCGTGTCGTTGATCGCCGGTACGGTCTTCGACAGCGGTAACTTCGTGTTCGGCGCAGAGTACGTGGACCAGGAAGAAGCATTCCAGAGCGATACGCCCTGGGGCTTCCTGCAGGGTTCTTACTACATCTACTACGACACCGATATCGGCTGCGAAAACGACCCAGTGACCTGCACGTTCTTCGGTTCTTCGCGTATTCCGGAGTCTCGCATCCAGTTCTCGACCCCGGGCGGCCTGGAAACCACCAACCCGAACGGCGCTTCGGCAATCTTCATGATTCCGTCGCCGGGCGCGGCAATGGTTCCGTATGACGGCCGTACGTACAACTACGCGCCGATCAACTACATGCAGACACCGTACGAGCGCCTGAACTACTTCGGCCAGGGTAATTTTGACCTGACCGAGGACATCGTGTTCACGGCGTCGTTCCGCGGCAACACGCGTACCTCCGACCAGGAGCTCGCGCCGCTGCCATATGACTCGAACATCTATCCGAGTTATGCCGGTGCGTTCAATGGCGCTTCGTACCTGGGTATCGCGCCGGACAACTACTACGTCGTGCAGAACATCGAAGCGTACAATGCTGCCAACGGAACCAGCTTCCTGCCGGAGCCTGTTACCAACGTTCGTCGTCGCATGACCGAACGTCCGCGCCATTACAACCAGAACGTCACCCAGTTCCAGGCAGTCTTCGGCCTGCAGGGCACGATCGGCGACGATCTCGAGTGGGACGTTTACTACAACCGTGGCAAGCGTAACGTGACCAACGTCAACACCGGCCAGTTCTCGGGCGTACGCCTGACGGGTGCTCTGGGACCTTCGGCTGATACCGATGGCGACGGCACGCCCGAGTGTTATACGGATCTCGCTGACCCGGCTTCACTGATCGTAGGTTGTGTACCGCTGAACCTGTTCGCGGGCGAAGGCGCAGTAACCGACGCGATGTACGACTGGGTTGCTGTCACGACAGTCGACGCACGTATCTCCAGCCAGGAAATCTTCGGCGCCGCAATCACCGGTACCGTGATGGAACTGCAGGGCGGTGACATGGGCTGGGCATTCGGTTCGTCATATCGCGGCGAGCAGTACGTGTTCATACCGGATTCCGCCAAGGCAATCGGCGCGGTAACGGGCGGCACGACTGAAGGCACCGACGGTTCGCTGTACTCGACGGCCATTTTCGGTGAGTTGTATGCACCGGTATGGGATAACGGCGAGCAGGCCCTGGCCTTCACGGCCGGCGCGCGCTGGGACGATTACAACCTGTTCGGCGACGACACGACGTGGCAGATTGGCATCGAGTTCAACGCAATCAACAGCCTGAAGCTGCGTGGTACGGCCGGTACGGCGTTCCGTGCACCGACGATCCAGGAGCTGTTCGATGGCCTGGGCCGCAGTGCTCCGTCCTACTACGATCCGTGTGACCAGAGCGACTATGCTTCTAACCTCGGCGGTAACGGCACCAACGTTGCTCCGGGTTGTGGCGCGATCGCGAATCGTACCGACACGCAGACGACGTCTCTGATCGGTGGTAACACGGCGCTGGTACCGGAAACGGCTGACACCTATACGGCTGGTTTCGTCTGGACGCCGGAATTCCTCGATGGCGGCCTGAGCCTGACGGTTGACTGGTGGAGCATCGACCTGGATAAGGCAATCAGCTCCTACGGTGTGCAGTACATCCTGAACCAGTGCTACGTTTCTGGCGACCAGGACCGCTGTGACCTGATCACTCGTCGTAACGACGTTGACTACTCGATCGTCGAGATCATCGACCAGAACGTCAACGTTGCTACACAGACAGGTGAAGGTGTCGACACCGAGATCCGCTACAACTGGGATCCGAGCTTCGGCCAGTTCGAGTTCGCCCTGTTGTGGTCGCACCTGATCGACCGTACCAAGACGGCACTGCCCGGTGGCGCGGAAGAAGACCTGAAGGGTCGTCACACGAACGTTACTGCTGAAGACGGCGGTACGTACGCTGAGGACAAGGCCAACTTCTCGATCCGTTACACCAATGGCGACCTGTCGGTCGGTTACCTGTACGAGTACATCAGCGCTGTAGACGCTACGGCGACCTACCTGACGACGTACACCTACGAGGTACCGTCACGCATGTACTCCGACCTGGTATTCGACTACACGCTCGATGCTTGGGGCACCACCAAGCTGACGGCTGGTTTCACGAATATCTTCGACGAGGAACCGCCGTACATCGATCCGGGCTTCAACGCCAACACCGATCCGAACACGTATCGTATGTTTGGCCAGGGCTACTTCCTGCGCATCTCGCAGCAGTTCTAGTAGTTCGGAAGTCATAGCAAGACAAAAAGGGCCGCGAAAGCGGCCCTTTTTTTATGCTTGTAGTTTCTTGTTACGCCGGGCGTTGCCAATGCTGGTCGTCGTCGACGAGTTCGTACAGGCCTTCGGCCGTGGTCGCGAGCTTCGCGGCCAGGGATTGCCACTCGACGTCGTCCCTGAGGCCATGCTTCGCACGTGTCTCCGGATCGGCATACTGGGCGGCGTCTTTTTGCCACTTCAGCGAAAAATACCTCAGGGCTTCACGCGGCGTGCTGGCAGCGGCAGATCCGATATGGTCGGTCGGCAGGTCGCCGCAGATCAGCCAGAGGAAGTGCTCCGAGTCGTAGGTTTCCCTGACCTGGCCGATCACGACTATCTTGGGTAATGCCCATGCAACCCGGGCTTCGACCATGTCGCCCTCGAGCACGCCGCGTTCGGTTATCTCGCGCACCCCGCGATCGAAGGCTTCGCGTATCCAGGTGGCAGCGACCTCGCTGGCATCGTTCTGTGTTTCGTCCGACATATTCAAATATCCTCGCGCGCCCGCATCGGCTGCGCCCTGCAATGATCGTTTGTCTTATAATACGGAATGGCTATGACTCAGCCCGGGCCCGAGTATAACAACCCGGCCTGCCCGATCATAAACAAGACATCGTAATGAACAATCATCAGCAAAAGGTGAGTGCTGCTGCGCGCCAGGCTGTGTCCCGCAAGAACTGGGTCACAGTCCAAGCCTGCGCGCGCGAGTTACTCGAAGAAGATGATGCGGAGCCCGAGGGGCACTTCCTGAGCGGGCTCGTCGCCAAGGCCGCCAACCAACCAGAGGGGGCTGTTGCATCGTTCGCGAGGGCGCTGGAACTGGGCGCCGAACGTTACGATGCGGCGATCGAACTGGCCTGGCAGTATTCTGCGGCGCGCCGTAATGGCGATGCGGCTGCGTTGTTGGCGACATACGAGGGCCGGCTTGCGAACAGCCCGTTGTACCTGAATATGGCTGGCACGATCTACTTGCAGATAGGCATGCCGGAGCGCGCGTATCCGCTGTTCAAGCAGGCCGACAAACTACAGCCCGGGATCGACCTGTTCCAGGCAAACATCGCGAGTTCCGCGGTATTTGTCGGCGAGATGGAAGAAGCGAAGAGGATCTACGAGGAACTCCTGCGGAAGGTGCCAACGCACCAGCACAATCACCTGACGCTGGCGCGCCTCGAAAAGGCAAAGGACCGCACGCACATCGAGCAGATGAAGGCCGTGCTCGAGGCGACGAAGTTGCCGCCGGACCGCAACATCTTCATGTACTACGCGATCGGCAAGGAACTCGAGGATCTCGGTGAGTGGGACGAGGCTTTCGAGTACTTCAAAAAGGCGGGCGATGCGGTGGCGAGTGTCGCCGAGTACAACATCGAGTCGGATATCGCGCTGATCGACAAGACGATCGAAGTCTGCAATGCGGACTGGCTGGCCTCCGGGGTGGCATCGGCGAGGCGCGATGCCCGCGGCAAGACGCCGATCTTCGTTGTCGGCCTGCCGCGCACCGGCACGACGTTGACGGACCGGATCATCGCGAGCCATTCGCAAGTCCAGAGTGTCGGCGAAACGCAATTCATGCAAATGGTGCTGCGCCGCGAAAGCGGCATCGAAAGCGACGAGAAAATGACGCCGGAGATGATAGAAGCCTGCGCCAATCTTGACATCGATACCATCGGCGATGGCTACATGGACATGCTCGCTTACCGCCTGGGCGACGAGCCGATGTTTGTCGACAAGCTGCCTTTCAATATTCTGTACCTGGGCTTCATTACCAAGGCCTTCCCGGACGCGCGCATCGTGCGTATGAAGCGTAACCCGATGGACAGCTGTTTCTCGATGTACAAGCAGGTCTTTACCTGGGCCTACAAGTTTTCGTACACGCTGGAGGGCCTCGGCAAATACTTTGTTGCCCACCAGCGTCTCGTGCACCACTGGCAGAAAACGCTGCAGGACAGGTTCATCGAGGTCGAGTACGAAGCGCTGGTCAGGGACCAGGAGAACCAGACGCGCATGCTTCTCGACAGGCTTGGACTGGATTTCGAGCAGGCCTGCCTCGAGTTCGACAAGAACGAAGCGGCCACGTCGACAGCCAGTTCGATCCAGGTGCGGCAGAAGATCTATACGGGCTCGGTCGAACGCTGGAGGCGCTACGAAAAGCAGCTGCAGCCGCTCCGCAACTACCTCGAGGATGCCGGCATTGCAGTCGAATAAGGAGATCGAGCGTCTCAGCGCGACCGCGAGACGGGCCGTGCAGGCGAGGGACTGGCAGACGGTCAGGGCATCCGCGAAGGAGATTCTCGGGCGTCAGCGTGACAGTGCGGAGGGCCACTTCCTGCTAGGCCTGTGCGAGAAGGCATCGAACCGACCCGAACAGGCCGTCAAGTCGTTTGGTCGCGCTCTCGGCTGCGATGCGGAGCGATACGATGCAGCCGTGGAAAAAGCCGGGCAACACTTGCGCCTGCACGAGCACGGCGCCGCGGCCGGGTTACTGGACGAGTATGCCGAGCGCCTCGGGAACAGCCCGCTGTATCTCGACATGGCGGGCACGATCTACACCAATATCGGCCTGCCCGACAGGGGATGGCCGCTGTACCGCAAAGCCAACGATCTGCAACCCGGTGTCGCAATGTTGCAGGCCAACCTGGCGGCCTGCAGTGTCTACGTCGGCAAGCTGGACGAGGCGCGCGACCTGTATGGACAGTTGCTGCAGAAGGCGCCAGACCACCAGCGTTATCACTATGAACTGTCGCGGCTGGCGCGCGCGAAGGACAGCTCGCATGTCGATGCGATGCTCGGGGTGCTCGAGAAAAGAGAGCTTGCGCCGGAAAAGAACGTCTACCTGTATTACGCACTGGGTAAGGAACTCGAAGACCTGGAACGCTGGGACGAGTCATTCGACTTCTACAAGAAGGGCGGCGACGCCGCAGCGTCACTGGGTAACTACACAGTCGAAAACGACGTGCAAACGATCGACCGCGTCATCGCGGTCTGCAACCAGGACTGGCTGAGCAAGGGCGCGCCACAGGCCCGCGCCGCGGTGACCGACAAGACGCCAATATTCGTCGTTGGCCTGCCACGCAGCGGCACGACATTGACCGAACGCATCCTGTCGAGTCACTCACGCGTGGAAAGCGTCAGCGAGTCGTTTTTCATGCAGGACGTGATCCGGCAGGTCAGTGGTGCTGCCGGTACGGATCCGATGAGTCCTGCGATGAGCCCCGGAATCATCGATGCGGCGGCCGGCAAAAACATTACCCGTATAGCGAAGGGGTACATGCAGGCGATTGCCTATCGCTTCGGCGACAAGCCGCTGTTCGTCGAGAAGTTCCCGGAGAACTTTCTGTATCTCGGTTTCATCGCGAAAGCGTTTCCCGAAGCACGCCTGGTGCACCTGAATCGCAACCCGATGGACAATTGCTTTGCGCTGTATAAGCAGTCTTTCTTTCGGTACGCTTACAGGCTCGAAGACCTGGGACCATACTACGTGGCGTACCGGCGATTGCATGATCACTGGCGCAACGTTTTGGGGGACCGACTCGTCGAAGTTGACTACGAAGCGCTGGTCGCCGAACAGGAACGCACGACGCGAGCGTTGCTCGACGCGGTCGGTCTGGACTTCGAAGAGGCCTGTCTCAGGTTTGAGCAGAACAAGACTGCCAGCAATACGGCCAGTTCGGTGCAAATTCGTGAGAAAGTGCACACCCGCTCGGTGAACCGGTGGAAGCACTACGGAGCACACCTGGGACCGTTGCGGGATTACCTTGAAAAAGCCGGAATCAACGTGGCATGACGTTGTCTATACGAGGATGAAAACGATGAACACGAACATGAACCGTATCGGACTTGCCACGGTGTTGTCTGCGGGCCTCGTACTGGCCTCGACGCAGGGAATTGCGGCGCAGCAGGATTGCCGCACGATTGAGGACAATGCCGAGCGGCTGGCGTGTTATGACCGCGAGGCCGCCCCACCTGCGCCGCCGCCTGCCCCGGTAGAGGCGCCGACTGCTCCCGTCGAAAAAGCGCCGGTCGAGACCATACAGGCGTCCCCCGGCGAGCCGCGACAGTCTGTTGCCGAGATAAAAGAAGAGGCGACTGCCGGTGCGGCAGCTGCGGCCGGTGAGGTTGAAGAGCCAGGTCCCGAATACGTGCAGCTGGACGAAACGGTGGGCATCGAGGACCTGGAGAACGGTGACAAGGAAAGGCAGATCCTGATTCGTGGCACGGTTGTGCGTTGCGAAAAGGACGTCCGCAAGAAGATGATGTTCTTCTTCGACAACGGGCAGATATGGAAACAGAAGGACAGCAAAACGGTGCCCTGGAGCAAATGTTCGTTCCAGGTCACGATTTCGAAGGATTTCTTCGGTTACAAGATGTTGCCCGACGGGGAGAAACGGGAAATTCGAATCTCCCGGATCAAGTAACGTTCACAACTGTGTGGCGCTAGTGCGGCGCCCCGGCGCTGCGCGATGCCTGTAACACCCAGGCGACCGGCAGTTCGTCTTCCGACATCTTCAAAGGCGCCGCATTGTCGACAGTGAGACCGGCCTCTTCCAGCCGCTTGCAGAGTTGGTCGAACGCATCGGGATCGAGCGCCGCGTCGTGCATCGAGGTCATGCGCTGCAGGTGCTGCGAGAGTTCCTTGCCAATCGCATCCAGCCAGGCCAGGACCTCGTCGGGATTGTAATGTTGTATCCGGCTGTGCATGGTCTGCACCGTCGAATGCAGGTAGGCGAGCATGTCGCCGGCAACATGTTCACCGTGTTCCTGCAATACCGCTTCCAGCTCGCGGATCGCGGGGTTGAGTTTTTTCGCAGCCGCATCGTATGGCGCGCGATCCGCGCCCTGGACCGCAGCAAATCCCGCGGTGAAAAACTCGCGTGCCAGCGGTACGAAACCCGATTGCTGCACGCGTTGCAGCGCATCGATCGCCGTTGTGCATTCGCGGTACAGCTCGCCCGGGCGGATGTACATGAGGAAAAACAGGCTGCCTCCGGGGGCCAACAGGCGTATCGCTTCGTCGATGGCTTTGGGCCCGGCGTGATCGATGCCGAACTGGCTGGTCACGAGATCGAACTGCCCGGACTCCAGCGGGATGTCTGCGGCATCGGCGACAACGCCGGTGACGGCGGGAAATCGTCGTTGCATGCCGGCGATTGCATGTTCCGATACATCGACGGCGCTGACGTTTTCGAGTTTTGAACCGGGAACCTGTTCCAGGTAAGCGAGCACGACGCCGTCGCCAGTGCCGATGTCGAGCACCTTGCCATCGGGATGGGCGGTAACAAATTCTCCGAGTGCCTGCGACCAGATGCTCGGGAAGGCAGTGTGATTGACGCCGCCGCGCTTGCGGGCAGTCGGTCCGGCGGCGCCCTGCCAGTAGTCGTTCCAGCTCTGGACCAGTTCGGTGCTGTCTGTGTCGTTCATGGGACCGGTATTCTTCGTATCGAAAACAAGCGCCGCAGTATACCAGCAGCGACCCCTGGCGGGCGCTCGCCGTGGAGTCGCTGCTCCACCAGCGTTCGGGGGCACCTCGTGGTTCCGCAACTGTGACGACAGCGGGACGATCGACAAGCGCAGCCTCCACGCCGGCGACACCGTCATCGCGGGCAACAAGTGGGTCGTTACGAAGTGGTTCCGCGAGCGGCCGACGAGTTACCTGTCCGCCTGAACAGGTACGACGTCGAACGGCGCGGTCACGCGCACCGAGCTGTCGTGAATGGCTTGCGTGCCATGCCAGAGGAATGACGGGAACAGCACCAGCATGCCGGCTTCCGGACGGATCCATTTTTCGGGCGGGCTCGGCGGCGTGGTCTCGAACGGCGGCTCCGCGAACTTGATCCAGCCCGCCTTCCCGGCGCCGCTGCGGGTCTCCTCGGGGACGGATACATAGTACGAGGAACTGATCCAACCCTCGGTGTGTACATGGTTGACGTGACGGCCGCCGCCATGGAGCCGGACCGACCAGGCGCCTGCAATACGGTAGTTGCCGGTGTTGCGTGCGGTCAGTGGATGTTCTTTCCCCGTGCCAACGTCAGCCATGTATTGCCGGATCGGTTTGTCGAGCGCGCGGTAGAAGGCCTTGATGACCGGGTCGTCGATTGTCGTCAGGTTGCGCGGTGTCTGGCTGCCATCCCGCAGCGACTGGTCAAGCGGATGGGTCTTGAAATTGTGCCAGCGCCCGAGCGCCTCGAGGAATGCCGCGTTGAATTCTTCAAGGCTGTCGAAGCCCTCCGGCACCGGCAACTGGTACGGCCGGACGAAGCGCTCGAGATCGACGAGCGTCGCATAGCGCTCCGAGCCCAGGAGACGCAGCGCCGAAGCCTCGTAGGCAATCCAGTGCTGGTTGTTCGGGTCTGCAGCGCGCATCTTTTCGATCCAGGGCATGGCATCGGCTGCCTTGCCCTGGGTCAGCAGGGCGGTTACCAGGTTGCGAACCACGCCGTGGTCGTCGGGATCGACAGCAAGGCAGGCCAGCGCGACGGATTCTGCCTTGTCCGGTTCCTTGAGGTCATTGTGAGCGCTGACCGCGATCGCCCGGGACTCCGGCGGCATGCTGCCCGGATCGCGAGCGTTGCCGAGCGCCTCGAGCGCCCTGTCCGGCGCACCGCTCTGGCGCAGCATTTCGGCCGCGCTGACCACTAACGCGGGCCGGGCAACCGCTTCCTCGAGCAGTGCATCGAACGCTTCCCGATCGCCAACCATCCACAGCGCACTGCCGAGCGCTTTCAGCGACAGGTTATCGGGGTTTTGTTCGTGCGCCTGCCTGAGATCCGCGATGGCGACATCGACCTGTCCCAGTTCCATGCGGGCCCGTCCGCGCATGAAGAAAATCTGCGGCTGCCGGTTGCCCGCCTCGATCAGGGCATCGAACAGGGCCTCGGCTCTTTCGGCCTGGCCGTCACCGAGCAGCGCCGTTGCGAGGCCGAAGCGGACATAGATGTTGTCCGGTGCCGACGCCAGCAGTTTCTCGTGGAGCCTGATGGCCTCAGGCCAGCGCTCGAGGTCGATGAGTACGCGCCCCAGCCCGGAGCGGGCCTGAGGGAAATCAGGCCTGCGCTTGAGCGCGCGCCGATACTCGGCCTCGGCGAGATCGAGTTGCCCGGTCTCGTGAGCGAGCAGAGCCAGGT
>Ga0210081_1000052_pt1 | contig 26235 bp, 28 predicted proteins | sample White_ThreeSqA_D_FD_185589 | JGI IMG/M metagenome (GOLD analysis project Ga0210081, IMG submission 185589) | Wetland microbial communities from the San Francisco Bay, California, USA, that impact long-term carbon sequestration -... | ecosystem: Environmental > Aquatic > Marine > Wetlands ...
TTGAGACCTTTGATGAACTAGATTTTGATGTTTTTACAAATCAAAAATGGGAGAGACTTCATGAAAGTCATTCCAAAGACATTGTTGTGCATTGGCCTGATGGACGTACAACCGAAGGAATTGAACCTCACATTGATGATTTGAAAACCATGTTTGTTTATGCACCGGATACTAGAATTGAGCAACATCCTATCAAAGTTGCATCTGAGAAATGGACAAGTGTGGTTGGAATTATTGAGGGAACATTTACGGAACCTATGCCTCTACCAGATGGAAGCTTCATACCTCCTACTGGAAAATCATTTAAATTGACAATGGCTACAGTTGGTTATTGGGAAAATGGTGTAATGACAGAGGAGTACTTGTTCTGGGATAATCTTGAATTTATGAAGCAAATCGGTTTGGCATAATCATTTACTATAATTTATGAATCCATAAACCCAACAAATCCTAACACTAATCTGAATTTGTAGATTTTAAAAATTTTTAAAAGATAATTTGTTGTTTTTCTTAGCTACAGGTAGTGATTTTTAAATATTCTTGGTATTTGAGATTACCGTGAATAAAACTCAACATACAATTATCATTTCCTCTCTGTTAATTGCATTTTTGACTATTACAATTCCATTGATCTCTGACTCCTTTGCAAAACCTGACAAATGTCCTACCTGGCCTAATTGTGAGAGTCAAGGAGGAGGGGGCGGAGGAAATACATCCTTTGACTTTGATCTAGATCTATCCTCAAACCTTGTATCTGTTGAACAGGGAAATTCAGAAAATATTGATATAACAATCACGCTAATTTCTGGTTCTGGAAATGTGAATCTTTCAGCAGCAAATGTCCCCTCTGGAGTTTCAGTATCGTTTAATCCATCATCTGGAAAAATCTCTTCCAACAATCCATCTTATACCTCTGTCATGACTATTGATGTTTCTTCTGGTAGTTCTGGAACACTAGATATTCAGGCAAGTGGCAAAGGCACCACAAAAACTTCCTACTTGGAGATTAATGTTTCAGATACTACAGACCCTCAAACAATCATCAATTCCAAACCATCTGATCCTTCAAACGATGTAAATCCATCATTTACTTTTAGTGCAAATGAACCTGCAACCTTTGAGTGTAGTGTGGATGGAAGCAGTTTTACTGCATGCAATAGCGGAGACTCTTTTGGGCCACTATCTGATGGTTTTCATACATTTGAAGTGACGGCAACAGACAATGCAGGTAATATTGATTTGAGTCCTGCATCATATACTTGGACAATAGATACCACACCAACCACACCAGATGATCCTGTGATTGTTGCGGTAGGTGATATTGCATGTAATACAAACTCGTACACCTCTGGAACATGTCGTCATGCTCAAACTTCTGACAGAATGATGGCAATAAATCCTGATGCAATACTAACACTTGGAGATAACCAATACGAAAACGGAGAACTTTCAAACTATAACAACTATTATGATCCATCTTGGGGCAGAGCATTTGATAAAACATATCCATCCCCTGGAAATCATGAATATGGGACTTCTTATGCTGGAGGTTACTCTGATTATTTTGGGACAAGAACTGGTGATCCTAACAATGAATATTATTACAGCTTTGATATAGGCGCATGGCATATTGTTTCGTTAAATTCGAATTGTTCTGAAGAAGGAGTAGGAGGATGTGCAACAAATTCTCCTCAAGCCCAATGGTTAGATGATGATCTAAGCACCCACAATAATGCATGTACACTAGTTTACTGGCACCATCCTCGATATAGTGCAGGATCTCATGGAGACAATTCAAAGATGGATTATTTTTGGCAACTACTTGACGCTCATAATGTAGATGTTGCCTTGGCAGGTCATGACCATAACTATCAGAGATTTGCTCCAATGGATTTAACAGGTTCTTATGATCCAATCGGGATTAGAGAATTTGTAGTAGGTACTGGGGGCAAATCTCATTATTCTTTAAATTCTACAGATACTAATTTGGAATGGTATGACACTTCCACATTTGGAGTCTTGAAGATGACTTTACATGATACAAGCTATGACTGGGAGTTTGTAGGGGAATCTGGAAACACAATTGATTCTGGCTACTGGAACTGTAATGCAAATTAAAACATAATTTCCAACAAACCTCCCAAATAACATTAATTCAATAACTCTCAAAATGATTTTAGCTGAGTCTATACAAATTAGTACCTAAAACTAGAAGACTTTATGAGAAGTAAAAACCATGAAAAATACTGCAAAAAAAATTTCGCGAATTTCAAAAAACAACGAAGTAATAATTGTACATTTTACAGACACATATTTTCTGAAAGAATCTAAAATTAGACAAGAAATTGATCTGCCAGGATTTAGTCGAATCTACAAAATATTGGAATTTTTTTCTAAAAATCTAAAGACTAAACATCTTTTGCTTTTACACAGTGGTGATTTTCTTTTTCCTTCATTATTGAGTAATACTTTCAAAGGAAAGCAAATGGTGGATATTCTTAATCAATGCGGATTAAATTATTGTACATTGGGTAATCATGATTTTGATGGAGGACATGAAAATCTAAAAAAGAGAATCAATGAATCCAAATTCAAATACATTATTACAAATTTACATCCTCCAAATAATTTTTCAAAAAAAATTTTACAATTTGACGTATGGCCAAAAAAATCCCCAAAAGTTGCAATTGTTGGAATTTCAGGTAAAATGACTGTGGATAAAGCAATAGAAAATGGGTTCAAAACTAAAAATCTTAGGAACTCTTTAAGAGACACGTTATCAAAAGTTGAACAAAAATTTCCTGATGTAAAATTACTAGTGGCATTATCACATATGAGCGACGCTGAGGATTTACAATTAAAAAAGCAATTTAATTCCCTTTGGCCGCATAATTCGATAATTTTGGGAGGTCATGATCATAATCAATTAATTTCCTACCATAAAAAATCAGAAAAATGCATGTTAGTGAAAGGTCAATCAAATGCGAGAACTTTACAAATAATAATTTTAGATAACAAAATCATTTCAAAAAATCAAGATTTGAAAAAAAACTTAATCATTTTAGATTCAAAAGACTATAGAGAATTTCCAAATTCACGCAAAATAGAGCAAAGAATAGAGTCATGGTTTAAAAAATTAAAAAAACAAAATAAACTTCCAATCAATAAAACCATAAAAAAATTTTCAAAGGGTATTATTTTAGATGGAACTGAGATTTCTCTGAGAAGAGGGACCACAAATTTTGGTAATTTTATCACAGATTGTCTCAAAAATTATACAAATTCAGACATTGCAATGATTAATTCAGGACATTTTCGAAGTGATAGACTATTTTCAGAAAAGCTAACTGCTCTGGATTTGTTTTTTACTTTTGTCATGGAGGAGGGAGGAAACATCATGGTTACACAATTAACCAAAAAAGAATGCCAGCTATTTTTAAAACATGCATATAGTGATGTAGGCAAGGGAAAAATTTTACAGTTTTCAAAAAATACTCTGAAGATCTTAAAGAAGGCAAAAAACAATGAAAATCTTAATGTTGCATTAATTTCTGACATGATTTACTCTAATGAAGATGGTTTTGGAAAAATCTTGGCTAAAAATAGAAAGATGAGTATTACAAAACTAAGAAAATTACTAGAAAAAGATATTGTAAAACATACAAATTTGATAGAAGGTATAATCAAAACTGCTCATAAAGTAAATTATGATTCAAACATCCGTGCACTAGTTAAGGACAAAATTTCACAGAATGAATAAATCAAAATAAATTTGATGGAATTTGCAAACAAAAACTCTTGGTAGAAAAAGGAATAATTAATTTCCAAAATTAAATTTTAAATCCTATTTTCACACCTACATGCAATATGAACCCCTAACCCCAACAAGTTCAAATCTCTGAGATCTGAATATGTAAAATTTTTAAATTAATTTTTGGGTTATTGTATAAATTTAGTTCAATATTGAATGAATCCATGGGAATAGAGCAGGAAAAATCAAGAAAAAAAGTGGATAATTGGGCACTAATTGTGATACTTTTGATTGCAGCCGCATTTGGCACAACCATATTTACTAAAAACTGGCAATATGGAGTGACTTTCTATCTAATTTTGTTTTTTGCAGTTATTGGATACAAAAAAGGTTGGTTTAAAGACAAAATATTTCACGATTGAATTTTAACATACAAAAACCCCTAAACCAAATTAAATTTCTGAATAATCAATTATCTGAACCACACAGACAGGATTATCATATACGTTGTCAGACATGTGATTTTGGTTAACTGTTTGACCTGATAAAACTTTCAATTTTACCTGTTTTTCGTATAAAACAGTTTCATTATCAGTAAAGGAAACTCCTACATTAACCTCATAGTCTTTTTCATTTGTATTGGTTATCTGAAAATTAGACTCGGTCAACCCAGAAGTAGTTTCACTGCAACCTATTGGAGTTATCTTTAGGCCCGATAGAATATCATCACTATTTTCAAGTACCATAATTGGAGATGGGGATTCTTCGTTATTGGAGCTATTTCCCAAAAACTCGTTTATAGGAAAGAACAATAAGACGATTAAAACTGCTATTGAAGGAATTGTAATGACTGCTATTTTTTTCTTAGACATATGATTATTCTAGAAAAAGAAAGGCTTTACTAAAACTCTTTGTACTCTTATGAAAAATTGTAATCAAGTATTTTCTAATTTATGCAACCATTGGATTTGAATTAATTTTGTGAATCACTAAACCCAACAAATTCAAATCTATGAGAAGACATCAGCTAAGAGCTTGTAATTAATTTTTTGATGCTTATTGATTATGACAATAACTTAAATCAAAGAAATTTCAGAAAAAAATAATGAGTATAATTGCAATGGTGAATCTTTCAATAAAAGAAAAATCAGTGGAAGATTTCAAAAAATTCTTCAAAGAAATAATTCCTGATACAAGATCTCATCAGGGATGTCAAGGTGTCCAATTATACCAGAGTAAAGAATCTCCAACAAAATTTACCATTCATGCAAAATGGGTCTCTGAGGAGGCACAAAAGAACTACATGGCATGGAGGATGGAAACAGGTTCTTTTGATAAACTTCAACCAATGTTATCAGAGCCTTTTAGCATGAAAATCTTTGATATTGTTGATGAATAGACTGGGTATTTGAAAACATACCTTGCAATATTAGAGCCCTTGTTTGAATATTATAATTCATGTCCTGGTTACGAATCTGGATTTTCACAATGATACTATTATCATATAATAATATTTTCGATCAATTGTATTTTTGTAATGATACAAAAGTGTAAGAAAAATAAATCAACACCAATGTTTAAATTTGAATTTAAGGCATTATATTAGATTGAAAAAATCAAATATTTTTTTTAGCATATCTTTAGCAGCAATAATGGTAACTTGTTCTTTTCAATTTTCTGCACTTGCACAAGATCAATTTCTTCCACTTGCACAAGATTTGCAATTCTCTTCAATCAAAAATAAAAATAATTCTAACAAAGAAAGTTTTGTACCCGGACAGTTAGTTGTAGGCCTGCAAAATCCAGATCCAAATTTTAATGAAAAAGCTTCTCTTCATGGAGGAAAAGTAATCAATTCGATAGAACAAATTAATGCACATGTTGTTAAAGTTCCAATAAATGCCGAAGAGAATTTCATCGCATCAATGTCAAAAAATCCCAACGTTCTATATGTAGAGCATGATGGAATAGTCAATGCATTAGATATTCCTGATGATCCATTGTATCCTGCTCAATGGGGGACAAAACGAATAGGAATGGAATCAGTTTGGTCATCTAATTTTGATGAGGGTTCTGGAATTACCATTGCAGTAGTAGATGAAGGAGTTTATTATAACCACCCTGACTTTTTTGGAACTACTATTCGTACTGATATCGATTATGATTTTGTTGATGATGACGATGACACAAAGCCCACGAAAAATTGCTTTTCATTTCAAAGCTTGGAGTGGGAGGCTGAAAACCATGGAACTTTTGTAACTGGCGTAATAGTATCGGCGATAAATGATAATTGGGGACTAAGTGGGGTTGGGAAATTTGATGTTTTACCTATTAGAGCACTCAATGAGTGTGGTGGCGGTTCGTACTCTGATGTTGCAGAGGGAATAATCTACGCAGCAGATCATGGGGCTGACGTAATTAATCTAAGTCTGGGATCAGAGTACTGGGAAAATTCTGTGTTGCATAATGCCATAAAATATGCAACGGGATATCCCTCTGAGGTGGTGGTTGTAGCTGCATCAGGCAACGCAGGAGATTCGAGGATTTCATATCCTGCTGGATTTGAGGAGGTAATCTCAGTAGGAGCCACTGCAGTTGATGATACAATTGCCAGTTATAGCCAGTTTGGACCTACTTTAGATTTGTCTGCACCCGGAGCCGAAGCTCCTGAAGGATCATGTGACATTTCTACTATGACCTATATTCTTACAACTGGAGTACACACAACTACTGGAAACACTAGCCCATCAAATCCCGCTTGGGAATATTACTGTGTGGCAGGAACATCTTTTGCATCGCCATATGTGTCTGCAGTGGCTGGTCTAGTAAAAGCCGCAAACCAAGATTCATGTATTTCAAATGAAGATATACAATTACGATTAGAACAAACAGCTCAAGACTTGGGTACACCAGGATGGGATCCATACTTTGGGTATGGACTTGTAAGAGCAGATATTGCTTTGAGTGATCCTGTTATTTTTCATTACTGTGCTCCCGTAATTACACTGCTTGGTGCTAATCCACAAATCATTCAAGTTGAAGAAGCATATTCCGAACTTGGAGCAACAGCTCTTGATACAGAATTTGGTGATGGTAATCTTACATCCAGTATTGTAATTGACTCTTCAGCTGTTGATACGTCAACTCCAGGAAGTTATAGTGTAACTTATGACGTTACAGATTCGGAGGGATATACTGCTGCTCAAGTGGTTAGAACAGTTTTGGTGGAAGACATTACGCCACCAGTAATTACACTGCTTGGTGCTAATCCATACATTATTGAAGCATCTCCACTTCCTAGTGTGTATGCCGAACTTGGAGCAACAGCTTTTGATAATAACAATGTAAACATTACATCCAGTATTGTAATTGACTCTTCAGCTGTTGATACGTCAACTCCAGGAAGTTATAGTGTAACTTATGACGTTACAGATTCGGAGGGATATGCTGCTGTTCAAGTGGTTAGAACAGTTTTGGTAGAAGACACTACACCACCCGTAATTACACTGCTTGGTGCTAATCCATACATTATTGAAATTGGTGAATCCTACTTAGAACCTAACGCAACTGCCAATGATACATTAGATGGAGATATCTCAGATTCTATCTATATCGATGCAACTAGTGTAGATGTACAAGTTCTTGGAGATTATTATGTAACATACGATGTTACGGATGCGGCAGGAAATTCTGCAGAACAGATGACTAGAACAGTTACAGTTCAAAATACTTCATCCAAACCTCTAGTTTATGTAGCAAGTTTGGATGGTTCCGTGTCTGGTAAAAAGAATCTGAATTACCAAGTAACTATAACATTAGGTGGTGACTCTGCTACCGGCGTGGTCATCTATGGAGTGTGGTCAAATAATTCTGATCCTGTTAGTTGCCAAGCAGATGTTCCTGGACAATGTTCTGTAAACCAAACAACAAAAGACGTTCCTCCTCTGACTTTTTCCATTATTGGTCTTGGGAATAATGTAGAATATGATGAATCTTTCAGTGTTACTTCAATTGATATAGATCAAACTGGCGGTGGTTCTGGCGGTGGTACTGGCGGCGGAGGGCCAAATTGTCTTGATAATCCAGAACACAGAAAATGCCAAAATTAAATTTTTTCAAAAACTTGAATATCATTTGTGATCAAAATTTTTAAAATTGTTTTTGAATTATTATATAATTCTTGAAGGTTTTTCTTTCCGTATGGGTTGACCAACTAGGTTTTGCCTACAAACCTTATGACGGCAAAAAATCCATTTTATGTTGGAATTTATTTTTACTTGGTGAAAATTATGGAACCAAATCTGACAAATTTTTGAGCTCTAAATATTTTTGTTGCAATTTGAAGGCTCCAATCTCCTAAGAAATGAATTTCTACCCCCAAAAAATAATCATAAAGTTTGAAATGTTTGGATACAAAAAATTTTTGTTGCTAGCCAAAAAAACCACTAGCAAAAGTTATACTCCTGCACCAATTCCAATCATGATTGCCTATTCCCATGCAAATAAGATCAAATTTTACAACCTTTTTGAATGGTGCATGAACCATTTTGTTCCAATCTGTATTGTTGGTTTTCATACTTATTGATGGAAATACCTGTTCATAGGGTGCCATAAAGAAATCATAACACAGGTAAGCTAGAAAGCTGACCAATGTTTATGATCTATTTTTGCATTTAACAATCATACGAGAACATGAAATCCCTAGACCAGACACATCAATTAATTCATGTTCTCGTTTTTTTCCCAAATGAAACTTTGAATAGGGTATTCCCTGTTTAAATATGACAAAATTCAAAAGTCAACATGAAGTATCTGTTATTCTTTTTAATTTTATTAACTTCCATAATTCTTGTTGCAAACTCCAATTTTTCGTTTGCCGATGATAATACCTCTACAAATGATGAAAAAAGCACAAACCCGGAATTGAGAGATAGGCCTGGAATGCACAATCAAAAAATGATGATGGGAAATCATCATATGTCATACATGGGAATGTGTGCTCCAGGTTTTACGACATTAGATGACCTTTGCGTTTTAGATGATAGGTGTGGCCCAGGTGCATATGCTGGAAAAGTGTGTGTTATGGACGGAGTAATGAAACAATATCTCAGACCCCTGCAACAAAAATATGCTGGAATTTCAGTTGATAATATTATCTGTCCTGAAGGAAAACAAATTTTGTTCAAGTCGAGTGACGCCACACCAATTTGCGTTAATTCATACTCTGTTGAAAAATTAATACAGCGTGGAGGTTGGCAAAGTGAAAAACCTGTTATTGCATGTACACTAGATTGGACTCCAATTTGTGGAGTGGATGGAATAACATACGGGAACATGTGTAATCTAAATTCTCAACATATGGCCATGAAACATCAAGGAGAATGCAAGATTGATGAAAATGAAATTGAAAATACAATACTTCTTCCATCTGAAGTACAAATAGTTGACGGGGTTCAAGTGGTTACCATAGTTGCAAAAGAATTCCAATTCAATCCTTCTGAAATACATGTTAATCCTGGAAACACCAAATTTGTTTTGGTGAACAAAGGTATAGGGGAACATGAGTTAGTGGTCTATGAAACTTCTAAGCATGAGATAATTGAAAAAGCCGAATTGGTAGAAGATGAAAAAACCATTGAAGAAAACATCCTCTTTGAGATAGAAGAAGTTCATGGAGAAGAATCTGGTGAAAGTGATGTAATGAATCTTATAGAAGGATCTTATGTAATAGCATGCCATGTTCCTGGTCATTTTGATGCAGGGATGAAGGGAACTCTCAAGGTAGAGTAATCAAGAAATCACTGGATTATCTAATTATTAAAAATACTTTGAGGAAATGACCATGAGTGTTAAAAAAACTCTGCTGATTTCTTACACAAATTTATTCTCTAATTTTCCTCTTGATAAACTGATTTGCACATATCACAAACATAACGATTATCTTCTTTTTTTAAAGGCATCATCAGTCCTTGATTTGCACATCTGGGGCAATCAGTAAAACTCATTTCATTCCTAAAAAAATAATTTATTTAATCTGGTGTGAGTCACATTATTTTCAGACAAGTATTACACTTTACAGGTAATAGAGGAATATTCATAAATTTTTACTAAAAAACCATTGATTGGTGTTAAGAAAAAAGGATAGAAAATATTGGAGAAAAAAGGCCTTAGAGGCTACAAAGTTAGGACAATGGGATGAATTATTGTCCTATGGAAATGAAATGATAAAGCTTAATCCTAGTGATCATGATGGTTGGGCAACCAAAGGTGATGCTCAATATAATCTAGGAAATTTTACTTTGGCTCTGACTTTTTATCAAAAAACTCTACAAATCAATAACAAAGATATTTTGACGTGGCAAAACCTTGGTCATACCTTCAAAAATTTGGAGAGGTACCCAGATGCAATCAAGTGTTATAATATTGCATTAGATCTTAACCCACTTGATAAATTTCACAATAATGGAAAATTGCGAGACTCTCTTATTGAGTGTGAAAAACTTAAGAGCTGATAGGAAGAATTTATTGCAGTTTATTTTTTAAAAATTAATAAAAAATCCTAAAAGATGAATCAAAAATAATTCATCTTTGAAAGAATCCCATCGACATGATAAATTCCTCAAAATCCATGTCAATGACTAAATTTGTGTCTGTCCCCTCATCCATGATTTAAAATGGTATATTCAGATCTAACAGAAGCTAAGAAAAATAGTTGACCTTAAGATCATAAAATATTCATTTTAGGCGTGTCCATTGTTTAATTAATTTATCATGATATAATTTTTCACCAATCTACAATTCAACTATATAATCGAAATATACATTTCAAATTTCTTCTATTGAAATTAATTTCAAGGCCAAAATTTCAATAACCTAATTATTTTACAATATCTTTCATTTGATAGATATGATTGATTCTAAAATTGAACAAGTGCTAAACAGAATTGAAAAACAGGAAAAACTAGAACAAGAATATCCAAATCAAACTCCCAACTCTGAAAAAGTTCTAGCAATAGGAAGAGATACTGGAATTTTTTATAATATGCTCTTACAAAGTATCAAAGCTAAAAATATTCTTGAAATAGGAATGTCTACTGGTTATTCTACAATTTGGTTTGCAGATGCCATTTCAAAAAACAATGGCAAGATTATCACCATTGATCACGATAAAAAAAAGATAGAACGTGCAAAGAAAAATTTTGAAGATACGGGATTAAGTGATTTAATTGAAATCCATCATGGTGATGCTTTGGATGTTATTTCTTCAATAAACGATAAACTACAAGGTAAGGAATATTTTGATTTTATTTTTATTGATGCTGACAAAGAAAGGTACATTCAATATTTTGATAATGTTTTTCCAATTTTGAAAAAAGGAGGATTGATTGCAGCAGACAATATTTTATTTCCAGAAAGATTTCAAAAATTTACAAAACCATATGTAGAACATGTTAGAAAAAACCCTTTGATAAAATCTGTAACCTTACCTATTGACAATGGCGAAGAATTGAGTTTAAAATTATGACTAACAAAAAATTTTAGAATAAACCAATTACTGATTTCATTATGTGGTCAGATTAAATATTTGAACACTCCAACCAATATGTGTCAAGCCAAGTATTTGCAAAAAAATCTCTCATTCTTATTGCATTTTTTCTTTTCTCCTTGATTTTTGTTGGAGGCATTTTTGGAATTACCAATGATACTGCAATAAGTGCGGGACATGAATTATCTTATCCTTCATGGCTTGTAATATCTTATCTGGCAGGATTATCCATGATCATCTTACCTTGTACATTACCACTGGTTTTCATAATCATTCCTCTTAGTATGGGAAAAGGCGGGAAAAAAGGACTTTTTATGGCATTATTGTTTGGAGCAGGACTTACAATAACCATCATGTTTTATGGATTGGGAATCGGTATTTTAGGTCAGACCGCCGACCTTGATCAAATTTCAATTTACATGTTTTTGATAGCAGGAGTTGCCGCGTTTCTATTTGGTCTATCTCAACTAAAATTATTAGAATTAAAATTACCAACATACTCAGGAACACCAAAATTTATTCAAAATCGTGGAGATTACTCCAAATCATTTTTCATGGGATTGTTACTGGGAAATGCGGGAGTTGGATGTCCAAATCCAATGTTCTATTGGCTTTTGATTTATGTTGCAAGTACTGGAAGTGCAGAAATTGGCGCAAGCCTAGGAGTGGTGCATGGAGTAGGTCGAGCAATTCCTTTGATACTTCTCTCAGTTCTTGCGATAATTGGAGTAAATGCAACAAAAGGAATAACCGCAAGTAGGCAAAACATTGAAAAAATTACGGGTTGGATGCTAATTGTAATAGGGGCATTTCTGATAATTCAAGGAATTCCTGGAGGGCATGAGTGGTATGAGTCGACAGTAATCCACATTGTGTGGAATAATTTGGTGTCAATGACCTTTCTGCCTCCTGAATTTCATGTCGGACAACATACTCATGAATTTAATTCGCAGATTCCGCAAGAATTTGCTCCAATATTATTTGCAGGTTTAATCACATTGCCAATCATATGGTATTTTAGCCACAAAAATAAATCAAATACATGATAGATCCTGTTTGTGGGATGGAAGTAAAAAAAGGCGAGCCTCTAATTCACAAAGGAAAAGAATATCGATTTTGTTGTGCAACTTGCAGATGGGCCTTTGAGCAAAATCCAGATCAGTTTACAGAGAAATGAAAGTTGAGATTCTTACAACTCCCGGTTGTTCTAATTGTAAAGTACTTGAAAAAATGTTAGATGATCTAGGTGTATCCTATGATTTGATAGATGTGACCACACGACCAGACTATCTAGAAAAATATCCTATTTTTATGGCTCCTGGTTTGGTCAAAGACGAAAAACTAGAGTTTACTGGAATCCCAAAGATAGATGATCTAAAAAAAATATTATCATAACTAGAAAATGTTTTTTAGATCGAATCACATGAAGTTTTCAAATGACAGACTATTCAAGTAATGAAAAAATGATACTAGTCCAATATGCAATAAAAAAATATGAAAATGAAGGGGAAGTCTTAGAAAAATTAGCCCAAATTCTTTCGGAAAAAGATATTCAAAGAAGCATTGACACTCTAATTGGAACTCAAAGAGTACGAAGAATTGGTCCGGAAGTCCTAGAAAATAATGAAAGTCATACTGAGTTACCTGAATTGCCAGAAACTCTAAAGGAAGTCATTGACAATCTATAGTAATTATTAAATCACCATTTGTTATTCAGAGAGCATGGAAAATAGGATGATTCTAGCAACATGCATACTTAGCCTAGTGATTCTTTTCTCTTCCATGTCATATGTTTCTGCTCATCCTCATCAAGGACAAATTCAAGTAAATTCTCATACACACCAACCACAAACCCAATACTTTCCAATAGATGGGATAATTGGGATAGAAAAAACTACTCTTCTATTTCATGCACCAGAAGAAAATTCTTTGCCTTGGGGATTTATTGAAGGAAAAATAGAAAATGCAGTATCAGGCTACCCTGTAATCATCCAGATTTACAAAGATGGGGAAGCAGTTCAATTTGCCCAAACTGATGTGAATGAAGATGGTTCTTACGAATACAAATTCAGAGTTTTAAATGTTGAAGGGGATGAAACTATCAAAATTTTCAAAGGGGATTACAATGTTAGCATTTTCAAAGTTGTTTATCTCAATCAAAATAATTTAATTTAAAATCCTCTTAATCCCTGCGGTCTCACAATTTCTGGATGTTCTTTCATCCATCTTATTTGATCTAGCATTTTTTGTTTGTCTTGCGGAAATGTCCCCTTTATTGTATATGCATTAGAACCGTGATTTGCTCTGAATATTATTTCCTCCTTTGTATCAATTTTTGCAAGTAACTCTTCTAACTCATTTAACGCCTCATCATCATTAAGTCTAGAAAACTCACCTTCAAATTTTTTCAAAAATTCATCTTTGATTCCATTTTCCAAATAAAGAGTCAAAGCTCCAACGTATTGAGGTGAACAGGCATTAATTACATCAGCTGTCCCTTGAATGTGATCGGTAGAATATTTTTTACCTCCAAGTCCCAAAATTACCATACATGACATTGTGTAACCTGCATTCTTTGCCTTGTTTACTGATTTGATTATTGTCTTAGATGTTGCCCCTTTTGTGACTTTTTTCAAAACAATATCAGAACCACTTTCTATGCCCAAATAGAACATGGTTAATCCGGCATCATGCATTTTTTTTAGTTCTTCAGGTGTTTTCTTTAAGATGTTCATTGGCATTGCATAGCAAGAAATTCGTTCAAGTTTGGGAAATTTTTCATAAATGTATTTTACAATTCTTACCATGTATTCTGCATCAAGGTTCAATGCATCTCCATCTGCCAAAAAAACTCTTGTAGTGTCTGGCACTATTGCTGCCATCATATCTATCTCTGATTTTATCTCCTCCCAGGGTCGTTCAGAATATTCTTTTGACCTATACATATCACAAAATGAGCACTCGTTGAATGAACAGCCTAACGTAACTTGAAAAATTAAAGATCTAGCTTCGGAAGGAGGCCTGTAAAGCGGAGCGTCATAGTTTAACATCATGAGATTAATTCAAAGAAATTAGCTTGTTTATGTATTTTATACTTTCTAGCTTTCTTTTGAATTTTTCAAACAATACCTTTTAGTGAAATCGGGGAGAATGTGATAACAATTGGCAAATGATCCTGATGTGAAGAGACTTTTTTGGTATATTTTTGCGGGTTCACGAGGAGGACTAAATCGACTGAGAATCATCTCATCTCTAAAAGAAACTCCTTTGAACATAAATCAGCTTGCCAAATCTCTGAGCCTTGACTATAAAGCCATACAGCATCATATCAAAATTCTCGAAAAAAATAATCTGATTACAAAAATTGGAGAAAAATATGCAGTCACTTATTTTATCTCTAATTTTTTAGAAGTAAATATGGAGACATTTGAAGAAATTGAGACTAAATTGGATAAAAGTAAATAAGCGCTCTGGAGGTTTCTTTCTCTAAATGGAATCGACATCACTAGTGTTATCTATAGTCTCAATTGCAAATATGATAGTTCTAGGAGTTTTAATTTTCATTTTTGGGAAAATGTATGGTAAAACAAAAGCCCAACTTCCTTTAGGGATGATTGTAGTAACAAGTATGCTTTTTCTTCATAATATTATTGGTGGATTAGCATATTTTTCAATGGACCAATTATTCTCAAATGAAATTTTTCCATATATGCTAGGTGTAGGAATTGCCGAGCTAGCAGGATTACTAATATTTTTAAAAATTACTTTAGACTAGTCTTAGTTTAATTGTAACAAAATTTGAGATAAGTGATGTTACAAGAATACTTTCAACTAAACAAAAATATTTTGATTGCTTTTGCTGTTTCAATAATTTTTTCCTCTTTAATTGCTCAAAGCCTAGAGGGACAAGAAAATTATGTGAATACAACGTATACTTTAATTTTTGATTATTTGTTTTATTTTTCCACCTTTGGAGGACTCTATTATTTAGATAATAGAAAAAAATATCGTCTAGAATCAGGAAAATGTGATACACAAAAACTTCGAAATGATTTAATAAAAATAATAACCTCTCTTGGAATTTCTGAAGTTGTATACACAATAGCTAGATGGTCATTACAGTATTACTTTTTATCAATTGATTATGATCCTTATCTTGCATCCATTATATCGCAATGTATATCCACAGTTATCTATATGATAATTGTAAATCTAAGTGTAAAAATGACAAGGTTGTACAAACATGGCAATTAGCGTATATGTAGATGGTTCAGGAGGACAAAATGGCGGTTTTGGGTATTTTGTAAAAGAAACGGGCGAATCTTTCTATGAAAAAAAACCAGAAATCACCAACAATCAGGCAGAATATTTAGCTATTATTGCAGCATTAAAAAAATTTGTAAATTCAAATGATGAGATCAAAATTTTCAGTGACTCAAAAAATACTGTTTCTCAGCTAAATCATGAATTTGCTATCAATAATGAGCGACTACGTGAACTTGCTCGTGAGGCATGGGAAATAATAGGAAAAATACCAAATCTAAGCATATCTTGGGTTCCAAGAAAAGAAAATCTGGCCGGGAAAATGCTTGGAAGTTGAAAATCATAGATCGGAAATTTCTATGAATAACTTTATTATACAAAATTCTTAATCTCCAATTAGATGGCAGAATCTGTCTTTTTATCTCCAAAGTCCATCGCCATTATTGGTGCATCTGATAAGAGAGGAAGTGTGGGTGCTACCATAACATCAAACATTATGAATGGATTCAAAGGAATTGTCTTTCCAATTAGCCCCACAAGAGAAACGGTATTTTACAAAAAAGCATACAAGACAGTTTTGGATGTTCCAAAAGCTATTGATCTTGCAGTGATTGTAATTAAAAATACTTTGGTTGCAGATGTTCTAGAAGAATGTGGAAAGAAAAAGGTTAAAGGAGTTATCATCATTACTGCAGGTTTTAAAGAAGTAGATGAGGAGGGTGCTAAACGAGAACAACAGATAAAGGATATTGCTAAAAAATACAAAATTCAAATCATTGGTCCAAACTGTCTAGGTGTCATGAATCTTGATCCAAAAACAATGATGAACTCTACATTTCTAAAGGTTACACCAAAGTCTGGAAAAATTGCACTTGTCTCTCAAAGCGGAGCAATTTGCGCAGCTCTTGTTGAAGATGCAAGTGCACAAGGAATTGGTTTTTCTGCAGTTGTAAGTCTTGGAAATAAAGCTGCAATGAGCGAGGTTGATGTTCTCAAAATGTTAGCCGAACACAAACAGACTCAGGTAATTGTAATGTACCTTGAGGACATGGGTGATGGTCAAGAATTTCTTAAAGTTTGTAAAAATATTACTAAAAAGCTAAAAAAACCTGTACTTGTATTAAAGTCAGGTCGTAGTCCAGAAGGTGCTAAAGCCGCCATGTCTCATACAGGAGCTCTTATGGGTTCTGATGAAATCTATGATGCTCTCCTAAAACAATCAGGAGCTATCAGAGTTGATACTATGGAGGAGCTATTTGATTATGCCACTGCCTTCTCAAAACAACCACTTCCATCGGGAGGTGATCTTGTAATTGTATCTAATGCAGGAGGTCCTGCAATCATTTCCACTGATGCCTGTTCTAAGATGAAAATCAAAATGGCAAACATTGATTCTATTAGACCAAAAATTGATGCTGTGATTCCTCCTTGGGGAAGCTCTAGAAATCCAGTTGATATCGTTGGTGATGCTGACTTTAATCGTTTTAGAAATGTATTGGATCGAGTTCTTAAGCATCCTAAAGTAGGTTCTGTTATTTCCATGTGTACTCCATCAGGAACTCTGAATTATGATAAACTTGCAACTGTCATTGTTGAAATGTCAAAAAAATACAAAAAAACAATGCTTGCAAGCTTGATGGGTTTAGATGAAGGAATAACTAACAGAGAAATCTTAGCTGCAGGTGATGTACCTTACTATAATTATGCTGAAGGTGCAATCCGAACCTTATCTGCAATGTTAAAGTTTTCAAATTGGGTAAAATCACCAGAGGGAAAAATTCAGAATTTCAAAGTAAACAAAGCTAAAGCAAAGAAAATTTTTGACAAGGTAAAAAAAGAAAAGAGACCCAATCTCTTGGAAGAAGAGGGACAAGAAGTACTTCGTGCATATGGATTTCCATTACCAAAGAGTTCATTAGCTAAAACTGAAGATGATGCAATCAAAATTGCAAAGAAAATTGGATATCCAGTTGTAATGAAAATTGCATCTCCACAGATTATCCATAAATCAGATGCTGGTGGTGTTAAAGTAAATTTAACAAATGATGACGAGATTAGAGATGCCTTTAAGACTATACTAAAAAATGCTAAAAAATACAACAAAGATGCTGAAATTAAAGGAGTCCTGATAGTTGAGATGGTAAAAGGAGGAAAAGAAATGATCATAGGTTCTAAACTTGAACCAGGATTTGGACCTGTAATTATGCTAGGGATGGGTGGAATTTATGTTGAAGTACTAAAAGATGTAACATTCAAGCTTGCACCTGTTACAACAAAAGAGGCAGATGATATGATCTCTGAAATAAAAACCCAGAAACTCTTGCAGGGTGTAAGGGGAGAAAAACCATCAGATATTGTAAAATTATCTGAATGTATCCAAAGACTATCTCAATTAGTTACAGACTTTAAAGAAATCAAAGAATTAGATATGAATCCAGTCCTCGTGATGGAAAAAGGGAATGGATGTAGAATACTTGATGTTCGAATAGGTCTCTGATCGCAGGAATTTTTGCGTTTTTTAAATACTAATCTAGAATATTTATACAAGTTCGTAGGAATGTCTTTATGGCTAATGTCGAGAGCTTCAAGACAATTAGAACCGGCGCTGAATATATTGAGAGTCTTAGGGGTAGAGATCTCAAAATTTTCCTATTTGGGGAACTAGTCAAAGAACCCGTAGATCATCCAATGATTAGACCTTCCATTAATGCTGTTGCAGAAACATATGATCTTGCAGTCAGAGAAGAAGCACTTGCTTCTGCTCAATCATCAATAACTGGATTAAATGTAAATAGATTCTTGCATATTGCTGAAAGCGCCGAAGATTTAGTTCTGCAAAATAAAATGCAAAGAAAATTAGGACAAAATACTGGAACTTGCTTTCAAAGATGTGTTGGAATGGATGCATTAAATTCTTTACATTCTACAACATTTGAAATTGATGAAAAACATGGAACTGAATATCATAAAAGATTTTTAGAATTTGTAAAAATGGTTCAAAGAGAAAATCTTGTCATTGGTGGTGCAATGACTGATCCAAAAGGTGATAGAAGTAAAGGTCCAGCAGAACAAGAAGATCCAGATTTATTTACAAGAATTGTAGGAAAAGATGAAAGGGGAATCTATGTCTCAGGTGCCAAGGCTCACCAAACAGGATGTATCAACTCTCACTGGATTATTTTAATGCCTACAGTTAGACTTACAGAAAATGACAAAGATTGGGCAATAGTTGGTGCAATACCTGCAGATGCAAAAGGGGTGACATACATCTATGGAAGACAATCGTGTGATACTAGAAGTATGGAAGAAGGGGATATCGATGATGGAAATGCAAAATATGGGGGCCAAGAAGCTCTAATAATTTTAGATAATGTCTTTATTCCTTGGGATAAAGTTTTCATGAATGGTGAATTTGAATTTGCCTCGATGTTAATAGAGAGATTTACTTGTTATCACAGACGTAGCTATGTATGTAAAACAGGATTAGGTGATGTGCTTATTGGCGCTGCAGCTGCTATTGCAGATTACAACGGAATTCCAAATGTTTCTCATATCAAAGACAAAATAATTGAAATGACCCATCTAAATGAGACAATATTTGCGGCAGGAATAGCATCATCATTTCAAGGCCACAAAATGAAATCTGGTGTTTTTCTGAATGATGACATGCTTGCTCAAGTTTGTAAACACAATGTTACTAGATTCCCCTATGAAATAAGTAGATTAGCTCAAGACATTGCTGGAGGATTGGTTGTCACACTCCCTTCTGAAAAGGACTTCCGACACCCCGAAGCTGGACCACTACTTAAAAAATATCTAGCTGGCAGAAAAGGGGCAGATGTTGAAAATAGAATGAGAATCTTACGACTAATTGAAAACATGACTCTTGGAAGAAATGCCGTTGGATATCTTACTGAATCTATGCATGGTGCTGGTTCTCCACAAGCACAAAGAATTCAAATCCAACGACAGATGCAGATAGGCTATAAGAAAAATCTTGCAAAAAAATTGGCAGGAATTTCAAATGACTTGGAAGAACCAAAAGAGTCATCTGAATACTTCAAGAGAGTATTCAAAACAAAAGACTCCATTAATTAATTCAGACCATATCCTGAAGTACTACCCTCTGACTTAGGTAATGTCTATTGATCTTAGCTGACATCCACATTTTTCTCTTTTTCCACAATATGGGCAATTACAATCACAGTACAAAAGTGGTTGATTACAGGAAAGACATTTTGTATATTCTGCAAAATCTTCATTCATTTAACTTCCCCCCATACGATAAAATTTATAACAAAATTGATAAGTGCTATGGAATATTTACTTAAAATTAATTCTGATTGTTTTGAAAATTTAAACAAATGTACATTTTCTAGTAAACAAAGTTTTTACTTTATTTTTACTATAGTTTACTGGTAGTTGTAACATAAACCACCAGCGGCACAGAGTAGGTGGGCAAGAGGTCAAAGGATCAAATTGTAAAGTTTTACGACTACCTTTGATTAATTTGGTTTTTTTTCTGAATCTGTATCGGAGTCCTTAGGGGTACTCTCATCATCCCTTTTAATCTCAGTATGTTTAGAATACGCTGAATCTTTTTCGAGGGATTTTAAATCCGAAGCATCTTCAAGGGTATCGGAATCTTTTTCTTTTAGAGGATCCGTGAGAGAAAGTTCCCTTACGTTTTTTCTTTTTATTATTTCCTTTACTATCATAATTCCAATAACTAGAACGATTAGGATGTAGTTAGTTGGCGGTTTCAAAATTTGAGTTACATAACCTATTTGCGGAATTTTATATTCTACCCTACCAATGTATTCATTTTCTGTAATAGGAAAGTCTGTTCCAGGAATTGATGCAACATTATTGTCTCCCTTGGTTCGGATCGTTTTAGGATCATCGTCAGTAATTGAAACCACTCTATGAACTATTACCCTATCATGTCCGGTAGGACGATCAAACACAATAATATCTCCAATTTTTATGTCTTCAAACGGTACATGTCCTGAAACTACTAGAACATCATAGACTTGCAACTCTGGAATCATACTTCCGCTGGCAACAACATAAAATGGATTTTCTGTACCGAAAGCTAGCTGCAATCCAATCCAAATTATGATTACGCCCAATGCTACAATGATAACGTCTTTGATTATGTTTTTGGAAAGAGATTTTTTAGTCAATAGGTTTCACACTTGTTTCATTTATCAAATTAAATTTGAAATTATAGAAGCTTTGTTCCGCACTCTTCACAAAATTTAGAATTTTCATTGTTTAAAAACCCACAACTAGAACATTTCCCTGGTTGTTTTACTGGAACAGTTGTAATGTTTCCTAAAAGGATAACATCTCCTACTTTTCCAATACTATTCCATGGAATACTTCCTTGACTGCCATCATTTTTTGTAATAAGTAAAACTACAGTTTGATTTGAATCAATTCCTACTTGCTTAGCCACCCCAATTTTTTTGGCATTTTCATCGTATACGACTAGTCCTTCAATTGAACTGACAGGGCCTGCAGTAGCAGGTTGAGTGGCTTTTTCCTCTTCAACTGCTGGAATTTGGGGTTCTATGGTAGGAATTGTTGGTGGATTATTTTGAATAGTTTCTATTATAGGATTTTGTGATGTGCTTGATAGTGGTTTTGCTTCTCCTATCTCTTTGATTTCATCTTGCTTTTTGAATTCTCTATATTCAGCTATAGTTGAATGACAATTATTACAAATATACTGTCCTTTTTCTGCAAGAATTAAATTTTCAGCCACTTCCTCGTTGGGATTTTCAAACTCTATTTTTGGAGGCCCTTCAAATTCCTTCTCACATGTATTGCAAAAATGTTTAGTTATAATTTCAGATTTCAATCTTCCAATTGGGGCTAGAAACAAATCTGGACCTCCAAGATTCCCCTTCATTTGTTGCTCATCATTAATGGTGGCCATAACGTAACCTCCTGAACCTCGTAATTTTTTTAATCTAAGTTCAGAACTCATGTCTCAGATTCCCCAAAACGTCATTTAAGTATATATCAAAACTCTAAAAGCCCAAATAATTTATAAAAAATAGACACTAATTTTGGTGAACGTTTTTAGGTATCTTTGATACAATATACTCAGAATGGGTGTAACACATGTTTCGGACGCAAAGTCCTGGGAAATTGACGTAGTAAATTCTGAAATTCCTGTCTTTGTGGACTTTTGGGCAGAATGGTGTGGTCCATGTAGAATGGTTGGACCAGTCGTGGAAGAACTGTCAAATGACTACGAGGGAAAAGTAAAATTTGTCAAAGTGAATGTTGATGAAGCAAATGATTTGGCTTCTAAATACAATGTATTTAGTATTCCAACCTTGATTCTTCTTAACAAAGGAGAAATAGTTAGTCAACAGGTAGGGGCAGCTTCAAAAGAATCCTACAAAAATATGATTGATAGAGCACTTCAAGCCTAATCACATGTTTTTTCTTTTTGTTTTCTAAATTGTATCAAAATCGATCTAACAGAAATTAATCCTTATTAGGAATTAATACAAAAAAGGAATATTGGGCGATAGGAAGGTAATTCATAACCTAAAGCTTGCAGGCTTTAGCGTAGCAATATGGGCCAACATTTCCATGGTTATGATGCTAGTTAGGTTAATTGATGTCTAAACGCATCAATTTGAATTATTTTTTAAATAAACTCATAAAAATGAGATAAAAGTGTGAATTTGAAATTACGTAAGATCCGATCCTAAAGTAATTAATATTCCATTAAGAGAGTTGTGATATGTCATTTGGTCAGGTAGATACTCTAAACATGCTATTTGATAAATTAGAAAATTTGTTTGATGAATCACAAGGGTACTATGAATCATTTCTTGACACCAATAATATGTATAAACAAGGTAAAATTGGAGATAAAGAATTCTTTCAAAGATTAGGCGATTATGTAGTAGCTTATTCCGCTTTAGAATTTCTATCAATTAAAGTCATCTTTGAAATTCGAAAATCCCTAAACTCTGGTTCTGGAAACACTCAATCACCAGGATTAATGCCAGGTATGGGATCTCCTGGAATGATGGGTGGAATGGGAATCCCTTCAGGGCCAAAACCTGGGACTGCAGCTAATCCTGTGGGAGGCCCGCCTGGAATCGTTTCTGCACGTGAAGCATTTGGTGAACCAGGAACTTTACCGACTCCAGATCCAACTCTAATGCCACGACAGGCAACAAGTAATACAAATGCGTGCTCATCTTGCGGATCTCAGTTAAGACCTAACGCAAAGTTCTGTACAAAATGTGGAAATAAATTATAATTTTTTTTATTGTGTAGTTCCGCACTCTGGGCAAAATTTTGCCGTTGAAGAAAGTTTATTGCCACACTCAGAGCAAAATTTACCCTCTGATACATTTTCTTGGTGTGGGTTTCCGTACATGTTTCCACTATTTTTTACTGCCCCTGTTGGAACATAAGTTTCATCATCTATTAACACTGGTGCAAAATCTTGTTCTGTCATAAAGGTAAGCATTCTAGGAATTGAATTTTCCTTGTTTTTAGGGTCTGGTACAGAATCTCCTAACCAAAATGCAAATCTCATTAAAGTTAATTCTGGAGTAGAAAATGCCAAGGTATGTTTTGACATATAGTCTTGGGCAGCTTTTTTCCCATCAAATACTTCCATATGGTAGATAATCTTTGTTTATGTATAATAGTTTCTGGATGATGGACCGGGGGGGAATTGAACCCCCGACATTCGCGTTGCGAACGCGACATTATACCACTAAACCACCGGCCCCATTTGTATTTCTGATCTGGTTTTTTATCTATTTACTAAAACCACATTTTTTGTTAGAAAAAGGTAGTTCAAAAATTTCTGAAAATTATTTTTATGAAAATATGTAGAAAATGAACAAACATTTTCCTATATAGTACAAACTTGACCCTTAATTCATGAAAGTACTCATAGTTGATGATAACCAAGACATAACAGGTTTACTATCAAAATTCCTAAAAGCAAAGGGTTTTGAAAATATCGTAACAAACGATCCAAGAGACGGACTTGAACGAATTAAGGAAGAAAAATATGATGTCATCCTATTAGATATCTCGATGCCTGAATTTAGTGGAATCGATATTATTCAAACATTAGAGAGGGAACAAATTCTAAAAGATCAGAAAATAGTTATCTTTTCAGCCACTGCCTTTACTACTAACCAGATTAATGATTTGTTAAAGAAGGAAGGAATTCACGGATGTTTGAAAAAGCCTATACAACTCAATGAACTTTTAACAGCTATTACCAGTTGAGAATTTCACTTAATTTCGATGATTTAATTGAAATCTCACACAACTTTTCAAGACGAATTTAATCACTATCAACAATTTTTATTCTCAGACCTAACTTCACAAATTAAAGAAATCAATGTTCGAGAAAACAAAAAACAATTTCAAAAAATCCAAAACTTATTGAAAATTGAGAGGTTTAACAAATGAATCTTAACGGAAAACTGGTTATTCTATTCTTGTTGATTGCTTTAATTCCAATTATGATATTAGAAGGAATTAGCATTTCTGAAATTTCTGATGATTTAGTCTATCAAAAACAAACCGCACTTGATTCGTCATTAATTTCAAAAATCTCTGATATTGAACATTATTTTGATACCAGACAAATTCAAGCTAAACTTTTTGCATCAACATTTTTACCCTTACAGCTTGATTCCAACAAAATTAAGGATGCAAATATTTTAGATAAAATTCAAATTCAAATTGATTCAATGTTGGTAGAAACAAGAGCAAATGCTCTGAATAATTTAGGCCAAGAAGATTCAAAATCAACCATAGAGCTTATTTTTATCTCTGATCTTGAAGGGAATATTATTGCAAGTACTCAACGGGAATTGATTGGCCATAAATTACCTGTAGAATACATAGAACAGAGTGATCAAAGCAAGTATTTTTTTGGTGGCTTGCAAAAAAATCGAATATTTAGCCATAATTATGTAACCTTTTCCGATGATTTGAAAGATTCGAGTGGTAACAAATTTGCAATGATTTCCCTGCAAACATCTCTTAGTGCAATTGAACCTTCAGATTTGAGTAATGGATTATCAGATACACATGAAATATTTTTAGTTGATAATGTTTCTCGCCAAATCACAAGTGATTCTTCTGTAAAATATTCAACTCAAAATTGGAATTCCCAATCCAGATTAATAGATAGGTGTTTTGCAGGACAATTAATTTCAGAACAATATACAAACAAAGATGGTAAAGATGTCTTAGGAATTCTCAAATTATTAGAAAATGGAAATTTATGTATTATTGGAGAAATTGAATTAGAAGAAATCTTTTTACCAATTTATGATTTGCAATTTAAATTACTTAGTGTCTTCTCTATACTTCTTGTAGGGATTGTTCTTCTAGCAATATTTTTCTCTAGAACGATTTCTTACCCAATAAAAAAATTAAGTAAGATAATGAATGAAATTCGAAATGGGAATTTCAATGTAAAATTAGATAAAAAACCGGATTCATCTAATAATGAATTAGATCAACTTACCAATGGATTTGAAAAACTTCTGCATTATGTAAAATCTACGCAGGATAATCTAAAAGATCTCGTCAAGGTTCAAACTAAAAAACTAGAAGATTCTAACAAAGCTCTTGTTGAAAATATGGAATTAATTAAAGAGCAACAACAAGATTTATCAAATTTCAAAGAAGCTCTTGATAAATCGGCAAATGTCATGATTACAGATATTGCTGGTACAATCAATTATGTCAATGATGATTTTTGTAAAGTATCTCAATTCTCGAGAGAAGAACTAATAGGACAAACACCAAGAATTGTATGTTCCTACTTTCACGATAAAGAATTTTTCAAAAATATGTGGGAAACAATTCTCGAGGGAAAAACTTGGAAGGGTGATATCAAAAATAAAGCAAAGGATGGCACTTATTATTGGTCAAAAGCTACCATCTCTCCTTTATTGGACGAAAATGGAAAACCTGAACAATTCATTGCAATTTTAACCGATATAACAAACCAAAAAATCTTAGAAGAAAAGCTGTCTGAAGCCCTAAGAAATGTCAGAGAATCTGAACTTAAAAAAGAAGAATTTTCTTCTATGATGACTCATGAGCTCAATACCCCACTTGTACCAATCAAAGGATATTGTGAAATGTTAAAGGATCTTGAAACTTTTGGACCCCTAAATGAGGATCAATTAGACTTCATTGGCAAAATTGAATCCAATGCAACTCTTTTAGAGCGATTGATTAGTGATCTGCTTGATGTTCAGAAACTTGATATGAAAAAAATGTCATTTCTGCTTACCGAATTTACTCTCGATGAATTTATGAATGAACTGAAAGAAAATAACATGCATCTTATGAAAGGTAAGAAAATCGACTTTACTTTTGATTATCCTAAAGACTTGATCATGAAAACTGACAAACAAAGATTAAGACAAGTACTAGATAACCTCATACGCAATTCTGTTGATTTTGTTCCATCTATAGATGGAAAAATATCTGTTGAAGCAAAAATTAAAGAAAAAAACATTATATTTTGCGTAAAGGATAACGGTCCGGGCATACCTAAAGAAAAACAACATAACATCTTCAAAAAATTCTATCAAATTGATACATCTGCAACAAGAAAGCATGGAGGTACAGGTTTAGGCCTTGTTAT
>Ga0210081_1000053_pt1 | contig 26186 bp, 30 predicted proteins | sample White_ThreeSqA_D_FD_185589 | JGI IMG/M metagenome (GOLD analysis project Ga0210081, IMG submission 185589) | Wetland microbial communities from the San Francisco Bay, California, USA, that impact long-term carbon sequestration -... | ecosystem: Environmental > Aquatic > Marine > Wetlands ...
ATCTGATATTCTCAAAACTGGCGATGTGGATCCAATATCTCTGAATAAGCAAGTTTATGGTCTTGGTGAAACTGTTTATTTGTCTGGAATTTTTCCTCCCACAGGAGATCGCTCTGTATCTATCTCTCTTACTAAGCCTGATGGCAGCATTACAAATTCTGGAGCCACTGTAGAAAATCAACAATTTTCTTGGTCATGGAATACACCAATATCAGAAAAACAACCTGCAATTAAATTCGAGGATAGATCTTTGACCACAACCAACCTTGGCATCTACAAAATCCATATCTCCACTCCTTCATTTGGGAAAGATCTCTTTTTCAAAGTTTCATTAGATCCTTCAAATGACTCTCTCTCATTGTCCCCGATTAGTCTTTCATTAGATAAATCGATCTACAAGGCAGGAGAAAAACTAAGAGTTATGGGTACGGTAATTTCTAGGGAGCAAGGAAGTGAAGGTTTGGTCGTTCCTGAAAGAATATCTATTGTAATTACTTCTGAAAAAACTCCAACTGTGGCTATTTTTCAATCTTCAGTTTATCCTGATCAGGGTGGAAATTTCCGTAGTGATTTTGAACTTCCCATAACCATTTTCAGTGAAGGCCAATACAAAGTAAAGGCAACTTATCTGAAAAAACAAATTTCAACAACCTTTGGTGTGGTTAATGATTTTTCATTTGGTTCAGATGAACCAATTTCATTACTTGTTTCATCGGACAAAACCCAATACAATCCAGGCGATTTAGTTACTATTGTAGGTAAACCAAACAAGCTAATCTACCTTGAAAAATATGATGTAAGTAAATTCAAATTAACTGGTAACGAAATTTCATGTGGTTCATTTACTTGTGGAACCCACAAAGGCGAGATTACTACTATTCGACCAAGTCCTAATGGATCATTCTCATATCAATTTTTAATCCCTGATTCTCAATCGAGCATTGGAAAGTATGAGGTGACAGTTGAATCTGACTTTGAAACTAAGAAGTTAATTGTGAATGTAGTAGAAAAACTTCCAGAAGAAAAAATTTCACAAACAATTCTTGAAAAAGTAAACAGTATACCAGATGATCAAACTTCAGTTTATGCAATTGAAAAAACAATTAATGGAGTACATGCTGGACCTAGGGTTCTTTTGGGTTCATTAGTTACTTCGCCGAGAGGGGAAGAACCAAATGTAAACCTACGAGTTGTTTCAGAATCTGGGGTTTGTGTAATCGGACAAGACGAAATCTGTTTGGTAAAGGATTCGACCAGAAAACCTGGGGATATCTATGATATAGTTACAGTTGACGGATTTGATCTTAAAGTAAGGTATAGTGGCCCTGATGCACGAGTGGAAAAATTCTCTATATTGCCTGAAAATTCAGATAGTATGTTACCTGATTCAATTTGGGATATTCAAATAGACAAAGATAACCAAGTGTCTCGACTCTACTATAAAATCAACTATTCTCCACTAGAGTAAAATCCAAATAAGATTTTTTTTGTTATATTTCATTGAAGTTATTTGTTCTGAGGTTTCATCAAGACGATCCAAAAAAATGCACTGCTGCAAAAATGGTAAAATTTAAGATTGCAGGCGATGTGAGGAAAACCTCGATTAGTAATCTTGTATTAGATCCTTTTTCGGACAAAATACTTCTGCCAAAAGATAAGACCATTATCAAATCCATAGTTGGTATAGATTGCTCTTGGAATTTGGCTGATCAGGCCTTTTCTAAGACTTTTTCTGGGATTAAACGGAAACTTCCTCCCCTACTAGCTGGCAATCCTGTAAATTATTCAAAACTTGACAAACTTACTACGGCCGAAGCCATGGCGGCTTCTTTGTATATTCTGGGATTCAAAGAGGAGTCCCTAGAACTTCTAAACAAATTCAAATGGGGCCATACTTTTTACGAACTTAATCAAAATCTTTTGGAAGAATATTCAAAATTAGAATTTGAAGATGATTTGGAAAATATTCTAAAAGACTATGGTTTGTCTAATTGATATTTCTTCTCTTGAGGTAAATTCCTATTCCAATCACAATGATGATTGCCGATATGACTCCTCCCAACAAAAACCACTCTTCTCCTTGTTCAATTATAATTTCCTCTTTAGTGATAGCCGGTAGTTGATTTAGACTGTCTGAAACTAAGAAACTAGTAGAGTAAAAGTCAGGTTTTAAAACAGAATTTGATAATGCAAATAATTTAAGATCATTTGCACCAATTCCTAAGTTTTTTATTTTTTCTTTTGAAATATTTATCAAAGTTGGGCTTTCTGAAACAAGGATTGTTTTAGATTCAATTAATTCTCCGTTATTGTTATTCAAAAAATATAAAATAGAATCTGATTGTTCTGAATTTATTATTATTTCCAATTCTTCGCCCTTTTGAATTATTTTAGGTAATTGAACATTAGTTATTTTGGGATATTCTGTGTTTTCAAAATCAGACCAGTATCCTGCTTTAAAGGGGTATGTTTCATCATCAAATGCTGAAACTGTCATACTTCGTGATTCTGGGGAGTATGATTTCAGGTAAAATGGCCCGTTACTAATAACTGCATGATTGTGTTTTGAAATCCAATCTGATGATGCAGAATATCTGTTTTTATAGTATTCAAAATTTGAATTTGTTTCCTTTAGGAAGGGTGGAATGAATTTGTCTTTGTTGAATTCATCCAAATAATTCTGAATCAACATTGCATCGTTGGGAATGATAAGAGATACCCAATTGACGTTTTTACTTGTAGCTCCAGACCTTGATATGGATATTTTTCCATCAATTACTCCTTGTTCAATTGCAGTAACAATTTCCCAAGGCATAGTGCTCCACAAAGCTGCCCACTCTGCAATCTCCCCATCGTCAAAATGCCAAAAATCTACGTACACTTCAATGGTGTCCTCATCAATGGGCTTTACTCCGATTAAGGTTTGAACCGACTGAGCTGCTCTTGGAGTATATTCTGTGTCAAAAGTTTTGTCATCCTCATCTGTTTGAGTTCCCCACTCTGAAGTAAAATAAAGAGAATGCATAACATCATTCATATCCATATCTTGACCGTTATGCCATTTACTAAATTTTAAATCAAAAGTTACCTTGCTAATTGCTTGAGCATTTTGTGGTACTTTTTTCCATTCTTGGTTTACCGGGTCCCACATTATTGCATCATCAGGCAAATCTAACTTTCCATCTGGTCCAGCAGTTTCTACTTTCCAATTCCCGCGCACAGGAAGAATCTCTCCGGTAAATGGATGTGAAAAAGTTATAGGATCTGAGATTATTCCCCAAATCTGCCTACTATAGGAATCACTAAATCCCATGATTGGATTCCATGCTCCTTGATAGATTTGTTTTACACCTACAACTAATTCATCTTTGTCACTTCTTGAATTAATTGGAGTGAATCTACTGGGAACCCCTGCTCCAAAATCATTTACCACCCCTTCAATCTTTTCATTAACAACATATTGATCAACTTTACTTGCAAGGAATATCCTTACTGATTCATTCACTCCCTCTACAACAGCTTCTTGAATCAGCTTATCTCTTTCATCTGCTGATTGGAATTCGCCTGTATAGATTTTTTGTGTTAGTGAATCTATCTTGTCATTTTGATAATTCCAGTATGATGGATCATTAAATCCTGGCATATTTGAAAACCATGGTGCATACATCTGACCTAAACCTACAGAATCATATTTTACAAATGCCGATCTATTCCATCCCTCTGTGTACAAACTCCATTTAAGGTCAGCAGGATCAGAACCGTATACAACCACAAATGCTTTGTTCAAATCTCCAAAGTCTTTTTTCACTGTGAATCCTATTTTTTCAAGTTCAGACGATAAAATTTCTCCAATTGATTTTCTTACAGGATCATCACTTCTGATAAAAAAAGTAATTTCTATAGGTTCTTCATTTATCTGCCATTTCCCATTAATCTTAACTGCTCCTTGTTCTGTAAGGTTCTTGACAATGATCTCTTCTGCTAAAGTGGGATTGTACCTAAAATTAAAACTCTCAAGCTGCTCAATAATGGAAAGATAGGCAGGATCAAACGGACCATACTGGGCAATTTGAGGAGCACCATATCCTGACATCAGTTCATTAACAATCAATTTTCTATCAACTAGGTAGTTCAAAGCAAATCTAACTTCTGTTATAGAAAATGGATTGAATTTTTCTGTTTGAGCAGGATTTACTAGTATGCTGTATGACCCTCCAGCAGAATCAAATACTTTCAATCCTTCTCGTGATTTTGAATTTTCTAATCTGTCTGCAGAAATTCTATAGTAATACATGTCTAGATTACCGTTTCTTACTTCTTCTAACGCAGTATTTTCATCTAGATATTGAACAAATCTAATTGAATCAAAGTATGAATTTTTTTCTGCAAAAATTTCGTTATTTCCTAAAATTGTAATTGCAAAAGCTAGCATTAACACTAGCAATAATTTCATGCTCATATCTTGGGATGGTCTTAATAAAACTTATTTCATTATAACCTGTGGTTATTTGCTCTTAAAACCTATATTCCTAATAATTAGAATGAAAATTCAATTGAAATTTCCAAAAAATATCTTGTATGCCTTACCTGGAATTATTCCTGGTGGAATATCTGTAGAAGATTTTTCTGCAATCGTTAAAACCTCTGATTATGAATCAAAGGAAATTTTAGAGAATTTTTCCAAAATAGGAATTGGATCTAAACAAAATGAACGATATTACTTTGAGGAAAGTGACAAACTAAAAACTGCAATTATGCTGCTAAAGAATGGATTCCCGCTAGATGAAATTGCAATCGTTTTGAACTGGCGAGACTTTGAAGGGCTAACTGCTGAAATACTTGAATCAAAGAATTTTGCTATTATAAAAAATCTAATTCTTACAAAACCTAGAATGGAAATCGATGTTATTGGAATAAGACTAGGCGTGGCAATGCTCATTGATTGCAAACATTGGAAAAAATATGATTCTTCATCATTATCCAAAGCTGTAAAAAAACAAGTGGAAAGAACGAAACATTACATCGCAAAAACTCCTGGTGCAATAGCAGTACCCGTAATTGTAACTCTTTATCATGATAAAATTGATTTTATTGATAGAGTGCCAATAGTTCCAATCTTCCAGTTTTCTTCCTTTGTAGATGAGTTTTATGGTCATTTAGAAGATATGAATACTGTGAAGTCCTGATTTTCAATTTTTCTAGTTATGAAAAAATGACTTCTTAATTTTCAATTTGTTTTTGTTATGTGGTATTTTATGGTGGATTCTTCAAAATTCAGAGCATATGTGTGGTTTTTCTTAAAGAGATACTGTGAAAATTTTATGTCCATTCATACATTAGGAATCGACCGTCGCCTAATTTTTACAATTAAGAATTCTAATTTCCCCTGTGCTCTAGTTATCTCATTTGATTAACTTTTAGTTTTTAATGAAAGAAATAAGTCTAGATTCAAAAAACTATTGCAAGCCTATTGAACTTTTGTTATCTGTAATCAATTTTCTATATGAATAAACTTGTCAAAAATAATATGACACATCCTATCATGAATCCTTTCGTGATTTTCAAAGAATTATCGAGAGCCTTTGAATAATCTTCGTAGATTCCTTCACCCATTATTTTTACCTCTGTTTGATTTTCGAGGATCTCGTATTTTGCCGAGGTGATTTTTTCCTCTGCATTCTTTGCAATTTCTAACATCCAGTTTGATAGCTTATCTGCACTAGTGATCAGTCCTAATTGATAATACCCATTTTTGTTTCTGGCCTTTACTCTTGCAAAATGTGTGTCAGAAGTACAAATTTCCAAAAGATTGTAATTTTTATCGGCAAAATTCTTTACAATTTTTTCTCTTACTCCATTTTCCATATTATTGGCATCTGCCCATCCTAGAAAGTATTTTTGATCCTTGATCTTAAGACACATTATTCCAAGTCCGCCCATCCCCAAATCTTCAGTCCACACATCCATGTCCTCAGAATTTGCATATCCAAATTCTATTGGGTGACTTTCTTTCCCGATTAATGTATCTAAACATGATTTTGCCGCCTTTAGCATATTTTCTCCATCTTCTTGCGAGATTTCTTTTCCCATTGCATTATGTGTATCAACAATTAATGGTTTAGAATAATTTCTATTTTTTGCATATTGCTCAATTTCAGTTTTCATGTAGCTTGGAATGTCTTCCATCCCGTGAGGTGACAAAGACAAAAACAACAAGGGATTATTTCCGAAGAGCAAGCCTATCACCCTGGCCTTGTTTATTTGGACCGTAACCGGTTCAGTACATGTGAGTCCTTCCTCTTTGGTTACACAATTATCTAAATTTTTCAAATAATTCTCTACCTCATTTCTTGATGGCAGGTTAAGTGAATGGTCTGAAATACTATGCATCACCATTGCTGAAGAATCTAGGTTCTTGTAAATGAGATATGGGATATTACTTCCACCTACTGGATGATAAGGTCCAGGATGGATTTCTGGTAGGACCATTCTAAAATCTGTCTTTTGTGTTGGTGAATGTAATCTGATTTGTGTTGTAGAAACTTTAGTTTTGCTTGAACGCTGCTCCATTATTTCTTCTGCTTCTGAAAAATCATTTTTTTGGGATGCCAAGTATGCTTGGATGGTTTTATGAGTGCTATCCATTTCTGGTCTTCCTGCTCTGTCTGTCAAAACTGACCACACACTTGCTATGATGAAAAAGGAAATTCCGTAACCTAGAGTTATAGGATCGAGAATCAATTCAAACCACATATTATTTGGAATTAAAACCAAAAACATTGCTAATGGTTGAACCAAACAAATTGCCCATCCTTTCTTTATGTTTACTCCTAACGTTGTTGTAAAAATTCCTATTCGGAAACTTGCAAATAAGAACATTCCAAATGTAATGAAAAACAGTGAGAGTTCCTTTGATAGGACTATACTGGCAGCTATTCCCATTACTACAGTTAATAGCCAAATCAAGTTTCCAAAAAGAGATGCATGAAGTGATTTTGAATATTCTTTTCTTTTTGTAAATTGTGTGTCGATCAATTGAGCAATTCCAAGAGTGATCACAACTGCTGGGATTCTAAACCATAATTCTTCTGAGTCTAGATAAATGAGATGAGTAATTGATGTTATGGCAACTGCCACAAGTAAGGATACTACTAAAGAAAAGTAATGTGAAGAGGGATTGATTAGTGTAAGGGAAAACCTGTTGTGAATGTTTGAAACCCCATCTGCTTTTTCCATTATGTGATCACGGAGCTAAGAATATGTCAATTGTCCATGAGAGAACGATTAAACTAATTGGGATGCTTACAACAATTCTTGGGTCTAACTTGAATCCTTTTGTTTCGTCTTCAAAGAATCTCATCAGCCCTCCGCTTGAGGCTGGAAGTGGAGCTGATTTTTTATTACTACTCATTGCTAATTCTCAAGACCAAGATTTTGACATAAAAACTTTATTGACATGCCAAGTTTTGATTTTAAATAAGAAATTTTTGTATTTTTCCAAAAATTCCCACAAGTTTAATTGATTTGTTACTATTTCTTAATTTTATCTATAGCCTCAATCAATGAATTGATTGAATTTAGTATGTTTTGCTGTTTTTGATGGTCCGATTCGCTCTCTAACTCCTTTGACAATATTTCGAGTTTTTTTTCAAGGATTTGAATCAAACTGGATTTTTGTTCTTTGTTATCTTGTTGAGGAACATTTCTTTTTTCTGGTTCTCTGCCGCAACTGATACACAATGCATGACCTTCTTTCATAACTCGTACTCCTGAACAATATGGACATGGCTCCTTGAGCAATGTTGCCCCCTGAAGCAACATCTCTACAGCCCTTCTTGTAAGATCCTCAGACACAACTTATGTTAAACATTCTATTTAAAAAATCCAATTGTTTCATCTGTTGGTTTTAGTTCTAAGAAGGCTTAATAGTGCGAAGCTTGAAGGTTTTTCGAACGAATGGCAGTAATTTGTAATATCTGTGGCCTTCCAGAAGATCTTTGTGCTTGTGGCGAGCTTGCAAAAGACAGCACAAAAATTATTGTTCGATTAGAAACCCGAAGATTCAAGAAAAAAGGAACCATGATTGAAGGATTGGATTCAAAATTAAATAATTTGGAACATGTTGCCAAAGAACTAAAAAACAAATACGCTTGTGGTGGAACCGCAAAAGACGGCTACATATTTTTACAAGGTGATCATAGGGATACAATAAAAGAAACTCTGATCAATCTCGGATTTCCAGAAGCAAGCATTGAACTCCATTAGACACAAATTGCAAACCCCAAACAAAATTCTTCAAAGTATCGGAATTCCATATTCTGCACTTTTATCAGTTATTTTCGGAATGATGGTCTTATCATTTCCTCTTGGTGCATATGTTATGTTTCAAAGTGATCTTGGAGGTGACATTAGTTTTGAATACCCTTTGAGCGAGTTAGAATTATTTTCTAGCTTTTCTAATGTTATCCCTTTTGAAATCTCTATTGGGGATGCCTTTATTGTCTTATGGATGCTTTACTCTGTTTTTTTCGCAATTGCAATATTGGGTCCAAAAGATGAATTTCTTAAAACTTTATCCACACTTTTATCTCAGGGAAAATTAAATACAAAATCAAACTATCTGGTTTCAATTACTAAATGGTTTTCAATTTTAATATTGATTTCTGCTCTAATTACTTTTATTCAGGAGGGATTTGGTGTTTATACTACTCCTCCTGATACGGAAAATGATCTTATCCAATTTTTTTATGTGACGCTAGCTCCTCTTATTGAGGAAATTGGTTTTAGAGTAATATTGATAGGATTGCCTCTATATGCATTCTATTCAAACAGAGTGTCATCTAAACACTTTTTGAGATCGCTTTGGTCTCCTAACTCACTTCATATTTACAACTCCAAAAAAGCAATTTTTTTGATAGTTCTTGTTGCCATCTTGTTTGGATTGTCCCATATTATTTCGGGAGAGCCTTGGAGCAACGGAAAATTTGCTCAAGCTACCGCAAGTGGAATAATTTTAGGTTGGATATATTTTCGAGTTGGTTTAATCGCATCCATTTTAGTTCATTGGGCAACAAATTATTTTATTTTTTCATATGTGAATTTTGTATCTCAAATCACTTTGATTAGTGTGGAAGAGGCCTTCTCTCACTCGTTAATCAATACCATGGAAATTATTTTTCTAATCTCTGGAGGGTTGTCATCTTGTGTTTTATTGTTGAATTATTTTTATTCAAAGAAAAAAGAACAATTACAGGTTTAAGGCAACTTTTAGGCCTTTGTATCTATTTCTTATGGTCACCTCTGTGACTCCGGCTGCTTCCGCAACATCTCTCTGTGTTTTGTTTTCACCGTTAGTGACACAAGCAACATACAATGCTGCAGCTGCTAATCCCATCGGGTCTTTACCTGCTGAAATTTTTAATTCTTCAGCTGTTTGTAGTATTTTAGTTGCTTTTCTTTTTGTTTTTTCAGATAATCCTGCCTTGCTAGCAATTCTGGCAATGCATTTTACAGGATCCACTACCGGCATTTTTAGCTCCAACTCTCGCAACAAAAGACGATAACATCTTGCAATATCTTTTCTTTTTATGTTGCTTGATTGTCCAATGTCTTTAAGAGTTCGCGGAGTTTCAGTATCTCTACAAGCTGCGTACAATGCGGATGCTATTAATGCAGAAATAGATCTTCCTCTGACTAACCCTTTTTCTAATGCTTTACGATAAATGTATGCTGCCTTTTCTATAACCGAGTCTCCAACTGCTAGTTTGTCTTTAAGTCTGTCCAATTCACTAAATGCTTGTCTAAAGTTTCTATCTACTGGTTCATGAACTTGACTTCTACTGTCCCATGTTCTTAATCTTTCAATTGTACTTTTCATTGCAGCAGTTAGAGGTTTTCCAGTGGCATCTCTGTTTTGAGGATTGATTACGGTAGCTAATCCCATATCATGCATGGCCAATGATGTTGGAACACCTGCTCTGCTTTTGTTTTCTCCTTCATTTGAAAATGATCTCCATTCTGGTCCGGACTCGTCAACCTTTTCAGTAATTACAAATCCACATTTTCCACAAAAATTCTCTCCGGTGTTTGCGTCTGTAACTAGCGTTCCCTTTCCACACCTTGGACACCTGTCTTTTTGATTTACTTTTTCAACCATTTTTCATAACTCTCGCAACATTTTATTATAATATTTAACCATTGCTGTGGTAAGATATATAAGCTTTCTGGTGATCGATGACTGAAATCTGCATGTATTAAGAAAAACTCGTAATTAATTAATTTGAATCTAGAACGTCTCTGATTTTTTTTGCAAAATCTGGTTTTTCATTTTGATTAAGCAAAAATTGAAGGTCTTCAAAATTATCTACATCTAACATGATTCTCTTTGCAAATACTAGTGATACATCTCTTGTAGTCTCTTTGGCCGTACTCATGTGAATTTTATAACTATCTTCATCATAATGTGTTTTCATCAAATTTATTGGCATTCTTACCAGCGCATTTGTTCCATCAAATCTCCTTGAGGGAACAACAATTACAAATTTTGAATCTGTTTTGAATTTTAAAATGAATTCAATGTCCTGTGTTTTGATATATGGTATATCTTGGGGAAATACGATGGATGCCTCAAATCCATTTTCCAAAAGATAATGATCAGCTAATGCAACTGCATCATTTACGCCTGATTCATTATTATCCGATATGTGTAACGTATTGTATTTTTTACTAATCTCCAAAGCTTTTTCATCTTTTGTTACGATTATTATTTTGTCTATTAATGGTGATATTGATAAAGTGTGAAGAATTTCTTCTAACATTATCTCACAAATTTTTTCTTTTTTTTCTGCAGATAATCCTAAACGGGTTTTTGCTTTTGAAAATGTTTTAACTGGAATTATTGCCGCGGTTTTCAAACTATACGTGAACTTGTTTTAGAATAAAATTAGCTAACGCGTCTTCTGCCAATTTATTTTTCATTGTAATTTTTGTATCATATCCTTTCATATCTAAATTCTGAATTTTCTTTAAAAGATCTTTGTCTTTTGAATCCACGATGATGTTGGAACAAACATCAGAATACATTTTTGCTAATCCATATGCATTGGTTTCAATTCCTGCTGCTTCCATATACTTGGCTGCTGGTCCTGTTATCGCTTTATCTCCTATAAGTGGACTAACTGCGATAACTTTTTTCTTTATCTTTGATAGTTCTTTTCTTATTCCTTTGATTTGCAACATGGGTCCAATTGAGGTTAATGGATTTCCTGGTGCAAGAATCACCATGTCTGCATCATGGATTGCATTTATTGCCTCTGGATTTGGTCTTGCTTTTTCTGCACCGATATATTGAATTCCGGTTACTGGATCCTTGCCTCTATGTTTAACCCAGTATTCCTGAAGGTGCAACTCTCCTTTATCTGTGGTAATTCTAGTTTCTACGCTATTATCGGTAACTGGTATGATATTTGCACTCACCGCAAATTTTTCACACATCCATTTTGTAATGTCACTCAAGTTTTTGCCGTTTTTTAGCATGTTAGTTCTGATTAGGTGGGTTGCTGCATCTCTGTCACCAACTCTGAACCAAGTTTCTTCTCCAAAAATCTCCATCTGTCTTAGGAAGTTGAAAGTGTCTTTTTTGATACCCCATCCTCTTTCCTGATCTAGCAAATCTGCTAGGCCGTAGATGATAGTATCTATGTCAGGACAAACGTAAAGGCCGTATAACCAATAATTGTCTCCAACATTTGAAATTACATTTACTTTGATATCTTGCGATACTAAACCACGTACTAATTTAACAGACCCTGTCCCACCTGCTAATATTGTAATCATCATGTCTCTTCTAGAACCAGAGAGTCTTTTAACATCACTCCATATTACTTTTTCAAAAAAAAGCGATCTGATTTGAGGATAAGTTTATTACTCTTTGTTAAAGCAACTATTTTGTGTCTAGGGCAGGCTTTTTAGCACTTCTCCTTACCAGTTTGTTAGTAGTAGGTACTAGCTCACCAGCCTGGGCTGCTCAGATAGATGCAAGAATTAATCCAAATAGTTCAGAATCGTTTTTTGACATTAACTATCAAAAAACTATCTTTATTGAATATCCTAACGGGGGAATTTTGTTTGATGAACTTCATGACAAAGAATGGACTGTTAGTGGAACGGCCGGTTCTTCTGACCCTGGCGTTCAAAAACTAATTACCCTTCTAAATAACAATAATCGTGATAACGGAAGTCATGCAAGAATATCTGATCTTAACGTAACTTATGATTTTCATCTTAAAGGAAGAGAACTAAACACCTCAATTGATTATAAAGTAATTCTCAAGGGAACTCTAACTGACTATGTAATTTCAAAAGATCAAACTAAAACTTTGATAGATTTAGGTTGGAGAGGGTTATCCGCCGATGGAGAAATCGTAGTTGATGGTGTGGAAATTAATCATCCAATCACAGTACTTAGAGAAAATGAACCTGCAGCATACAATGTTCTTGCGGGAACAGAAGCAGAAGAGATTCTTAGAAAAAGCTTGATAAATGCAGACTATATCTTAGAACAACCACTTACAAATTGGCATTTTCTGTTTGACCCAACTGGTATTAACGTAGATGCTGGAACCTTTGGACTTGATGAATCTATATCTGGATTTGTAGTGTCTCATTGGACAATGGGCGAAAGTAGCCTAAGAGAGGGAAGACAAGTTGAAAGAGTTTTTGAAGCACAAGTTGCTGCTGATAAAAATTATGTTGTTAGAAGTGTCCAATCATCAGACCAAGGAAACTTGTCAACAATTGGATTTGGTGCTTTAGATATCCTAGATGGCTTAGAAATTGCAGGAGTCACTCCAAAAGCTCCAGAAGGTTATGCTACTACATCTACTGGTGAATTTCCAGTTCTTATTGTATATGGTATGGCTGGCGTTGCAGCAATTGGTGGAATAGGATTCTTTATCTTTAGTAGTAGATCTCTTAAAAATCAAGATACTGCACAAACTGGAATTGATCCAAGTAGATTAACTGGATACCAAACAAGTGCATCTTCCGGAGGATATCAAACTAACAGGGGCGAAGCTCAATTAAAAGATGAAACTGGTTATGAACAACACCGAAGTGTGTATGAAGCAGAACAACCTACAACACCTGCCTCTTCATCACCATCATATGAAGAACCAGCATGTGGCTGTGCCGCATCTTCAGAAATGGGTTCTGAATGTGATTGTGAAATGCAAGGTTCTTGTTTATGTGATGCAACTTGTCATTGTAATGCTGACATTTGCAAAGAGCAAGTAAACTCAATGAGTTAAAATTTTATTTTTAGGACTTTTAAAAATTAAGTGTGTGCTGGGAGTAACCCTCCTTCTGTTTTCACGATATTTCGCTTTGCAGCCTACCTGAACCTATTACAGGATTTGTGGTTCTGTTTGGCTTTGCTCCATGTGGGTCGGCATTTTTCATTCTTCCTCTGGAAATCTCAGGTTTTGCCCTCATTGTACACTCCAGGTAAGATTATTTTCTGCTCCGTTGCCAATCATCTCTGATTATCCATCTCCGGATCACATTTCCTGTATGGAGGGAGGAGTTTCCTCTGCCGTAGCAGCGTGTCGTGCTCCAGCTCACACACCATCTATTTTTTTAATTTAATTTGAACATTGCCTTTAGGCTTGGTTCCTATTATGAATAATGTCCCAAACTCCTGTTTCCATTTCTTTTTACTCTTGAGATCTTTGATGTGTGTTGTTTTAGTTTTAAATCCTGCATTTACGAAAAAATTCTTCCACTCTCTTTTAGAATGCAAATGCATTTGGACTTTCATCATTTCCGACCATTTTTTGGTTGCTTTGTTATCTGTGTAAAAATCAGTTCCGCAAAAAAATTGTCCCCCTGGTTTCAGAATTTTAAATATTTTTTTCAGTGCGATATCAATGGAATCTACATAATAGAGAGACTCCATGGAAAATACAAAATCAAATTTTTCCACATGTTGAAATTCTTCAATACCGCAATGAATGTAATCTTCATTAGATGACGTTTTATTTTTTTTTGCTTGAATGATCATCTTCTTACTTTTATCAATGCCTATCGCTTTAAGACACATGGGGTTTTTGGCTATTTTTCTTACAACCCAACCATTTCCACAACCGACATCAAGAAAAGAAAACCGCTTGTCAAAATGAATCTTATCTAAAAAGACGGCAACATTTTTACCATGTTCTTTTTCCATTACCTCTGCTTTTCCGTTTATTGCCCACTCATCAAATTTTTTACGTACTAAATCCATGCTTTCAATTATTCTTTTTTCAATTATAATCTTCGTTATGTTTGATGAACGAGTTCTACGTTTTCCTTATATTCAATTTTTTTGATGAGTTTTTGATAAGAATTGCCTGATGAATCGTGTAGACATTGTGGAGGGAAATTACTTGATTTTTCACAATGTGCAGAGTGCAAAAAAATCACTCGTATGATATGTCAATCTTGCAGGGGTATGACTATGGAGCAATTTCACAGCAAATGTATGATGAAAATTTTCAAACCCAAAATTTCTCCAGTAGCTGTTATTAGGAATCTGTATGCTATTGCTTGATACTATTTTTGAACTAATAAAACATCCTTTATGATTTGCAATCAAAGTTTTCGTTTTTGATCTTAATGTCTTTAATCCTTTTTTCCTATCCCTTTAACAATCCCAAATAACTGGCGTACTACAAGTTTAGGATGGTTTGTTGCAAGCTTTAGCATATTTGATAGCCCAAAATCTGCTTTTATAAAATCTAAAAATTCTTCAGGTTTCAATTCTTTTATGATGTCTAACTCTTTGTCCCATTGCTTATCTGATAGTCCAATCCATCTATCTTGGACTTTTCCTGCTGATTTTATCTTGGATTCAATTTCTTTTCTCCACGTGGTTTCATATGGTAAAAGAGCAGATTCGTCTGTCTTTCCAGATTTTATAGCTTGGGCAGCAACCTCTCCTGCAATTCTGCCAAATCTTATGGCATATCTTATTCCTTCTAGAACCAATGGATTTGCTTGTCCTGCAGAGTCCCCTACAAGGATCAAATTGTTGTAAACTGTTTTTCTAGATAATCCTTCATTTGGAATTAATCCGTAATGAAATTCGATTGGAGTAATTTTCCCTAGCTTACTTATTGGCCCCATCTTTGAATTAATTATCTCTTTGAGTCTTTCAGTTGGATCTACTGACGACTCGGGTTTTCCGACTCCTACTCCTATTCTTACTGTATTTTCACCTGTTGGGAAAATCCATGCATACCCTGCTGGAGAATATTTTTGACCAACCATTAACCACCATGTCTTTGAATCCACACTTTCTGCTGTTACTTCATACTCTGCCCCCACACCAAACCTTTTCCATTGGGATACAAATCCCATTGATTTTGAAACTATTGAGCCAAATCCACTTGCATCGATTATTATTTTTCCAAAAAATTGTACTCCTCCATCTTTAGTATTTGCAATTACTCCGATAACATCTCCTTTTTTATTTTTAATAACATCTTTAACATTGGTTTTTAAGAAAATGTCTGTTCCATTTTTTTCTGCTTGCGAAGCTAAAAACCTGTATGTTTTTCGAACATCCAAAACAGCAGCATGAGGAGTTGTATCACTTATTGTAACTTCGTTTTTAGGTGAACAAAAAGAATAGTTTTTGATAGGATTGTAACAATCATCTGGAATTTCAAACTCTTTTATGCATTCCATCCATGTTACTCCACTTGTCCTTACTGTTTCAGCAATAGAATCTTCTTTCTCTAATAATGCAACCTTAATCCCTCGATTTGATGCCTGAAATGCAGCAGAGGACCCTGCAGGACCTCCTCCAACTACGATTAAATCATAATGGTATTCTTTATCCAATCCAAACTCTTTTAATTTCTCGAATATAATTTTGAGGGAAACGATATTGTTACTTTAATACCGGTTTACCATTAAGGTCGTATTCTCTTTCTGTATCAAAAGTGGTTGTATGCTTTGCATCTCTATGCATATAACTATGGGTTTCCCCTTCTTTCTTTCTACAGAATTTTTTATGAATTGTCTCCTCTATTTTTAAAGTGTCTTCATTTTCGTGGAAAAGGCGTTTTCCACAATCTTCACAAACTAATTCAGGCATATACCACATTTTCCATAAATCTATTTAGATGTTTCAGAATTCAAAGAAAAGACATTATTCATATTTTTTGGATGGTATTAGAGACGATCTACAAAAACAAGAAACTTTAGATGTTTTACTCTTCATGGTTGTATTAATGGAAGAATCAACCATTATTTCCTTTGCCGCTTGGTGTGCTATAACTTCGATAATCATGGGTGTTGCGGGATTTAGTTATAGATCCTATCTTAGGAGAAAAAAACATGAAACATCTTCATCTTGAAAAAAAGGGACTTCGAGGACTTGCCATAGCTGAAAGTTTCAAACAAGACTCCAAAAAATCAATTTTTTGTGGTATTGTAATGCGCCGTGATTTCATAATAGATGGATTTGTATTTGGAGGTGCGACAATCAAAGGCGACGACGCTACTGAGAACATACTAAAAATGTATGATGATCTATGTAGACCAGATGTTAATTATCTACTTATTTCCGGCTCAATTCTTTCAATGTATAATGTAGTTGATATAAAAAAAATAAACGACACGCTGAAAATCCCAGTCATTGCTTTGACCTACCATGATTCATTGGGAATTGATGATTCGATTAAATCCCATTTCCCAAATTCTTTTGAATCTAAACTTGAACTTTATTCAAAACTAGGAAAACGTGAAAAAATCACAATAAACAAAACTTTTGATGTTTTTGTAAGGTATGAAGGATGTAATTTACATGATGTTTGTTATCTTTTAGATGAAATGACTTTGAATGGGTCTCTTCCAGAACCACTACGTGTTGCACAATTATTGGCAAAGTCTTTACTTCAAAAAGTTTTATCCTTCTGAAGCAGTTTTACCGCCATCTACATTTAGGATGGTCCCTGTAATCCAATTTGCCTCGTCTGAGGACAAGAACAAAACTGCGTTTGCAACATCTATTGGTTCTCCAATTCTCACTAAAGGAATTCTTTCCTCGATTACTTTTCTTGCTTGAGGATCGTCTAGGTATGGTTTGATCATTCCAGAATTAATTATTCCTGGATTTACGCTGTTACATCGAATATGTCTTCTTGCATATTCTACTGCAATTGCCTTTGTAAACATGGATATCGCCGCTTTAGTTGAAGAATATGCTGCAAGATGAACTCTGGGTATGGCTCTTTCGCCTGATATTGAACCAATATTGACAATTGAACCACTTTTCACTTCTGACATTTTTGATAATACCGCCTTTGTCATATGAAAAACTCCAAAAAGATTAACATCAATTAATTTTTTTATTTCAGAGTCTTGCATTTCATGGAAATGAACTGGGTCATTAATTGCACCTGCATTATTAACTAGAATGTCTATTTTACCATAAGTATCCATAATTTGGTTGACTGTTTGAATAACCTGGGATTCATCTGTTAAATCGCATGACATTGAGGCTGTTAGACCTTCGTTTCCTATCTCTTTTCTAGCAGTTTCCAATTTCTCTAGGTTCCTAGCTATTAGGACAACCTTGGATCCCTCTTCAGCAAAACGCTTTGCTATTTCTTTTCCAATCTCGCTTGATGCACCTGTTATAATTGATATCTTGTCTTTTAATCTCATATTGAAAATTTATTCTTGTAACTTATAGAATTTGTGGTAAATCTTAGTCATAGAATAGATCAATTATGCTCGTTTAATTTTTTCAAAAATGCCAACACTCCTGTATAATCTAAATTACCAAATCCCTCTTTTACCGCATTTTCGTATGTTTCTTTGGCTACTTTGGTCATTGGTAATTCTAATCCATAGGATCTAGCAGTCTCAAAAATAGTGTTGATGTCTTTTTTTAGATTTTCAAGAGTAAAAGTTGCCTCAAAGTTATCTCGAATCATCTTGTATGCTTTATTTTCACTCATTCCGGTTTTAAAATAGGTGGAATTCAAAATTTCCAAAAATACTTTGGGATCTATTTTGGCAGCCTTTGACAATAATATTCCCTCTGATAGGGCAAGAGCCAACATGGCAATTTGTAAATTCATTGCCAGCTTTATCGCATGAGCTGTACCACTTTCTCCCAAAAAAAACACCTTGTTTGCAATAACGTCAAAAATTTCTTTACATTTTTCAAAAGCAAGTTTATTCCCTGCAACCATCATCACTAACTCTCCATTTATGGCCACATTTGGTCCTCCCATTACAGGAATGTCTAGCATCACAATGGAATTGTCTAAAAATTTCTTTGATATCATTTTTGAATCTAGTGGACTAATGGTACTCATATCGCAAACAATGAGATTTTCATGTTTTCCAAAAATAATTCCATCGCTTTCAAAAGAAACTTGTTTTACTGCATTTGCATCCTTTACAACTGTAATCACAATTTCAGAGTTTTCTGCAACTTCTTTTGGACTAGGAACAATTTGTGCTCCTTTATTTTCTAGAATCTTTGTTTTTTCTGTTGTTCTGTTGTAAGAGGTTACTTGGAATCCAGATTCCAACAAATGTAGTCCTACTGCAGTTCCTAACATTCCTGTTCCGATAAGTCCTATTTTTTTCATTTGAAATTCACACTTAGAATTTTAATGATTATCTTTAATGTCTTTCCTCATCAACAACTTCCCATTGATTATTTCCAAATCTTGGCATTTCGAACTCTAGTTGCCCAATTGTTTTATCTCCTTTCCTTACTTTAGCATAATCAAATTTTTTCATTCGGAAAACCTTCTCATTAGGTTTGTAACCTCCTTCTATGACTTTAATTTTGAATCGTCTACTTGCCTTTATTACTAATTTTCTTGCAATTTGAACTTCCCCTCTCCAAGAAAACATTTCAAACTCTCCAAAATTTTTGGTTGTAATAGAATAACCATATAATCGTGCTTCAAATTTTCCATCTTTGGATTGCTCATTTAACCAATTAATCACTTCTTCTCCATGTCCTTTTTCAATCCCAAATGTTTCAGAAAATTTCATTTATGAGCATTCAAATGATTTAATCAATAATAATCATTTTCTAGATTTTGTTAAACTAAAATACAGATAATTTTCTTCACATTTTGTGATAACTATTGATTGTAGAGATGTGGAATCTATTAAAAATGAATTATTAGTTTATGTATCAGATCAAGTGGCCGCAATTCCCACCCTTAAAAATCATGAATTTATCTTATCTACTATAGATGACGAGGCAATTGATAAAACCATAGTGATAACTTCTATCAAAGAATTTTTAGATTCTATTGGCGAAGGGCGAAATTTTGCAGTGATCTCCTCAAGCGATGTTGTCAGCATTAAATCAATATCTGGCAAAAAAATAGAACGAGAAAATTCTCCTCAACATCAAATGTTTTCATGTACTCATTGTGGATTTGTCACTAGGTTTGAAATAGAACATGATGCTCATATGAAGCTACATTATTTGTAATTTTTAAAATAATGAAGCAACTCTTCTCTTAAATTTTGGTATGTCTGACTCTATGGAGAATTTTAGATCCGGATATGTTTTTTGATAATCTTTGAAATAACTATGTGCCACTTCTGGTGTGGTGAACTTTGTACGAATCTCTAATGACTTGAATTTGGAACCATGCATATCATACACCAAGATATTGTAATCCTTTGGTTTTACGTAATATTTTGTACTGAAAAACCACATAATTCCAAACACAAAAACAAAAAAACCTGTAATCAATTTATTGAAAAATTCTTCCACATGGTGATTTTTAACAGGATCTTTATAAGGACTGACTCTATCTACTCACTGTGGAAAAATCACGAAAGCAAAATGTTTCCAAAGTTTATTGTAGCAAATGTGATCTGATATTTGACTCTAGAGCAAGATTTGAAAAGCATCTTGAAAAACACTCATCAAACATTTCATGTGAAATTTGTCCTGTTGATACTGTAATAGCAAAATTTGTGAACCTTTTTAGAAGAAAATCTCACAGTAATTTGGAATAAGTTTTTTAAACAAATTTCAGAAGTTTATTTTGTGAATAAGAAAGTAATTTTATCCGGAATCATAATCGCCATTATAGTTGTTGGTTCTATTGTAGCATTTTCATCAAATAATCCAAATATGGAAGGTGGTAGAACTCATGGTACTGTTTCTACTGAAATGGGTTCACCCATTCTTGGGGATCCTGAAGCTCCAATCACAATTGTTGAGTTTGGAGATTATCAATGCCATGCTTGCTATAATTGGTTTCACACACACAAGCCTGCTGTTTACGACAACTACATAGCAACTGGAAAAGCAAATCTTGTTTTTGTAGATTTAGCTTTTTTGGGTAGAGATTCCCCAATAGCGTCTCAAGCATCCTATTGTGCTGAAGATCAAGGAATGTATTGGCAATATCATGATCTTTTGTATAATTCACAGGAACCTCAAATTGATAATGGTTGGGCAAATTCTGAGAGATTAAAGGCATTTGCGTTTAGTTTAGACCTTGACACTGAAAAGTTTGATAGTTGCCTAGATTCTGGAAAATACTCCAAAAGAGTACAATACAATATTTCAGAAGCAAAGAAACATGGTGCTAAAGCCACCCCCACATTCATAATAATTGGCCCTAATAATCAACAAGAACAATTTCAAGGGGGACAACCTTATAGTACTTTCAAACAAATTATGGATAACATGATTTAATTTGTTTGATACATTAAAGATAGTTTTTTCTGATATTAGATATTCGTTACTCGCTATTTTGATCTTTACTATTATGTTAGTTGGTTTATTGTTACTTTCAGAATTTATTTTCATCGAACCTTTTGTAGCTGGGCATATTCCACAAGGAACTGAGTTAGGATTTATCTTAATTGTGATTTTGTCTTCTATGTCTGCCCTTGTGCTTCCAATGAATTTTTATCGTATTAAAATTTTAAAAAACTCAAAGAAGAAAATAGGTGGAAGTGTTTTTGGTTCTTTTATTGGAGCGGCCGCAGGTGCTTGTAGCTGTGGACCAATAGGATTTGCAATAATTTCCACATTCGGAAGTATCGGTGCAACATCTTTGGGATTTTTAACCAGTTATGAACTTCCAATCAGATTTTTTGCCATTATTTTATTGGCGATTACATATTATACAACAATAAAATCCTTGAGAATAGAGTGTAAAATCAATTCTTAATTTAAAACAAGCAACAAAAAGAATTTTTTGGAGTTGGTATTTTATCAAATTTTTCAGGATGAAGGATTTTTGCTAAAATTTCCAACCCTGTGATTATCCTTATACTAGGTTTACTAAAAAAAGAATCTGCATCCACAACAAAAAGATTTTTAGATTTTATTGCTCTTAATTGGTTCCATTCTTTATTATTTTTTAAAATTTTGTTGTACTCTTTAATTGTACGCTCTACATTAAATCCACAAGGCATAAGAATGATGATGTCTGGATCTGATTCTGAAATTTCATCAAAACTAATTTTTCTAGAATGTTCTTCTTTTTTACTAATTAAATTTACTCCTCCTGCATATTCAATCATTTCAGGTATCCAGTGACCTGCTGTGAAAAATGGTTCAATCCATTCAATGGCAAGTACTTTTGGTTTTTCAGCATGAATAGTTTTGGTTATTTCTGATATGTGTTTTTCAAGATTTTTTCTTATTTTATCTGCTTTTTCACTTTCTTGAAGAATCTCACCAAATTTTGTCACAGTTGATAAAATTTCTTTTAAATTGTGGGGATCCATTGTATAGAGTTGAGGTTTTCTTGGGAGAATTTCTAATGCACGATTAACTTGGTTGGTGTATGCAGCACAGACTTCACATGTTCCCTGTGACATTATAAGATCGGGATTTGCTTTTATCAAATTGTTTTCATTTAAATTAAAAATGTTTTTTCCTTCTGTTAACAATTGACAAGTTCTATTGTTAATCTCACTACTCGATAAAATCTCAGAATCAATTTCTGAACTAATCACTTGCAATTTTCTCTTCGCTTCATGTGGGTATTTACATTCATGAGTTACTCCAAAGAGCAAATCTTCTTTTCCAAATTCATAAATTAACTCAGTGGCACTAGGGAGAAACGAAACAATTCTTTTGATTAGCATGATTCTAGTCTGATGAAGTTCTTTAAACATTATTTGTTTCAAGTCCATGATTTCAAAACAGTCACCTTAATAGGACAAATTTAGGCACATATTCTATTGTCCAGTAATTCTCAAGATATTAGAAGATCTATCTTGGAAAAATGGCATGAGAATCTATCAAAATATGGTAATCTGTATTCTTCTGATTCGGTAAGTGGAACAAGTCCTCCTTCGATCTTTGTTGGTTCATACAATTATCCTAAAGTCTTTGTGGGGCCAATGGTTCCTCCTATACATGGAGATACTAGTCTGCTTGATAGTCCTGAAAAGTGGTCTGGAAAATCATTAGAAGAAATTGTTAACTTTAGATTAAACTTGGTGAGAGGTATTCAAAAAATTCCAATCACCCAAACTGATGGAAGATACATTGAAAATCTACAAGAGGTAGCGATGTCTTCTAAACCAATTGATTCTGATTTAGAATTTCATAAACCTACTTCAAACATCTCGATTGATGGAGAAAGTGCCCCTTTTGGACCTATAGGAGAAATTAAATCTGTAAAATTTTTTAATTCCTCTGCAACAAGACCTATTGAAAAAACATTTTATGACAAAGATTTGAAGGCAAAAGATGCTGTTCTACAATTATACAATTCTGGAATAGATGTTTCAAAAATTCAAAAATGCTTTAGCATAGGAATGTTGGGACATGAAAGAAAACTTGTTCCAACTAAATGGAGTATTACTGCAACGGATGATATAATATCGAAATCATTAGTAGAACAAATAGAAAACAACAATTTGATAGACACGTACAAAATTTTTTCATTTACACATCTAGGAAACATCTTTTCAATTATTTTATTTCCACACCGCTGGATCTATGAAATGATTGAGGCTTGGTATTCCAATGGTGTTTTAGGATTTGGCTCTGATCACGAAGATGCTCGTGGGATAAATCCCCCTCCCGCAATAGCTGGGGCATACTTTGCGGCCAAATTGGCTGTGGCTGAGTATTTACATGAAAAAAAAATTCAAGCTGGTGTATTGATATTACGAGAAATAAGGCCAGAATATGCAATTCCTGTAGGTGTTTGGCAAGTAAGAGAAGGAATTAGATCTGCAGTTAAACTCGCATCATTAGAGTCTGACACCTTTGATGAGGCATTGTCAATAGCTTCAAAGGTTACCAGTATAAGTAAATCTGAATGGATGGTTCATAGTAATATTAGAAAAATGTTAAAACAAAAATCAATATCTGACTTTTTTTAAGTTATTTTATAAAATTACTTCCTATCTCTAAAGTAGAATTTATTCTTTGTATATTCATGGAAATAATACGCTGTAAAAAATGCAGTAAAATCATATCAAGAGAAGAAAAATACGCTATAACTTTATTCATTGTTAGAGATCTTCCTTCTTCTCCCTACTATGAACACTTACAATGCCCAGAAAAATTTTCTATCGCTGAGTAAAAGCTTGAGATATTTATTAACCAAATTTTTGTTATTCATTAGTGCAAAACAAGAACCTTTATGCTGCAATAGGAATAATATCAAGTCCTATTCTATTTGCTCTTGCAGTTTTCCCTGATAGTTTTAGTCTCAGCTGGAATCAGGGAAGAGGAGGATTCCTCTTTGCACTGGCCTTTATTATCGCTGAAACAGTTGGATTAAAGGTAACGATTTCCAAAAATAGAATACTTGCAATAATTCCATTGGCAATTTTGACTATTATCTATCTTGTAAGTTTAGAATATGGGTTACGTGATTTTATTTTAAATTCTTCAGAACAATACAATGTCCAATTAATTTTTTCTTGGACATGGATGTGGGATTTCATAATAATGGCGATTTTTGTAATTGCTGCTTTGAGTATTTGTTTTGGAAAAAGATGGATTCGAATTGCTCCAGCGGGCCCTATTTTTTTAGGAGGAAGTGCAATTATACTTTCACTAGATGCATTCTTTCCGTATGATACACTAGGTCCATTACAATACGTTGTTCCTTATCTGGTACAGGCAAATGTCTGGTTGATAGGGGTATTTGATCTTGGCGTTGCAACAGCTCGAGACAATATCATGTTTCTAAAAGGAGATTATGGCTCCATGGTGTTGCAAGTATTTTGGCCTTCTGCTGGTGTCCACAGTGTAATTATTTATTCTCTAGTAATGGGGGCGTTTCTCTTAAAAATGAACATTCCAAGAAAACGAAAATCCATTTATTTTGTAGTCGGAATTATTGGAACTATTATAGTGAATATGATAAGGATTTTTTCTTTATCTTGGTATGCCTTGAAGGTAACCACAAATGCAGAGCAATGGGAAGAATTTCATTCTGTAGCTGGCGAGATAATGTTTCTGCCTTGGCTTTTTGTATTTCTTTTGATAGTAATACTAATTGAGTCTAGGCGATTACGATTAGAATCAGAAAATAACTCTCAAAAATAATTTGTAATACTACTTTGCTCTTTGGTTTCAGACAATTCTGAAACCTTTACCCCTATTCTTCTTATGGGTATTTTTTGCTCTTCTAAAATGTTTTTTAAAAGATTCTCGGAATGTCTTTTTAGTTCGTCTAAACTAGAGGTTGGATTTTTAAGCATTTTAGATTTAGTTTTAATTGACAAATCAGACTGGATGATTTGTATGCCAACTGATTTGAAAGTCTTTTTTTGTTTTGAAATTATTTCGTAAACTTCATCACACAATTGTTTCAAATCTTTTAAGATAAAATCAAAATCAATTGAATCTTGTTTTAGTGTCATGATTTTACTAAATTGGATATTGGGCTCTCTCTCTTTTACTGGATCTTGATCGATTCCTCTAACTGAATTGTATATGTAGGTTCCAATTTTTCTTCCAAACTCTTTCGTCAATGCAAAAACATCCAAATTTTTAACATCCTTGATGGTCTGAAGATTCATTTCGCCAAATCTTTCTTCTGTTTTTTTACCTATTCCAGGTATATCTCTAATTTTCATCGGTTCTAAGAATTCATTGATTTTATCTGGATACACAATCGTCAACCCATCAGGTTTTTGAAAATCTGAAGCAATTTTTGAAAGTAACTTATTCGGTGAAATTCCTACAGAACATGAAAGATTCGCCTTTTCTCTAATCTCTTTTTTTATTTTCATTGCCAGTATTTTTGCATCTTCCAAATTGCCTTGGGTCTTTTTGGTGACATCTAAATAAGCTTCATCTTTTCCGACGTATTCAAAAACATCTGAATTCTCTTTCATGACATCCATGGCCTTTTCTGATATTGATATGTAATAATCAAAATCTACTGGAAGAAATACTGCATTTTGTTCAACAAGTCTATTTTTGGCAAAACTGATAGGCATTCCGGATTTAACTCCAAACTTCCTTGCAGTATAATTTGCTGTTGCAATTGCTCCACTATCTCCACCTCTATCTGAAAACACGCAAACACATACAGGTTTATTCTGAAGCTCTGGGTTTCGTATTTCTTCACATTGAGCATAAAAATAATCAAAATCTATGTGGAAAACTATTCTATTTTCCAATAACTCCAATGATTTTTCTTCTTATTATTATGTTCTCTATTAATCTAAATAGTCTTTATTTTCAATAAATTCATGGACTATCCTATATCAGTAAACAAAGAGGGAATAAACATCAAACCTGAATTTATGATAAAAGAACATTTGTATCATTGTATTTTTCAAAATAAGGTTCTTTTGGTTTACAAAGACTCGCAAGATTTCCTAAATTGTTACGAGATTGAAGAAGACATTTTAGTCGATAAGATCAAAAATAGCAAAAATGATGAACAAGTGGAAAAAATATTAGAAGATTACGTTAATGATAACCACATCAAAAATTAAATAAAAGCAAACAAGATTTTTATTGTTACAGGAAATCAAATTGAGCGCCTCAAAAAAAACTAAAGATGCAGAAGACATTTTATCTGAATTCCAAGATTCAAAATCTACCTCAGAACCAGAGCCAAAACTTGAATCACCAGAACCAGAGCCAAAACTTGAATCACCAGAACCAGAGCCAAAACTTGAATCACCAGAACCAGAGCCAAAAC
>Ga0210081_1000054_pt1 | contig 26169 bp, 25 predicted proteins | sample White_ThreeSqA_D_FD_185589 | JGI IMG/M metagenome (GOLD analysis project Ga0210081, IMG submission 185589) | Wetland microbial communities from the San Francisco Bay, California, USA, that impact long-term carbon sequestration -... | ecosystem: Environmental > Aquatic > Marine > Wetlands ...
CCAGGGCGGAAACCCGGGATTGGCTTTGAGGGCTCGCTCGTAACTGTCCACTGTCAACGGTCCTTCGAGCATCAGCCTGATCATCACCTCTATCTGGCGGACCCGCGGAAACTGGGCTCCGGTACGCGCGACGAAGTCCAAGAACTCCGGATCGTAATAATCCTCGACCAGGTTTGCCGCGAGGATGGCCGGCACCGGATTGTGCGGGTCGAGCTCAATCGCTTTCCTGGCGCTATCCCGGGCTGCGCGAATACGGCCGAAGCGGCTCAAGAGGCGCGATCGCCAGGACCAGGCCTCCGCCAGGTTCGGGTTGAGCTCGAGTGCCCTGTCGACACTTGTCAGGGCATCCTCGTAGCGGTAATTGTCCGCCTGCAGGTAGCTTTCTGCGACGTAAGCTTCCGCCAGGTTAGGGTCAATCGCCAGCGCCCTGTCGATGTTGCTGCGGGCCAGCATGTGCGATTCTTCCCGCGGGATGCCGTCGAGAAAATGGTCCTCCCGCATGATGATGACGGTCTTCGCGCGCGCAGCCCAGGCCGGTGCAAAGTTCGGATCTGCGTCCGTCGCGGCGCGAAACAGGCGCAGCGCCTCGCGCACCGAATTCCGCTCGGCCTTGCGCAATTCGTGACGTCCCTGCAGATACGCGTCATAAGCGCTCATGTTGGTCACTTCTGTCGTCGGCAGCTGCGCCTCGGCTTCCGTGTCCAGGTGCAACACGAGCGCGTCAACGATCGCCGCGGTGATCTCGTCCTGCACCGCGAAAATGTCGGTCAACTCACGATCGTAAGTCTCGGACCAGAGGTGATACCCGTCGTCGGTATCGATCAGCTGCGCGGTAATGCGCAATTTGCTGCCGGACTTGCGTACCGACCCTTCGAGCAATGTGTCGACGTTCAGCTGCCTGCCTATCTCGGTGACGTCCTGGTTCTGCCCCTTGAAAGCAAACGACGAGGTCCTTGCGGCGACCTGCAGGTTCTTGAGTTTCGCGAGCGCGTTCAGAAGCTCCTCGGCGATACCGTCGGAAAAATACTCCTGCTCCGGGTCGCCGCTCATGTTGACGAACGGCAATACGCCAATGGAGTCGTAGCTTGCTTCCACGACGTCAGCGCCCTCGTCGGTGGCAAGCTCCGTCATCTCCGAGTCGACTTCGTTCGTGGCGGAGAACTTGTCACCGAGCAGAAGCAGCACGGCTACGACCAGCAGCCCGATGACCACGTAGTTGATCTTGCGGCCGGTGTCGGTCGTGATCGACACCGAACGGTCGACGTCTTCCTCACGCTTCAGGCCCTCGGGCGTCACTTCGAAAGCCCAGGCAAGGAATAGCACCAACGGCAGCCCGATGATGCTCAACCACGTTACAAGCGCCAGCGTCCAGTCCGGCAGCTTGAGCGCAGGACCCACCGTATCGGTCACCTGGATCAGGACCCAGGCCAGCAGCAGGTAGGCCGCGCCGACTCTGAAAACGTTGCGGCGCTTGAGTTCTTCGAACAGTTTCATAGGGCGCTCTTATTCTTCCGAATGGTCAAGCATCGGGATTTTTGGATGATTGTCAAACGCGGAAGCTGGTAACTAGCGCAGCTCCAGCTTATACCCGACATCCGCGAGGTACGCGCGCTCCCGATCGAGATCGGCGATGGTCAGGGGATTCAACGCCAGCCAGTCCGGGTCGAACCTGATTGCCAGTGTCTCGTCCACGACCTCTGCCACGGCAGGCGGGTGTGGCACCGGGTTGCGACTGCGGTTCAGCAGCACCGCCAGGCGCAACAGTGCGACGAGTCGCAGTGCCGGCTGCCGCCAGGTGCGCGGCAACTGCGAGAGGCGCGCCGTGTCTATCACGTCACGCTGGCTGCCTATAAGGAATGCCAGAAAACGCTGCTCGGCGCGCGGAAAACCGGGCATGTCGGCGTATTCGGCGATATAGGCGCCATGCCGCTGGAAGCCGTTGTGGGAAATATCCAGTCCGATTTCGTGCAGGCGGGCAGCCCAGTCGAGCATCAGTTTGGCCAGGGGCGACTCCAGTCCCCACCCGGCCGCGCAGTCGTCGAGCAGCTCCGCGGCCGAACGCGCCACCCGCTGCGCCTGCTCTGCATCGACGTTGTAGCGGCTCGCCATCGACTGCACCGTTCGTTCGCGCGCGTCTTCGTGTTGCAGCCGCCCGAGCAGGTCGTACAACAGGCCTTCCCGCAGGGCGCCATCAGATACGCCCATCTTCTTGATGCGCAGCGCGACGAACAACTCGGCGAGGATCGCGAGACCGCCCGGCCAGACCTGGGCACGCCGCTCGGATAGCCCCTGCAACACAAGATTGCTGGTTGAATCGAATGTCAGGACCTTCTCGATCATCGACTCTATCGCCGGCAGCGTGATGCCGGTGTCCGCCAGCCCCAGCGCCTGGGCTACATTTTCGGTTGCCCGTATCGTGCCGGACGCCCCGATAGTCTCGATATCCTGCACATTGCGAAAAAACGATTTCACGGGACGCAGTTCGAGGCGTGCCGCCATGCGCGCCGCATCGAATCCCTCGCGCGTTATCTTGCCACCCGGGAAGAAGCGTTCCGTCATCGACACGCAGCCGAGTTGCAGGCTTTCAAGTGCCCGGGGTGTCGCTGCCTGGCCGAGAATGATTTCGGTGCTGCCGCCGCCAATATCCACGACCAGGCGCATGCCTTCGGTGGGCGGCAGACTGTGCGTGACACCCTTGTATACGAGGCGCGCTTCTTCGATACCGGAAATAACCTCGATGGGATGGCCTAGCAGCGACTCAGCCTCGCTCATGAACGAGGTATCTTCGCGAGCCAGGCGAATCGTGCTTGTGCCGGCAGCGCGAACGCAGGACGCATGCATGCTCCTGAGCCTTTCGCCAAAACGGGACAGACAGTCCAGGGACCGTTGCCTGGCGTCATCCGACAGGTCGCCGGTCGCGGACAGGCCTTCCGCCAGCCGCACGGCTTCCCGGATGCGATCGAGAATCGCGAGCTGCCCGTGGCGCAGCTCGCCGACAATCATGTGAAAACTGTTGGAGCCGAGATCGACGGCCGCGATGATTTCAGACTGCAGGGACTCAGACGGTAAAGGACTGTCCACAGCCGCAGGTGGTTTGGGCATTCGGGTTCCGGATGATGAACTGCGCTCCCTGCAGGTCTTCCTTGTAGTCGATTTCGGCGCCCATCAGGTACTGCACGCTCATCGGATCGATCAGCAAAGTGACGCCCTGGTTCTCCACCTGGCTGTCGCCCTCCTCGACGTCCTCGTCGAACGTAAAGCCGTACTGGAAGCCGGAGCAACCACCACCCGAAATGAAAACACGTAACTTCAGGTTGGGATTGTCTTCCTCGGCGATGAGTTCGCCCACCTTGTGCGCTGCGGCGTCGGTGAATACGACGCTGGCCGGCGGCGGTGGGGCGCTGTGTGCTGCTGTTGTCATGATTTCCTGTCCTGCAGCGGCGTTCAGGCTTCTTTACCGGCGGCCGCTGACTCGTCAATACGACTGGTCTGTTCGAGCAATGGTACCTGACCTTCGGGCTGGTGTACGAGCTTGCCGTTGATCTCCGCACCGATCGCCATCTCAATCAGATTGTAATACACATTGCCAATGACCCGCGCAGTCGGCCCGAGTTCCACCCGCTGGCTGGCGAATACGTCTCCGCGCACGATGCCGTTCAGCACCACGTACGGGACGGTTACGCCACCCTCAACGACCCCGACGTCACTGATGCTCAGCGCCGAATCGGTGTCCGGGTCGGCGGATACGCCGCCATTCACGGTACCGTCGATATGACAGCCACCCCGAAAATGGATGTCGCCACTGATCTTGCTGTTAGGGCCGACGAGCGTCTCTACGACCGTGTGCCTGCGTTGTTTCTTACCAAACATCAGATTCTCCATGCGGTCGTGATCAACGACCGGCAATAATCAGCCCTGGCTGGCTTCCCAGTTGAAATTCTGTTCAATGCTGGCAATCGAGCGCGTCTTCGAGTGCACTTCAACATGAATGCGTTCCGGAGTGAAGCCGTCGGGCAGAACCAGCAATCGGGTGAAATCCTGAAAGTAACGGAACGAGAAAGGCCAGTCTCCGCTGGCGTCCTGTGGCAGGAGATCAGCCAGCGCATAGGTCTTTTCGACCCCGTTCTCGTTGCCCGCGACACTCAGGCTCACGTCGCCGGAGACCTTGCGGTCATGCTGCATGGCTTGCACCAGCACGAGCCGCAGGTTGAATTCGCGTTCATGGCTGCCGCGGGTCAATTTCAGGTCCTGTACCCTGAGGCCGGCATTGCCGTCCTGTGGCGAAACGATGCCGCGATAGAAAGCGATGGCGTCGCGCTGCTCCTGGATCTTCGCCTGCAGCTTGGCAAGACTGCTCTCGACCTCTTTATAGGCTTCCCGATCGATCTCCCGGTGCGTCTCGAGAAGCGCCACTTCCTGTTTCAGGTTGGCAATCTCGTCGTGCAGCGTGTCAATGCGGTCTTCGTAGGCCTGGCGCTCGCGGGCAACATCGACAACATCATAACCTGCGCTGATGCGGCCGAATTCGTAAGTCAGGTACGCGCAGACGAGCGCCAGGCCGAGCAGCAGTGCGCGCGTAATCCAGGTTCGTGCGGCACCGTGTGCCTGCAAATGAGTCTTGGTGGCCAAATCGCTCTAACTTGGTTTCAGAAAGGACATTATGTTACGCGGTGGCCCGCGCTAACAGAAGTGCGCCAGGTCACGGAATTCAAGACTCGACCAATTCATTCCTCAGCCTGTCGAGATCCTTCTCGAACGCCACGCGCCAACGCTTCGGCCACCAGCGAGGCTGTTGTGGCAGGCCTTCGGGATGCACGCAGGGCCCCAGCTCGAAAAGCGCACGCGCGTAAACGCGGCGCTTGAAATAGATAACCTCGTTGACCGGACGCCAGAACCTGACCCAGCGATAGCGATCGAATTCCGGCTTCTCACCGCAATCGAAGCGCACGCGGTTCTCATCGGCCTCGAGGCGCAACATGAACCAGCGCTGCTTTTGCCCGATACAAAGCGGCTTGCTGTGGTGGCGAACGTACTTTTTCGGCAGACGATACCGTAGCCAGTCCCGTGTCACTCCGAGTACGCTGACGTCGTCCGGAGTCAGCCCGATCTCTTCGTGAAGTTCACGAAACATAGCCTCTTCGGGCGCCTCGCCTTCCAGTATTCCACCTTGCGGGAACTGCCAGCCTTTGGTGCCGGCACGACCACCAAGCAACAGCTTGTTGTCTGCGTTCGCAAGGATGATGCCGACGTTTGCGCGAAAGCCTTCAGCGTCAATCCAATCGTTGCTCATTGCAACCGTACTGCAACTCTAATTGCGGTTTACTTTACACTATGCCGCTGCTGCCCGCCCCGGGAGATTTGTGTTGTTGTCCAGCCGCTACGTCGCCCTGCTGCTCGCGCTCTTGCTGACCGTGGCCATCGCGTTCCTGTTCGCGCTGGCCTCCGGCAGCGCGAACATCAGTTTCAGCGACGCGATGAACGCGCTGGTCGCGACCGGACCCGAGCACGTGCGCTCGCTCGTCACCGAGTTGCGCCTGCCCCGGGCGCTCACTGCATTCGCAGTTGGTGGCCTGCTTGCGGTGGCCGGGGTGCTGATGCAGGTGTTGCTGCGCAATCCCCTTGCGGAGCCATACATCCTCGGCAGTTCCGGCGGTGCCGCTGTGGCAGCGCTGTTGGCGATGATTCTGGGCATGGGCAGCGCCGTCATCGACCTGGCAGCTTTCGGTGGTGCCATGGCCGCGACCTTGCTGGTGTTCGCGATCGCGCAGGGAACGGGGAGCTGGACGCCGACGCGCCTGTTGTTGACCGGCGTCGTGCTGGCCGCCGGCTTCAGTGCCGCGACGACCATGCTGCTCGCGCTGAGCCCCGATCAGAATCTGCGCGGCATGCTGTTCTGGCTGATGGGAGATTTGAGTTTCGCCTTCGAACCGGGGCGCTGTCTGGTCGCACTCGCGCTGCTCGTCACCGCCGGCACACTCGGGGCCCGCCACCTTAACGTGCTGGCGAGCGGCGAACTGCAGGCCGAGATCGTCGGGCTGCCCGTCAGGCGCTTTCGCTACCTGATATTCGCGGCCGCAGCGCTGGCCACCGCGCTCTCCGTCACCACGGTCGGCGTCATCGGCTTCATCGGCCTCGTCATTCCACACCTGATCCGGCTGGTCGTTGGCAGCGATCACCGGGTCGTTTTGCCCGCATCCGCGCTGGCGGGTGGTGCGCTGCTCGTCGTCGCCGATACGCTGGCACGTACCGTCATGGCGCCGCGGCAATTGCCGGTCGGCGCGCTGACCGCAGCAATCGGGGTGCCGCTATTCCTGGTGCTGATGAGTCGCGTGCGGCAGGAGCGCTACCGGTAGCCGGCACGCTCGGCAAGCAACCTGGCATCCTCGCCGCGAAGGCCGGCAACACCGATATTTCGATCTGTCGGGCCGGGAAGTTCCGGCAGCTCTGCCTCGGCCAGCATCCAGTCGACGAGTTGCTGGCCAGCTTCCGGGTTCCGTGCATGGCGGGTCACGCCGACAGCCCGGATGTCATAGTACGTGGGCGCCGGGGCAAGGCTCGTCCATGACGCGAGGTCGGGAACCGCGGCAACAATCCCAATACGGCAGACGCCCGAATCGAGAGCTGCAACCAGCTCCGCGTCTGACGCAAACGGCGGTGCAGCGAGGTTGTATATCCACCTGCGAACGACGCGTTCGGCTGGCTTTACGCCGAGATCCGCGACCAGCCACCCGAGCAGCGCGCGATTGGCAGGCAGGCTCGAGGTCGTCAGGCAGAGAAGATCTTTCAGTTGTGGCGAGCCGAGGTCCGCATAAGTCGTAACCGCCGGATCCGGCATGTCCCCGGTATGCACGATCAGCAGCGGCCTGCTGTCGATCGCCGCCCACGCATCGTCAGGGTCTCTGAGCGCAACGGGGATTCGCGCCATGGCTGCGTCACCGAGCGGTCGCAGGGCCCCTTCGTCGGCGGCGCGCCAGATGTCGACGACGCCCGACGTGACAAGTACATCCGCGCGCGGCGCATCCTGCTTGTCGATAACCCGTTCGGTGAGCACTGCGCTGTCGCCGGCGACGACAGTGACGTCAAGCCCACTCTGCGGCAGCCAGTCGAGCGCCCGTTCCTCGAAATCTGCGGGCACATAGACGACGACTGTCGCAGCGGGTTGCGAGTCGCAGGCCTGCAAGGCCAGCAGGCAAACCAGCGGAGCGAACAATAAACGCTTCACGCGGCCTCGACGATGACCCGGTCACGACCTGCGGACTTGGCTGCATACAGAGCAACGTCGGCACGCGCCAGTAACGAATCCCCGAGCGTCTTCAGATCATGGACTTCAGGCGCCGGATGCACTTCCGCGATGCCGATCGATACGGTCATCGTGATCGAATCGCCAGACGGCAGATCTATCGGCGTCGCCGCAATCGCCTGGCGAATACGCTCGGCGAGCCGCTGGGCGGACTCGACATCGGTGTTCGGCATCAACACGACGAATTCCTCACCGCCAAAGCGTGCGGCAACGTCGCTGGCACGAACCTGGGAATCGATCCGTTGCGCAAGCTCGCGCAGGACACTGTCGCCCGCGGCGTGGCCCCAGTTGTCATTGACGCGCTTGAAGTGGTCGACATCGAGCATCAGGCAGACGAGCCCGGCGCCGTCCCGGCGCGCCCGGGCGAGTTCTTCCTGGAGACGGACATTGAGGTAACGACGATTGTGCCAGCCCGTCAGGACATCGGTGAACCCGCTGCGCAACAGGCGCGCCCGGTTGATGACGTTCTCGATACAGAACGACGCGATGACGCCGAGATGTGCGAGAAAATCGCTGGCATGTGCCCGCGTGAAGCGCGTCTGATCGACGCTGCCCAGATTGATGCTGCCCAGCAGTTTGCCGCGGTGCGTCAGCGGGATCATCGCGATACTCCGGATGCCGGCCGCACCGGGACAGATCAGCTGGTGATCGCAGGCCGCGTAGGGGCCGAGCCAGGGTTTTCGCAACGCAATATATTGGGGTGCAAGGCCGGTCATCGCCTCGACCATGACCAGGTTGTCGAAGTCCTCGACCGGCGTCCCGTTCGCAAGCAGCAAGTGTCGAATGTCGTAATCCGGATCGCAGAGCACGACACTCACATAGTCGACCCCGTAGCTCACACGCAGCCCGTCGATCAGCGTATGAATGAGAACGTCGATCGATTCGGCCTGCAGGAGCCGCAACTCGCGGCGTTGCGTACGCCGCATTTTTTCGTCATTGCGTGCGACCTCTTCGGTCAGCACCTCGAGTTGGCGTTGCGTTGCTGCCAGCCTGGCGGCAAGTTCTTCTTCCGATGACATGTAATCACCCTCGCAGGGACAGGTACTCGCGCCCCTTTTCCATGAGTTCGACAAACGCCTGCTCGTCGCCGCCGGCCACGGTCTCCCTGATGCGTTGCGCCGCCTCGCAGAGTGCGTCCAGCGGGCCAAGCCCGAACTTGTTGAGATTCTGGATCTCGAAGTACAGGTGCGGATTATCCCGTGCGACCGCCGCCGAGACCAGCAACTGGGAGTCGAACGTCGTCGAGGACAGCTTTGCGAGCCGCGGAGCGGCCTCCCCGCTCTCGGCCAGCGCCGTGAAAAACGCAATATTCAACGCGTGCGACAGACCCAGTACATAGGCAATGAGCCGGTCGTGGTCTTCGAGGCCCATGTCAAGCTGCTCGACCATCGTGGCTGCGAACAATTCCTTGGCGGCGGCGGTTGCGGCCGCGTCACCGACATCGCAGAAAATCAGGTGGCGACCCGACAGCAAGCGCGTATCCGGACCATACATCGGGTGTAGCGATGTAACGCTGCAGCCAGCCGCCTGCATTTCCTTCAAACCATCCATCAACGGTGATTTCAGCGAGCCGATGTCGAACACCAGGCCCGGGGGTTTGAGCACGGCCAGCTGGAGCAGGATGCGGCCGGACACGGCCAGCGGCGCGGCGACGACGATGACATCGTAATCGACGCCGGCATCGGTCCAGTTGCGATACCGGCCCGGGCCCTCATCAACACCCGGATCTGCGATGAACGTATCGAACCCCTGCGACAGGAAGAAATCCACGAACCAGCGGCCCATCTTGCCGGCGCCGCCGATGACCAGCACGCGCCGACCGTCGCCCTTGCCTTCTGCAATGACCCGGTCACGCTCCTGGCTTTCCAGCGACGTACGAATCAACTGCCGCAACAAATCCTCGACCAGGTCCGGGTCGACACCGAGCGCCTCGGCCTGGCTGCGGCCCATGTCCAGTACGTCTTTCTCACGGGCATAGTCGCGTGTACCGGTACCGCTCGAAAGCTTGCTCCTGCCGATTTCGCCAACAATAGCCTGGCGTTCGGCTATCAACTCGACAAGTCGTCGATCAATAGCCGAAAGTTGTGTGCGCAATTCGTCGAGTGTCATTAGGTCCGGGTATCAATAGCCTGCTGCCGGACCCCAGTTTTACAGCAGACTCGACCACAGGGAAAGCCGGCCCGTCGGGATTCGGGCCGGCCCCGCGTGGCATTCCGCGGCCCTGGAGATCAGTGGCGGTACCCACCCCTGTCGCGACCCGACTTGCCTCTCCGGTGGTCGTAACCGTGATGATCGCGATCGTGGTGGTGTTCCTGTCGATAGCGCTTCCCGACGACCTGTTCCCAGTACCAGGCGTCGTAGAGGTGATGCCAGGCAAGGTAGCGATTGCGCTTCAGTGGCGAGGTTCGGTACCAGGCGCGAAATGACTTGTTGCGATGCAGCCAGCGTGGCATCTGCTTCGCGCGTTGCGCCTCATAGCGGAAGTACGCCGGCGGCGGCGAAACGGAATGTGCCCCGTTGTGCGCCGACGCAGCGGGAGCATCGAGCAGCAACAGGCTGCCGGTAAGTGCCACTACATAAATAAGCTTGTTCATAACAACCTCCGGTTTGTCCCAGTGCGGCTCCAGAATAGGCCACGTGAAATGAATCGCGGGTGAACACAACTTGTTGTTTTTGCTATTTTTATGAACGGAAAATGAACACGGGTTGCGCGCCTGGGCGGTGCTGACTGTCACCCGCTTCGCAATCATGCGAAACTGCGCGCACACGTCACAACACTAATGTCGGGGTTTGTAATTGATGAAGACACGTGCCGCAGTTGCCTGGGAAGCAGGCAAGCCTCTGGAAATTGAAATGCTCGATCTCGAAGGGCCGAAAGCCGGCGAGGTCCTGATTCGCAATGTAGCCACCGGCGTATGCCACACCGACGCATTCACATTGTCGGGAGAAGATCCGGAAGGCATCTTCCCGGCGGTGCTGGGTCACGAAGGCGGCGCGATCGTCGAGGAAATCGGCGCGGGAGTCACATCCGTTGCGGTCGGCGATCACGTCATTCCGCTGTATACGCCCGAATGTGGCGAGTGCAGTTTCTGTACGTCGGGCAAGACCAACCTGTGCCAGGCCATTCGGGCCACCCAGGGCAAGGGATTGATGCCGGACGGAACGTCGCGATTTTCATTGGACGGCAAGACGATCTATCACTACATGGGGACGTCGACATTCAGCGAGTACACGGTCCTGCCGGAGATCGCCGTGGCCAAGGTCAACAAGGAAGCGCCCCTCGAGAAAGTGTGCCTGCTGGGCTGCGGCATCACGACCGGCATTGGCGCCGTGCTCAATACGGCGAAGGTCGAGCCCGGTGCGACCGTCGCTGTGTTCGGTCTTGGCGGCGTGGGCCTGAGCGCGATCCAGGGCGCGACGATGGCCAAAGCGGGCCGCATCGTCGCTATCGACATCAACGAGGACAAGTTCGAACTGGCGCGCCAGCTGGGCGCGACGGACTGCGTCAACCCGAAGGACTACGATGCGCCGATCCAGGACGTCATCGTTGAACTCACGGACGGTGGCGTTGACTATTCCTTCGAGTGCGTCGGTAACACCAACCTGATGCGCTCGGCCCTCGAGTGCTGTCACAAGGGCTGGGGTGAATCGGTCATCGTCGGCGTCGCCGGCGCGGGCCAGGAGATTTCCACGCGACCCTTCCAGCTGGTGACCGGCAGGGTGTGGCGCGGCACAGCATTCGGCGGCTGCAAAGGACGTTCGCAATTACCCGGCATGGTGGACCAGTACATGCACGGCGACATCAAGATCGACGAATTCATCACTTTCACGATGCCGCTGGAGGACATCAACCGTGCCTTCGACCTGATGCACGAAGGCAAGAGTATTCGGTCCGTCATTCATTTCTGAGCGTCGCAGGATCCCGCCGAAAACAGAGCCCGTGACCAAAGTCGCCGTTGCCACAACGTCGCAGCTTGCTGCCGATGCCGCGAAAGAGGTGGCCGATGTCGGCGGCAATGCCGTCGACTGCGCGCTTGCCGCCGCGCTGCTGAGCATCAACACGGAACCGGGTGTCTGTGCGCTCGGCGGCAGCGCGTACGTGACGATCTGGCCGGCCGGCGGGGATCCGGTAACCATCGATGGCAACGTCGCGGTGCCCGGAGCCGGACTTGCCGAGACCGCGCGTAGAAAGGGTGCCGTGCCCGTGACCATGGCTTACGGGGGTGGCATCGATACGCTGGTCGGGCCCGGCTCGGTCGCCGTGCCGGGGACGCTGGCGGCGATCGAACTCGCGTGGCAAAAACACGGCAGCGCGTCGTGGCAATCGGTATTCGCACCGACCATCCGCGCCTGTCGAGAAGGTTTCCCGTTGTCGGCGGCATGTCGCTACTACCTCGGCTACTCCGGCGACGTCATCTTCGGTCGCAGCCAGGACGGCTACGATGCGCTGCACCATGAAGACGGTACCCTGCTCGACGCCGGCGACGTCGTGTACATCCCGCACCTTGCCGACAGCCTGGAGGCAATCGTCGCCGAAGGCGCGCGCATCTTTTACGAAGGCGAGATCGCGGTCGCAATGTCCGAGCATTGCCGCCAGGGTGGCGGCATGCTGACCAGGGACGACCTGCGAACCTTCCGGGCAATCGAGCGGGTACCGTTGATGACCAGCATCGGTAACTGGCGGCTCGCGACCAATCCGCCGCCGGCGATCGGCGGCGCCGTGCTGACCGCGATGCTGCTGGCCTGCGGCAATCTGCCGAAAGCGCCGTGGAACTCCGCATCGCTCGCGCAATTGATCCAGTCGCAGCGTGCCTGCCTCGATTTTCGGCAGCGGCACCTCGACCTGGCGCAAGACATCGGTGCCGAAGCGGCACGCCTGATCGACGCCGCCCGCAGCGGACGCCTGTTGTCACGCTGGTCATCAGCGTCGACGGTGCATACCTCGGCGGTGGACAGCAATGGCAATGCGTGCGCAGTGACCGCGTCGTCAGGCTACGGCTCAGGGGAAATGCCCCCAGGCACCGGCCTGTGGCTCAACAACTGCCTCGGCGAACTCGAGCTCAACCGCCGCGGCCTCGATGCCGGCCCACCTGGCACGCGGTTGCCGTCAAACATGGCACCAAGTATTGCCCGCCGCGAAGGTGCCGTGCTCGCCGTCGGCTCACCGGGCGCGGACCGCATCACGACCGCGTTGCAACAGTTCCTGCTCAACTACCTGCACCTCGAGATGCCGCTGAAAGCGGCGATCGCGCACCCGCGCGTACATGTCGATACCAGCGGTGACCCGGTCAAGCTGAAAGCCGAGGCCGGGCTGGACCTTCCGGACGTCGACCTGCCGGTCACCGAATTCCCGGGACCTGTCATGTATTTTGGCGGTGTCGGTGCCGCCGTTTACGACGATGCAGGCGGCTTCGACGTGGCAGCCGACCCGCGCCGCGAGGGCGGCGTCTTCAATCCCGGTACGTGCTGATGGTCCGGGGATTCGCTGCATTCTGTGCCATATTGCTGGCACTGGCCGCGGTCACCACCGCGGCGCAGGAAACGCTGACCCGTGGCAAGAACATTACCGTCGACGTGTCCCATGACGGCCGGTTGGCGATGGCCCTCGCTGGCAATATCTGGACGCTCTCGCAATCCGGCGGCGAGGCCCTGCCGTTAACCAGCCAGCTGAAAACTGCGCAACGACCGCGCTGGTCGCCCGATAGTTCGCGCATCGCCTACCAGGCAGCGCCGGACGGACGGCAGGGAATCTGGGTTCATGACCTGGTGACGGGCGACGCGCGCGAAGTGAGCAGTCCCGATTCGCTCGACTTGCAGGCGAACTGGCACCCTGACGGCAAGCGGCTGGTGTTTGCTTCCGACACCGGCGCTGCGGGCTTCGATCTCTGGGAACTGGATCTCCCGACCGGCTTGCGCTGGCGCCTGAGCAACCGCCCGGGCGACGAAACCGAGCCCGCGTGGTCTGCGGACGGCCGCAACCTGGTGTATGTACACCATATCGACGACCAGTGGTCGCTCGTCCTGCGGCGCCACGGACAACCCGAAGAGGTACTGGTCACCAGCGACGAGAAACTGGCTGCGCCTTCGTGGCGGCCTGACGGCAGCCTGATCATGTTCTGGCAGCAGGCAGACACGAAAAAGACGTTGCGGATGGTCATCCTGTCGCAGCCGCGCCTCGTGCGCGACTATGCAGCTGGCGAAGACTACGTCCTGGCACCTGTCAGCTGGCTCGACCGAAACCGGATGTTCTACACAGCCGGCGGCGCGATCCGGCAACGGCTGTTCAATTCCTGGACATCGAGGACCGTGCCGTTTCGCGCGACGCTGGTGCCCAAACCTGTCGTCGTGGTCGAACGCGTGCGGCGCACCCTGCCACGTATCGACGAGCCGTCGGGTCGGCTGCTCGTGATTCGGGCTGCCAGGCTGTTCGACGGCGTTGCCGGCGACTACCAGCACGACCGTGACATCGTCATGGACGGAGGTACCATCGTGTCGGTCGAGGCGCGCGGCGAACACCCGGGCGCCACCGTTATCGACATGGGCGACCTGACGGTACTGCCCGGTTTCATCGATGTTGCCGCAACCATGCCGGCCGGCGCCAGCGAGCAAACAGGGCCGTTACTACTGGCAACCGGCGTGACGACGATCATCACCGATTATCCGGATGCGGCCGCGCTCAACGTGACCTGGTCTGGCAAGGCCATGCCGGGGCCGCGGATCCTGGACGCAGCGACCTGGCAAATTGACAACGCAGGGGCAATTGCCGATGCGACCACGCCAGGACTGGAGCAGCTTCAGGAGTCCCGCCAGGCGCGATTGCTCGGGTTCGACGGGCAGGTGCCGCGGCGCTTCACCGAGGCGCCGTCGATCGATACCGGCGTGACCGACGTCGTCATCGGCAGTCGCCTGAACGGACTGCCTGCCGGTCTTGGCCTGCATGCCGAATTCCGCGCACTCAGCGCCGCCGGACTCGCGCCGGACCAGGTGCTGCGAGCGGCCGGGGTCAACGCGGCGGCGCTCATGGGTGTCGACCCGGTGCTCGGCCGCATCGCGACCGGAGCCGCTGCCGATCTCGTGCTCGTCGATGGCGACCCGCTGGCCGATGTCGCCGACACGCTGAATGTTGTCGCGATTGTTCGCAATGGACGATTTTTCAGTGTGGCCGGACTGATCGACAAGGCGGCGGCCGCCCAAAGTGTCGAATAAATTGACAGATCATCGAAAATATCCGGTTTTTCGAGCCTGGAATAAGAAATTCGACATAATGCTGACGTTCGGCAACTTGACGGCCGCATTGACGCAGAGCGGAGAAAGCGAATAATTTCCCATATATCAGTCACCTGTCCGCCAATGCTGCAATACTGGATGACCAGATTCGCCGGGAAATCGTCGAATTATTTTACAAAATGACCTGCTGCATCGCGGCGTTATGGATTGACCAGTCGCTAAATCATTGAATTCGTGCCGCCCGGAATCGCGTTGGCACAGGATTTGCTTTTAATACCTTGCCCAAGCGAAGTGTAACTGCGCTCGGTAACGTTTAACGGTCAGCCACAGGATTTCGACGCCAGAAGAAAAATAACTACAAAAACAAGATGATCCAGATCCAATAATTATAAGCAAGAGTCTGTCTCCGGTTGCCGAATTTGCAGTTACCTCTTTTGAAAAAAAGAGAATCCAGCCCCGCCGCTAACGCCGCGGGGCTTTTTCTTGGCAGAATGCAGCCCTTGGCCTGATACGCCACAACAAGCAGTGGGCCCGACCGGGTCCGCCACCAGGGGGAGACGATCATGAAGCGATTTGCAGCGTTGCTGCTCTGCATCGGCATTGCCGCTTGCGGCCAGCAGACTCCGGACCCGGCAGAGGACAGCACCGCAGAGGCACCGGTAGCCGCGGCAGCGGTGGTTGTCGACTATGCCGGCGCCGTTGGGAACCCGGCTCGTCCAGAGGCCGACCGTGACAGGGATGCGCAGCGCAAACCCGCCGAGGTTCTCGAGTTTTTCGGCATCGAACCCGGCATGGTCGTCCTCGACATGTTCTCGGGCGGAGGCTACTACACGGAAATTATTGCCTACGTCGTCGGGGATGACGGACACGTCTACGCGCATTCCAACGAGGCCTACCTGCAATACGTCGGCGACGAGTTCGAACAGCGTTACAAGGACCAACGACTGGGCAATGTCGAGGTCCTGATGGCCGAAAATAACGAGCTGGCGCTGGAACCCGAGTCGCTGGATGCCGTGTTGCTGGCGCTGTCGTTTCACGATCTTTACTTCGCGGCACCGGATGAGGGCTGGCCGGCATTCGATGTGCCTGCATTTCTCGCGGAACTACGGAGCGGGCTGAAGCCCGGCGGCATCGTCGGCATCATTGACCATTATGCCGCGGCCGGCGCGTCCGCCGAGACTGGCGGTACCGTGCACCGTATCGATCCGGCAATTGTGATCGACGCGATGGAGTCGGCAGGTTTCATACTCGACGGCCAGAGCGATGTGCTGCGCAACCCGGCGGACGACTACAGCAGGATCGTCTTCGACCCGGAGCTGCGCGGCAAGACCGATCGATTCGTGCTGCGTTTCAGGAAGCCTGAGTGATGCTCAGAAAGACATGGCTGGCGTTATGGCTGCTGGCACTGGCTGCCTGCTCGGGAAAGGGCCCGGATCTTGGCGAGGCAAGCATTGCCGAGCTGCACGACCAGCTGCAACGCGGCGAGCTGACGTCGGCGGCGTTGGTCGACTGGTATCTCGCTCGCATCGAGGCCGTTGACCAGGCCGGTCCAAAGCTGAATTCAATCATCGAGATAAACCCCGATGCCCGCCGCATAGCCGAGGCGCTCGACGCGGAGTGGCAGCAATCCGGCCCACGCGGTCCGCTGCACGGTATTCCCGTCATATTGAAAGCCAACATCGACTCGGCAGACAGGATGAGTACCAACGCCGGGTCGCTGGCGCTTGCCACGCACGTGCCCGCCGCGGACGCGTTTCTCGTCGGACGCCTGCGCGATGCCGGCGCCGTCATTCTTGGCAAGGCGAATCTCAGTGAATGGGCCAACTTTCGATCGACCCTGTCGTCCAGTGGCTGGAGCAGTGTCGGCGGACAGACGCTGAATCCCTACGACACGGCCCGCTCGCCCTGCGGCTCGTCGAGCGGCTCGGCAGTAGCAGTTGCTGCCAACCTGACCGTCGTCGCGGTTGGCACGGAAACCGATGGATCGATCGTCTGCCCGGCCGGCATCAATGGCATCGTCGGCATCAAACCCACACTCGGCCTGGTCAGCCGCAGCGGCATTATTCCTATCGCGCACAGCCAGGACACGGCCGGCCCGATGGCGCGATCCGTGCGCGATGCTGCCATCCTGCTGACCGCGATGACCGGCGTCGATACTGAAGACCCGGTGACGGCCGGCGCCCAGATTCTCGAGGATTACTCGGCCAGCCTGACCGCCGACGGGCTTGTCGGAAAGCGCGTCGGCGTGATTCGCTCCTACTACGGGGCGGGCTCCCACCCGGGCGTCGACGCTGTCTTCGAGGCGGCGATCGAGACCCTCAGGGCGCAGGGTGCCGAGGTGGTCGATGAAATCGAAATCGAGACCGGCGACGAGCTCTGGGATGCCGAGTACGAGGTTCTCCTGTACGAGTTCAAGGCCGATCTCAACGCCTACCTCGAACGCTCGGATGCCCCGCTGCAGAGCCTGGCCGAGCTGATCGACTACAACATCGCACACAGTGACACCGTCATGCCGTTCTTCGGCCAGGAGATATTTCTGCAGGCCGAGGCGAAAGGAGAGCTGACCGAACCCGCTTATCTCGAAGCACTCGAAACCAGCAAGCGGATTGCCCAGGCAGGTATCGACGAAACGCTTCTGGAATTCGACCTCGACGCATTGATTGCGCCAACAAACGGCCCTGCGTGGATGATCGACCACGTCAACGGCGACAGCTTCGGCATCGGCAGCTCGTCGCTCGCCGCCATCTCCGGCTATCCCAGTATCACGGTGCCCGCCGGTTTTGTCTCCGGCTTGCCGATTGGCCTGTCCTTCATCGGCACTGCCTGGAATGAGAAACAGCTCATAGAGATCGCTTACGCGTTCGAGCAGGCTACAAGGGTAAGACGCGCCCCCGATCTCTGACGCAGGCCAGGCCGATGTTCAAGAAGGTACGGATATCGATATTGTTGTTTATCCTGTTCTTTGTCGCTGTCAGCACCTGGCTGACACAGGCAAGGAGTACGGACTGGAATAACAGCGTGTGGATCAAGGTCTACCCGATCAACGCAGACGGCAGCGTCGAGGCGACGCAATACATCGAGCAACTGAAACCGGAACACTTTGCAGGTATCGAGGCTTTTCTCGAGCGCGAGGCCGGCAGGTACGCGAAGAATATCGCCCGCCCGGTCCGCGTCGAGCTCGGTGAGCCGATCGTTGCGGAGCCGCCGGCGCTTGGCGACACACCCAACATACTCTCGGTGATGCTGTGGTCGCTGAAGATGCGGTGGTGGGCGGGCACCGTTACCGAAGACCAGGATCGAATAAGACCCGACGTGCGCATCTTCGTGCGCTATCACAAACCCGATTTTGGCGTCGTCCTCGAGAGTTCGGTCGGCCTGCAAAAAGGCATGGTCGGTATCGTCAACGGATATGCGAGCCGCAGCCACCGCGGCACCAACAACGTCATTATTGCGCACGAATTCCTGCACACGCTGGGCGCCACCGACAAGTACAGCATGGTCGACGGCCATCCGATTGCGCCGGACGGACTCGCGGAACCGGACCGCGATCCGCTGTACCCGCAGCGTTACGCAGAGATCATGGGCGGCCGCATTGCCCTCGCGGCAGACGACTCGGTCATTCCGAAGAACCTGGAATACGCGCTCATTGGCCCGCTGACTGCGCGCGAAATAAACCTGGCTGACTGAGAGTTCTTTTGCTCGGCTGGCGGCTGCGCTAGGCTGGCGGCATGAATGTCTCTGCCCCTCCGTTGCTGCAATGCAACTCGCTCCGTGTACAGGTCGCCGGTCGCCTGCTGGTCGATTCGCTGACCTTCGAGTTGCGGCGCGGCGAGCTGCTGGCCGTGCTCGGGCAGAACGGTGCCGGCAAGTCACTGACGATGCACACACTCGCCGGATTGCGTCCTCCGGCAGGTGGCAGTGTCGCGGTGGCCGGTCGCGACCTCGGAACGGCTCGACGCCAGGATATCGCCAGGCATCTTGCGTTGTTACCTCAGCATGTCGACGATATTTTTCCGGCAACCGTGCTGGACACGGCGATGATCGGGCGGCATCCGCATATCAGCCGGTTCAGCTGGGAATCGGAAGAGGATCATCGTATTGCCAACGCGGCTCTCGATGCCGTCGACCTCGACGGCCTTGCATCCCGGGACGTGCTGACGCTGTCCGGCGGCGAACGGCGTCGACTGGCAATTGCCCAGGTGCTGACGCAGCAACCCGAGGTGTACCTGCTCGACGAACCCACCAACCACCTGGATCCGCAGCACCAGCTCGATGCGCTGCAGCTGTTCCGCGAGCGCGTCGACGCCGGCGGCGCCGTGATCGCCAGTCTGCACGACGTCAATCTGGCCGTTCGTTATGCGGATCGCTGTCTGCTGCTATACGGCGACGGCCGCTGGGACCTCGGTGCAACACGCACGGTCCTCACCGCGGCGCGACTCAGCGAGCTGTATGCCACGCAGATGGAGGCAGTACCCTGGCGCTCGCACGAGTTGTTTGTCGCGTCAGGCGACGTAACCGCGTAACAGCTCGAGGTATTGCCGGTGCAGTACCGGGTTGGCTGCCAGCACCGAGCGCGTGTCCAGTGACGGCGGCTTGCCGTTGAGATCGGTGAATACGCCGCCGGCTTCGGTCACGATCAACGACAGCGCTGCAATATCGAGGATGTTCACGTCCGACTCGATGACAGCTTCGATCTTGCCCGCCGCCAACAGGTGGTAATGGTAGAAATCGCCGTAGCCCCGAATCCGGTCGGCTCGCTCGACGATATGGCCGAGTGACTGCCAGCCATCGCTGCCCGCCAGCGATTTCAGGTTGCCGGTCGACACGGCCGCCCGGTCAGGGTTGTCGATCGCGCTGACCGCGAGTCGCTCGCCATTGAGCCAGGCGCCGCGCCCCCGCTCTGCCCACGCAAGTTCGTCCATCATCGTGCCGCTCGAAACGCCGAGAATGATCTCGCCGGCGTGCATCAGGGCGATCTGGGTGGAGAAGAACGGATACTGGCGCACGAAGCCCTTGGTGCCGTCGATCGGGTCGACGAGCCACAGGTACTCGGCATCCACCTGCGTCTGGCCGGTCTCCTCGCCGAAAAAGCCGTGGTCCGGAAAGCGCGCGAGGATAGCTGCGCGGATCGCCTGTTCGCACTCTACGTCCGCCTGGGTAACCGGCGTCAGGTCCGCTTTGGTCGTTACCGTGAAATTGCCGGCGTAGTACTTGCGGCTGATCGCCGCGGCGGCGCGGGCAGCCTCGAGCGCCACCTGCAGAAACTCGCTGGTATCTTCTTGCACGTTACTGGTCACGACGGGTCCCGCGGGTCAGATCAACCGGCGCCACTATGGCGGCATGTTCGCCAAGAAACAAGCCAACCATCGGACCGGTCACGATAGAATAGGCAGCGAACCAGCAAGACAATCGAGGAACAAATGGGCAATCGGCTCAGCAAGATTTACACGCGCACCGGCGACGACGGCAGCACCGGCCTTGGCGACGGCAGCCGCATCCAGAAAGACAGTCCGCGTGTCGAGGCATTTGGCACCGTCGATGAGGCGAACAGCGCCATCGGCATGGTGCTGGCGCATGACTCGGTACCGGAGATCGTGCGCTTTTGCCTGACCGAGGTTCAGCACGATCTGTTCGAACTCGGTGGCGAACTGTGCATCCCTGGACACAGCGCCGTGCAACAGGACTTCATCGATCGACTGGAAAACGAACTCGATGCGTTCAACGCCGACCTGCCGCGGCTCAAGGAGTTCATCCTGCCCGGAGGGGGTCAGGCGGCGGCGGCCTGCCACCTGGCACGCACGATCGTGCGCCGCGCCGAACGCCGCGTCGCCTCGCTCGCGAAAAACGAGGACGTTCGACCTGAAGTCATTCGTTACCTGAATCGCCTGTCGGACCTGCTGTTCGTTATCGCCCGCGTGCTGGCTCGCGTCGAATCGGGCCGCGAAGTGCTGTGGGACCGCCAGCGCGTCTAGTCAGTCACCCCGCCAGAAGCCTTGTCACGATTGATGCGTGCCTGCTGCAACGCCAGGCACATCGCTTCACCGGCCACCGGCAGTCGTGGCGACGCGCGACCGATTTCGTCGGCAGGCAACAGGAACAGGTTGCCGAAGCGATTGGCGGCCATGTCAGGCCAGCGCTCCCACTCCGCGAAGGCATCATCGCCGGCATCCGTGCTGGCCAGCATGACTTCCGGGTTGCGGTCGACCACGGCTTCTACATCGATCGTCGGGGCCAGCTCGTCGAGGTCATCAAAGATATTGCGACCGCCACAGAGCTCGATCAGCTCGCTCGCGTAATGTTCCCGGTTGACTGTGTACAGGGGCCTGGCCGAGACCTGGAAAAAGACATTGATGGGCGGCTTCCCGGCATACGTTTGCCGTAATGAATCGAGCGCTGCATCGAACGCCGCAGCGACCTCGCGCGCTGCGTCCTCGCGTCCGCTCAGTGCACCCACCTTGAGGATCGCGGCACTGACATCGGCGAGCCCGCGCGTGCGGACCGGCTCCACGCGGTAACCGTGCTGCCGCAACTCATCGACGGTGCGCGCGGGTGTACCGCTTTCCCAGACCAGCAAGAGGTCCGGTGACAGCAACTCGAGTTGCTCCAGGTCGACCGAGAACGCGTCACCGACCTCGGGCAGATCCAGCACGGCTCGCGGGTAGTCCGACCACGCACTGACGCCGACCAGCTGGTCCCCGGCGCCTATCGCGAAAACGATTTCCGCAAGGTTCGGTGCCAGCGTGACGATGCGTTGATGGACGTCAGATTCGGGCGGCGTATCCGCGGGTCGCGAACATGCGCTCAGTAAAACCAGCAGGCACGCAAACGAGCGCGCCCGGGTCACTGTGTGAAGCCATACAACGTCATCGCGGAGATAATGACCGCCCAGATGAGTAGCAGGCGGAACACCAGGTGATTGGCTGCCGTCGCACCACGCACACCGCGTTCGGTAATCGTTTCGTCCGGCTTGTCCTGCAGTGCCAGTGCCGCAACGCCAACCCGTGCCAGCAGGTTCTCGCTACGTTCCGAGCCGGTCGCATCGCGATCTTCGGTCGGCGCCCGCAGCGCGGTGAGTGCTTCGTCGAAATGTCCCGCCGTCGCGTAGCCGATCGCCGTCAGCCGCGCCGGGATCCACGCCAGCCAGCCGTGCAGCAGGACCGCGGCTTTGAGTACGCGGCCCGCTGTGCTGTCCGAACTGTCGGAACGACCGGCGTTGAATACGGCCCGCCGCCGGATCATGTCCGTTACCCGGTAAGCCCAGGCTGCGAGCGGGCCCAGCACTACGAACCAGAAAACGACGGCAAACAGGCGATTGTTTGCCTGCACGCAAACCGCCGCTTCGACGGCAGCTATACGGGCTCGTGGTTCCTCCGGAACATCGCCTTCGATGATCGCCTTGGCGGCACGCTGAATGTCTTCGTCGTTCTCCGCTTCCAGCGCCGCGCAATAGCCGTCGACCTCTTCACCGATATCGTGGGGCCCAAGCGAAAAGAACAGGACGACGACAGCGAGCAGCAGGTAGGTGAAACCGGCCAGCGTGTCCCCCAGGCTGAAAATGATGGCAAACACCGGCAGCACCAGCACGATGGCCAGCAGCACCACCGGGATAATGGCCGGCCAGTTCTCGAGCTTCTCCGCCTGGCGGAACCCGGCATCGATAATACGATCCATCCAGCGCATGCGTCGCCAGTGGAACAGCTGGGTTGCAAGCCGTTCGATGACCAGTCCGATAAGCAGGGCAATCAGGTTCATGATGTCGTCGTTCCTGGCAAGTCCGGGTTGTGGATCACGTAGGTCCACCAAGCCCATCATACAAGCGGAGCCAGTCGAAAGCAGGACCCGGATCGGTCTTGCGGCCGGGCGCAATGTCACTGTGTGCCGCTACTTCGCGCGCGGACAGGCCCGGGTAGGCGGCAAACAGGGCCCGCAACACGGCCTGCAGCACCGGGTACTGGCGCTCGTCGTACGGCGTTTCGTCCTCGCCCTCGAGTTCAATGCCGATCGAGAAATCGTTACACCGGGTGCGCCCACGAAAGCAGGATTCCCCTGCGTGCCATGCCCGCTCGGTGAAGGGCACGTATTGCGTGACAGCGCCATCGCGCCTGATGAGCAGGTGCGCTGACACTTCGATACCCCTGATTCCGGTGAAGTACGGGTGCGCATCGAAATCGAGTTCATTACGGAACAACGCCTCGATTTCAGGGCCGCCGAATTGACCTGGCGGCAGGCTGATGCCGTGCAGCACGATCATGGACGGCTCCAGGCCCGGCGGTCGCGCGTCGCGGTTGGGGCTCGCACAAAAACGCGCCGGCGACAGCCTTCCGGTGTCTCGATCGACAGTAAATTCCTGCGGCAAGGTCAACTCAGTTCGGGCATGATTTCGAAACCATGAAGACGAGGCTATTTGTTTCCGCCCCATTGATCAACGGCGCCGAGATCGGACTCGACGGCGACCAGGCGCGCTACCTCGGCCGGGTGTTGCGCGCCCGTACCGGCGACGAGCTGCGCATCTTCAACGGCGAGGGTGCCGAGTGGGATGCCAGCATCGAGCGCATGAGCAAGAGTACCGTGACCTTGCGGGTTGCAGGCCGGCACGAGGTCGCAACCGAGTCACCCCTGAAGATCCACCTGGTACAGGGCATCTCGCGTGGCGACCGGATGGATTTTGTCGTACAGAAGGCGACCGAGCTCGGCGTCAAGCGCATCACACCGGTATTCACGGAATACGGGGTCGTCAAGCTGGACGCGGTGCGTGCCGCAAAGCGCCAGGAGCACTGGCAAGGCGTGGCGGCCAGCGCGTGCGAGCAAAGCGGGCGCGTGCGTTTACCGCTGGTGGATACGCCAGTGCATCTGAATACCTGGTTCGGCATGCGCCCCGTGGAAACCGACGCTCAATACATCCTTGCACCCGGTGCAGACACGCCACTGACTGCGCTGCCGGCGCCGGAGACCAAGGCCTGCATCCTGGTCGGGCCGGAAGGCGGCTTCAGCGAGACGGAATACGAGAATGCGCGGGTCGTCGGTTTCCGGGCCGTGTCGCTCGGCCCCCGCGTGATGCGGACGGAGACGGCGGCGGTCGCCGCGCTGGCCGTCCTGCAAACGCTGTGGGGTGACCTGCGCTGATCAGGGCGTCAGCGATTCCTGCGCCAACAACGTTTCGAGTTTTTCGAGGTCCGGGATCAGCGGGTATTCGTTGATCATGCGCACGCGACACAACACCGGGGCATTGTCCGGCCAGCCGTCGGTCGACTCGAGCTTCAGGACATCCTTGTTGACGCGCACCAGCTGCGGAAACCCCTGCGTCAGGATGCCGAAGTAACCGGACTTGAGTTGTCCGGTGATTGCGTAAAACACAACGATTCGCGTCCTGCCGGTCGCGATCGGAATCTCCTTGCCCAGTGTTCCTTCGAACGCGACGACCGGCAATGTGCGCCCGTTCCAGTTGACGTTGCCCAGCGTCCACCCGGTTGCCCCACCTTTCTGCTGGCTTTGCGAGTAACGCACGACCTCGGCGACGCACGCTCGCGGCACGATCAGGCGGTCCTCGGCAAGCGGTACCAGCAGACTGTAGAGTTCCTCGGTTTCCGCGTTCACGGCAGTTCAATCCCCTTCTCTTCGAGTTGGCGGCGAATGGCATCGAGCAACTGCGAGTCCTGGTAGGGCTTGCCAAGGTAGTCGTTGACACCGAGTTCGATGGCACGCGCGCGATGTTTGTCGCCGACGCGGGACGTGATCATGATGATCGGCACATCCGATACCCGGTCATCGTTACGCACGTGCGACGCGAATTCATAGCCGTCCATGCGCGGCATTTCGATATCGAGCAGGATGACGTCGGGCTTGTGATCCTGCATGACGGCGATGGCGTCGAGCCCGTCTTTCGCGGTCTCTACCCGCAGGCCCGCGCGCTGCAGGAAGCGTTCCGTCACGCGCCGGACCGTGATCGAATCATCGACAACGAGCGCCAGTGGCCGCTGGTCGCTGGGTGTCGGCGCTGCTTTCCTGAGTTCGACAACCGGCGCACCGGTACGCACGAGTGCATTGATATCGAGAATCAGGACGATGCGGCCGTCGCCGAGGATCGTCGCGCCGGAGATGCCCCGGATACTCGCAAGCTGCGGGCCCAGGGCCTTGACGACGATTTCACGGCTGGCCAGCATTTCGTCTACCAGCAACGCAGCCGAGTACTCGCCGGCGCGCACGAGAATGACCGGCACCGACGTGTCATCCTCCGGCAGTTTCGCCGCCTGCCCGCCGAGATACATGCCGAGGTGGCGGAATTTGTAAGTCTGTTCGCCGTACTCGAAACTCGGTTCACTCTGGCTCAACAGGTTTTCGAGTTCACCACGCGGAATGCGCGCAACACCTTCGACGGTCGGCAGCGGCAGCGCGTAGATCTCTTCGCCGGTGCGCACTATCAGCGCCTGCGTGATCGCCAGCGTAAACGGCAAGCGCACGGTAAAGTTGGTCCCCTGTCCGGTGACCGACGAAATGCGCAGGCTGCCCCCCAGTTTCTTGACCTCGTTGGCTACGACATCCATGCCGACACCGCGTCCGGCGGACTGCGTCACGGCGCTCGCGGTCGAAAACCCGGGCTTCAGGATCAGCTCCATGATCTCTTCGTCACTGACCTTGCTTTCCGGCTTCAACAGGTCGTTTTCGTAGGCCTTGCGGCGGATTGCATCGACGCTGAGCCCGGCACCGTCGTCGGCGACATCGATGACCATTTCGGCGCCTTCACGGTGCAGCCGAATCGTAATGCGCCCAACCGCCGGTTTGCCCGCCGCCTGGCGTTCACTGGCATTTTCGATGCCGTGAACGACGGCGTTACGCAACATATGTTCGAACGGCGGCAGCATCTTCTCGAGAACCTGGCGATCGAGTTCGCCGGACGCGCCTTCCACGGCGAGTTCAGCGCGCTTGCCCACTTCCTCGGCCGCCTGCCGCACCAGCCTCGTCAGGCGCGGTACGTGCCGTTCGAACGGCACCATACGCGTGCGCATCAGGCCGTCCTGCAGTTCTGCTGTCACCCGTGACTGTTGTACCAGCAGGCTCTCGGCCTCGCTGGTTACGGACTGCAGCAGGTCTTTCAGGCTGCCGAGGTCATTGGCCGACTCCGCGAGCGCCCGTGACAGCTGCTGGATATTGGAATAGCGATCGAGCTCCAGCGGATCGAAGTCGCGCGCCACGAGCGTGTCCTGGTGGCCGTGCATGATCTGCGCTTCGGTTTCGATCTCGAGCTTGCGCAGCTGCTCGCGCAGACGTGCGATGGTCTGTTCGAGTTCGTCGACGTGAAATTCGAAGGAACTCACCTGCTGGTTCAGGCGTGAGTGATAAATGCTGATTTCGCCGGCAGCGTTGAGCAGGTCCTCGAGCAAATCGGCGTCGACCCGCGCGAATTCCTGGCGTTGGTCTGCACGCGCTGCGCGCATATCGGCAGCTGTTTTCGCTTTCGCAGCCGGCGGCCGCGATGTGACGACGGGCGGCGGTTGCGCCGGCGGTTCCGCCGGCGCTTTCGCTGGTGGCTCCGGCGCTGCCGGTGGCGGCGACGCCGGTCGCGGCCGCGTGCCCGCCGCCGCGCACGAGCGCTCGCCACGGCAGGCCGCGCGTGCGCCGGAGCGACGGTCGACATCCCCGGCTCG